>ERZ857629.4899-NODE-4899-length-10034-cov-3.313959_pt1 | contig 10034 bp, 12 predicted proteins | sample MGYA00519700_ERZ857629 | MGnify/ENA primary metagenome ERZ857629 (study PRJEB31778, sample SAMEA3449351) | human gut metagenome | biome: human gut; feature: human-associated habitat; material: faeces | place: United Kingdom | collected 2010/2012 ... | reverse complement strand
ATTGCTACAGAAGCTGAATTTTTCAGTTTTGGTACAAATGACTTAACACAAATGACTTATGGATTCTCTAGAGATGATGCTGGTAAATTCTTGAATTCTTATTATGAAAAAGGAATATTTGAATTTGACCCATTTGCTCGTATAGACTTTGATGGTGTTGGACTACTTATGGAAATGGGTGCTAAAAAAGGTAGAAGTGTAAATCCAAAACTTTCTTTAGGTATTTGCGGAGAACATGGTGGAGATCCAGCAAGCGTTGCTTTTTGTGATAAGCTAGGATTTAATTATGTATCTTGTTCACCATATAGAGTGCCAATTGCAAGACTAGCAGCAGCTCAAGCCGCAATTAAAGCGAGAAAAAATTAGAACGCAAAAGCGTGAAACTAAAAAGATTATAAAAGACTCAAATGAGTCTTTTTTTGTTGTAATAAAAGGAAAACAACATTATATCACAGTTATTATACTAAATAAAAAAGGGTTAGCTAGTGTGATACTAGAATATAAATATTTTTGAAAAAGAAGTAGCAATAAGGTTAGAGCTACTTTTTTTGTTGGGAGAAAAAATATAAAAAAGAAAGGAATGATGAATATGTATTTTAGAAAACCAACATTAAAAAATTTATCACAAGGAGCTCGTTTAGAGTATGTGAGAAGATTGAGACACATGGATGCAGATGATGTTGCAGAATATTTTGGTTTTGGTGGTAAAGACCCACATAAAACTTTTAATAGTTATGAAAACAACTGCAGAGAACCAAGCAAAATGAGGTTAAAAGAAATAGCAGGCTTATATGAAGTTAGTGTTAATGCTATAAAGAAATATGATTTTAATAGCCCAATAGATGTTATTTATTTTCATATGTGGTTAGAAGAAGAATTTCCATATTATGAGATAAAATTTAATTATAGTAAAGAGGTTATGTAATGAAAATAAATAAATATATATTTGGGGTTTTAGTTGGTTTTCTATGCACCGTTAATGTAAATGCCGCTAAGCTAACATTTGATGGTGACCGTAGTATCAAATATAATGAAGAAGGTACCGTAGATATTAAGCTAGACACTGAAGGTGAAGATATTTCAAGAGTGGAGTTTACGCTTAGCTATGATACAAACTATATTAATATTAAGTTAACTGATGAACAATATGGGTTAAAAAGAGAAGAATCTGGAAATAAAGTTATGTTACTTCCAGCAAGTGCTGAAAAGATGGAAGACAAAGTAGTAGCTACAATCAACGTAAAAAATATTAGAGCTGAAGCAAGTACTGCTAATTTAAAACTAACTAATGTTAAATTTAATAATTCCGTAAGTGGCGCAGATGTTGAAAGAAGCTTTGATTTAAGATACACTACAACAACGACAACTCAAAAACCTAAAAACACCAGTGCTAAATTAACAAGTGTTACAACTAGTGCTGGAACTATCTCACCTGAATTTAAAAGTTCAGTTAAAGATTACAAAATCAAAGGTATAAAAGATACCATTCAAAATATTACCTTAAGAGGTGCTTGTGAAGAAGAAGGCTGCGTAGTAGAAGCAACCTGTACATCAAACTGCACTGCAAAAGGCACAAAAATAACTCTTGCCCAAGGCAAAAATGAATTAACCCTAGAAGTAATTAGTGAAGATACAAAAAATAAAGAAAAATATAACTTTATTGTCTACCGTGGTGAAACAACTGATAACTCACCATACTTATCATCACTAATGATTGAAGGAAATCCCCTAAAAGAAAAATTTACTAAAGATACTTTAGACTATACGGCCGAGGTAAGTTATGAAACTGAAAACATCAACATTCTAGCAACCCCTGAAGATGAAAAAGCTACTGTTAATATTAAGGGTGGCGATAAACTAGTTGTCGGTGAAAATGTAATTACTATCACAGTTACATCAAGTGAAACTAAAGACAAAAAAATCTATAACATAACTGTTACTCGTAAAGATTTTGAACCAAATAGTAGTACAACAACTAAAAGCCTTATAGCACCTACTGATGAACCAAAAGACACTAAAAAAAGTAATACATTACTAATAATTATTATCTCAGTAGTAGGAGCAACCATTATCGGTTTAGCAGCATTCTTCATCTTTAGAAAACCAAAGGATAAGAAGCCAAATGACAAAAACAAACCAGAACTTGCTGATGATATGCCTGCACTAAAAACTGATGCTGATCCTAAAGAAGAAAACTTAGATATTAAAGATAATGAATTAGAAGAAGACTTAAACAATATTGAAAGTCCATCAGGCTCAGAAATAGATGCCGCACTTCTAGATTTAATGGAAACTAAACAGTTAGAAGTAACTAAAGAATTAAAATTATAATAACCAAAAAGAAATCACTTAAATAAAATATTATAGGTGATTTTTTTATGTTAATAGCGCATAGAGGCTTAGCTAGTGAAAACATCGGTGAAAACACGATAGAAGCCTTTGACAGAGCTTTTGCTAGTGGCTTTGATGGAATAGAAACCGACCTTCGTCAAACCAAAGATGGGGTAATCGTCGCTCTTCATGATCCATTTATCTCAAGAGTAAGTGATGGTTTTGGCCTAGTAAAACATCTATCTTATAATAAACTACTAAAATATAATTTCAAACCCAAAATAACTACCCTAAAAGAAATAACTAATACCTACGATAACAAGATAATCTTTCTAGAACTAAAAGAAAAAATAGACATAACTAAAGAACTAAATGATCAAAACACATACTACATTTCATCATTTAATTATAACCACATCAAAGACTTACCCAAAGGCAATTACAAAAAAGGCGTAATTAACTACGTATTTAATACGAACATAGACTATCAAAATCTAGACTTTATCATGATTCTATCAGATCTCATCACTGACAAAATATATGAATTTTATACTAAGCAAAATATAGAGGTAGTAATTTATGGTGTCGGCAAGAAAATACCTAACCTCAAAAAAGAATATCTCTTAAATCTAAAATACATTTACTAAACCTTGAACAAAGATATATAAATATGATAAAATAAAACCGTCTAGAGGTGGTATATTGTGTTAGACAAAACAAGAATTATTAATACAGAAACTATTGAAGATGCTCTAATAAATGAAATGCTTCACGAAGTAATTGATGCCTTAGAAGAAAGAGGCTATAAACCAATAAATCAATTACTTGGTTACTTTATGAGTGGTGACCCGGGATACATTTCATCATACAAAGGAGCAAGAGACAAAATAACAAGATATGACCGTGCTAAAGTATTAATGTGCGTTCTAGAAGGCTATCTAAATAAATGAAATATTTAGGAATGGACCTTGGAACCAAAACCTTAGGTCTTGCAATAAGTAGCACAGGACTTTTAACCGCACCATATAAGTTAATAAGATTTAACGACGTCTCAAAAGCAGCTGATGAAGTATTAGAAATAATTAAAAAAGAAAACATTACTTGCTTAGTATTAGGTCTTCCTAAAAATATGGACAATTCACTGGGATTTGCCGCAGAGCGCTCTTTAAAATTTAAAGAACTCCTAGAATCTAAATGCGACCTAAAAGTCAATTTAATTGATGAAAGACTAAGCACAGTAGAAGCAGAAAATATCTTAATAAAGCGAGACTACTCTAGAAAAAAAAGAAAAAATAATATTGATGAGTTATCGGCATGTATTATTCTCGATACTTATCTAAGGAAAGTTGGTTAGAAATGGATAATAAAGGAAAATTTACAATTACAAATGAAGAAGGAAAAGAATTAGAATGCGAAGTATTATTTACTTTTGATTCTGATGAATTTAAAAAGAATTATATCGTATTTACAGATAATACATTAGATGAAAACGGTAACATCAAAGTATACGCAAACACCTATGACCCTGAAGGCAAAGATGTTAATTTAGGAGTTATTGAAGATGAAAAAGAGTGGAAATTAATTGAAAATCTACTTGCTTCATTACAAGAAAAAATAGGAGATAATAATGCCGGAAACAAAGAAAACTAAGAATAAAAAAATCAAAAAAATCGGCGTAGTAATTGGTATTTTAAGTGCCCTTATTATTGGAACTCTTTTAATATTCATGATAGCATCCCTAACATACTTAGCTCCCGTAGATAAGAAAAGTGATGAAATCGTTGAATTTAATATACCAAGTGGTATGGGCAAAAATCAAATAGCTGATGAATTAGAAAAAGCTGGTCTGATCAAAAATGCCTTATTCTTTAAATTCTATATTAAATTTAATGCAAATAAAGAATTATATGCTGGAACTTACAAAATTTCCAAAAGCATGAGCGTTGATGAAATAATTGATACTCTAAACAAAGGCAAAAGCCTAGAAAATGAAAGTATCACTGTTCAGTTCATAGAAGGCAAAAGACTAAAAGACTATGCTAAAAAAATTAGTGAAGCCTTTCCATATACAGAAGAAGAAATCTTAGAAACTAGTAAAGATAAAGAATTTTTAAATAAGCTTATCAAAAACTACTGGTTTGTAACTGAAGACATCTTAAACGAAAAGATTTACTATCCTCTAGAAGGCTATTTATTCCCTGATACTTATAACTTTAAGAAAAATGCCACTATTGAAGAAATCTTAGAAAAGATGGTTAAAACTCTAGGAACCAAGCTAGATGTTTATAAAAGTGATATAGAACTATCAAAATATAGTATTCATGAACTTATCACTCTTGCATCTATTATTGAACTAGAAGGTGCAAGTGCTGATGACCGCGCAGGCGTAGCAGGAGTTTTCTACAACCGACTAAAAGATAACTGGACCCTAGGAAGTGATGCTACAACCTATTATGCAGTAGGCAAAGGCTTTGAGCGTGACTTATCACTAAAAGATTTACAAAGTTGTAACGGCTATAACACAAGAAGTGAAAGCAAATGTGCATTTACTGGCTTACCAGTAGGTCCAATAGATAGCCCATCACTAGCAAGCCTAGCAGCTACCTTTGAACCCAATGAAGGCGACTATTACTACTTTGTAGCAGACAAGAATAAAAAGACATATTTTATGAAAACATACAAGGAACATGCTAAAGTTGTTTCCAAACTAAAACAAGAAGGACTTTGGTATCAATATTAGGAAGTGATTAAAAATGAAAGAAACAATACTAGAAATGGAACGGTATGCTGAAGAAAACAACATTCCAATAATTGAAGTAGATAGTATTAAATTTATAATGAAATACATAAAACTAAATAATGTAAAAAGTGTATTAGAAATAGGAACTGCTATTGGCTACTCAGCTATTTTGATGGCTAATGCCACTAGCACTGTTGAAATAACTACGGTAGAAAAAGACGAAAAAAGATACCGCGAAGCTGTCAAAAACGTTAATAAATGTGGCTTAGATAGAAGAATTGAGTGTGTATATAATGATGCTCTAGAAGTAAATCTAGCAGGTCACTCTTATGATTTAATCTTTATAGATGCTGCCAAAGGTGGATATATCAAATACTTTGAAAAGTTTTGTAACTATCTAACTCCAGGTGGCGTTATCATAACTGACAACTTAAAATTCCATGGTTTAGTAAGCAATAAAAGCTCAATAAAAAGTAAAAACCTAAGAGGTATTGTAGATAAAATAGAAAAATATGTTGAATTTTTAAATCAAAACAAAGACTTTATTACAAAATATTATGACATCGGCGATGGACTATCAGTAAGCTTTAGAAGAAGCAATGTTAAATAAAGTAATAGTAAGAGTAAATAATTTAAAAGAAGTTAATACATTAAAAGAAAAGGGAATATCTAATTTCCTTTTTCCTTTAGAAAAATTTAGTATTGGCTATCAGACATTTACTCTAGAAGAAATCAAAGATTTAAAAGTTAACATCTATCTATTAATAAACCGTGAATTTGATAATATAACCTTAAATGAATTTAAAAAAATCAAAGACTTATCATTTGTAAAAGGAATATTCTTTGAAGATATCGCCATCTATATGCTTTTAAAAGATACTGGCATTCCTCTAATATGGAGTACCATGCACTTTGTTATAAACTCAAGAAGCATTAATTTTTGGCTTGCCAAAGTATCAAGCGCCAGGCTATCAAATGAGTTAACAAAAGAAGAAATACAAACTATCTTAAAAAATGTTACAAAACCAGTAGTTCTTGATGTCTATGGCCAAAACATCGCCATGTATAGTAGAAGAAAATTATTATCAAACTTCTTTCTAGCTCATCAAGAAAAACCCAAGGAAAATCTTACCTTAACAACTGATAATCATATCTCATTTAAAACATTTGAAAATGAATATGGTACAGTATTCTTTTATAAAACAAGTTTTAACTATACTAAAATTCTAGAAGAAATAGATGACAGTAAAATCTTACTTTACCTATACGATATAGAAGACAATACTCCAGAAGAGCTACTGGATATTATTAATAAAAAAGAAACAACTAGCTTTAATCGTTTCCTTGAAGAACCTACTATTTATAAATTGGAGGCGAAAAAATGATTGAACTACTTTCACCAGCAGGTGATGCTGAAAAAATGAAAATAGCATTTCTTTATGGAGCAGATGCCATCTATATTGGTGGTCAAAATTATAGCTTAAGAGCAAATGCTAAAAATTTTACTTTAGAAGAAATTAAAGAAACTGTAAAATATGCTCATAATTTAAATAAAAAAGTTTATGTTACAGTAAATATTGTCTTTCATGATAAAGACTTTCAAGGCTTAGAAGACTACTTAAAATACTTAGATAGTGTAAATGTTGATGCCATAATCGTTAGTGACATCGCAGTTATGAATTTATGGCAAAAATTAAACTTAAAAATGGAACTTCATGTATCAACCCAAGCAAGCACTCTAAATAAGGAAACAGCACTATTTTATAAAGAACTAGGTGCTACAAGAGTAGTTCTAGCTAGAGAATGTCTAAAAGATAATATTAAAGAAATAAAAGACTATACATCCCTAGAACTAGAAGCATTCATCCACGGAGCAATGTGTACTAGCATCAGTGGTAGATGTATCATGAGTAACTATGCAACTAATAGAGATGCCAATAGAGGTGGTTGCGCTCAAATATGTAGATGGAATTTTACTGCTGAAAGTAATGATCAAATAATTACTAATAACTTTCAAATCTGTCCTAAGGACTTAAATATGATACCAAATATTAAAGAAATGATCGAAGTAGGCGTAAACTCCTTTAAAGTAGAAGGAAGAATGCGTAGCATCTACTACCTAGCAACCGTTATGCTATCATATAAACGAATAATTAATCATATCTTAAATAATACACTAACAGATAAAATAAGTAACTACTACTTAAATATCTTAAATAGATGTGCAAACCGTGAAAGTACACCGCAGTTTTTTAATAAATATCCAGGATATGAAGAACAGTACTACACAAACACTAGAGAAGAATATTCAAACCAAGACTTTCTTGGTATTGTCAAAGAAAACCAAGATGGAATAATTACTTTAGAACAAAGAAACTATTTTAAAACCGGAACTACGGTTCAATTTATTAGTCCAAACAAAAAAACATTTAACTATGAAATAAATGAAATTTTTGATGAAGAAATGAATATAATAAAAGAAGCAAACCATGCTCAAATGATTGTCAAAATTAAAGCAAATCTTAATGTAGAAAAAGATGATATTATGCGCCTAAAAGTATTTGACATTTGTGATGATTTGTAGTATTCTTATAAAAGTTTAAAAAGCGGAAGGAGATTTTTTAAATGCCAAAAAAAGAAATTTTATTAACTAGTGAAGGATTTCTTGAATTAGAAACAGAATTAAACGAATTAAAAAATGTTCGTAGACCAAAAGTAATTGAAGCAATCAAAGATGCTAGAAGTCAGGGAGATTTATCTGAAAATGCCGATTATGATGCTGCTAGAGCTGAACAAGCTGAAGTAGAAGGACGCATTAAAGAATTAGAATATATGTTAGAAAATGCTAAAATCATTCAAAAAGAAAGCAGTCACATTGTAGGCTTAGGTTCTACTGTAACTATTTCTTATGTTGATGATGACGATGAAGAAGTTTATAGCATCGTAGGCTCAATGGAAGCTGACCCATTTGAAAACAAAATATCAAATGAATCACCCCTTGGAAAAGCCATCATTGGTAAAAAACAAGGAGACGTACTTGATGTATCATCTCCAACAGGAAGTTATCAAATTAAAATCGTAAAAGTTGACTAATTATAGTCGCTTTTTTTAATTTTTGGTATCTAAAACTTGCATAAAAATAGATAGTAAAGTATAATAAATAAGACGTTAAGGAGAGAAAAGTATGAAAAATGTAAAAGAATTTGAAACTAAAATAGAAGGTAAAGCATGGAGTGATGCTTTAGATAAAGCTTTTAACACTAAGAAAAAAGATTTAAAAGTAGATGGCTTCCGTAAAGGAAATTGTCCTAAAGATATTTATATTAAAAAGTTTGGTATTGAAACTTTATTTATGGATGCAGTAGACAACTGTATTAATGATGCATATCATAAAATTTTAGATGACAATAAACTAGTTCCGGTATGCGAACCAAAAGTAGATATTAAAAATATTAATGCTGACTTTGTAGAATTCGTTTTTACAGTAATAGAAAGACCAGAAGTAAAGCTTGGCAAATATCAAAAATTAGGTGTTAAAAAAGAAAAAGTAGAAGTAACAGATGAAGAAGTAGAACATGAATTAATGCACCTAAAAGAAAAATATGCTGACATCGTTGAGCTAGACTCTGGTAAAGTAGAAAAAGGATTTACAGCAGTTATTAATTTTAGTGGTGTAGTTGATGGCAAAGTACTAGAAGGTGGTACTGGTGAAAACTATCCACTTGAAATCGGATCAAATACATTCATTCCAGGTTTTGAAGATGGTCTAATTGGAATGGAAATTGGTGAAGAAAAAGTTTTAAAATTAAAATTCCCTGAAGAATATGTTGAAAACTTAAAAGGTAAAGATGTTGAATTTACAGTTAAAGTAACTGGCTTAAAGAAACGTGTACTTCCTGAAATGAATGAAGACTTCTTCAAAGACTTAGGATACGAAAACGTTAAAACTGAAGCTGAATTAAAAGCAGAAATTAAAAAACATCTTTTAGAACATAAAGAAGCAGATGCTGAAAATAAATACATTGATGAACTATTAAGAAAAGCATCAGAAAACATTGAGGTAGAAATTAATCCTGAAATTATTGAAAACGAACAAAATCGTATGATAGATGATTATCGTAATAATTTAAAGATGCAAGGACTATCTTTAGAACAATATTTACAATTTACTAAATCAAGTATTGAAGATCTAAAAAAACAAATTGAACCTGAAGCAACATCAAGAGTTAAAATTAGATACTTATTAGAAGAAGTTAGTAAAAAAGAAAATGTTGAAGTTACTGATGAAGAAGTAAAAGAAGAAGTAAATCGTATCAGTACTGCTTATAACGTTCCGGAAAATGAAGTAATTGACATGATCGGCGGCGAAGAAATTATTAAAGCTGACCTAAAAATGCGTAAAGCAGTAGATATTATCAAAGAAAACTAGACCACAATCTAGTTTTTTAATTTCTTATAAAGCCTCTTATAATTAAAGATAACTACAAAGATTATATTAACTATCTCCGAAATAATTAAAGCATACATTGAAAACTTTAAGAAACTAAGAAGAGCCAAAACAATAAGTCTTACTACGGTACTCCAAAAAGTAGTTTTCATCATATACTTATTTTCTGATAGTGCTTGCAGTGTACTATTAATTGGCGCTTCAAAATAATAAATAATAAAGAAGAAACACATAAACTTAATATAATTGGCACCCTCAGTAGTTCTAAAAACAATCCATAAAATTTCATCGCAAAAAAAATATAAAAAAGTATTAGCACAAATTCCAAAAAGAACTGAAAACAATGTGACCTTTTTAAAAATTTTAAAGACTTTGACTTTATTTTGATAATTCTTACTCATCTCAGGCAAAAGCGCTGTACCAATCGCCATCTGTAAATAAGTAGGAACTAGTAAAAGACCCAAAACATACGTATTATAAATACCATACTGATTAGTAATGTATGAAGAAGAAAAG
>ERZ857629.4897-NODE-4897-length-10038-cov-2.728739_pt1 | contig 10038 bp, 7 predicted proteins | sample MGYA00519700_ERZ857629 | MGnify/ENA primary metagenome ERZ857629 (study PRJEB31778, sample SAMEA3449351) | human gut metagenome | biome: human gut; feature: human-associated habitat; material: faeces | place: United Kingdom | collected 2010/2012 ... | reverse complement strand
GCAGCGGGACGAGGGCAAGGCGGTCCTGCTGGTCTCGCTGGAGCTGGACGAGGTCATGAATCTTTCCGACCGCATTCTGGTCATGTACGAAGGCCAGATCGTGGGCGAATTCAATCCCAAGGAAGTCACCGTGGAGGAGCTGGGCCTGTACATGGCCGGCGCCAAGCGGCAGACGGCTGAACCGAAAAAGGAGGCGGAAGCATGAAAAACTTTCTGCATAAGGAAGGCACCCGCTCGGTGCTGGCTTCCCTGATCTCCATTCTGATCGGTCTGGTAGCAGGCAGCATTCTGATTCTGGTCGTGGGCCTGACCACCAAGGGACTGGGCCTGAAAAGCGCCTGGGAAGGCATCCAGCTGGTATTCTTCGGCCTCTTTTCCACGGGCCGCAACGCCTCCGGCGCGCTGACCTTCGGCTTTAACCCCTCCATCGTAGGCAACATGCTCTTCCGCGCCACGCCGGTGATTCTGACCGGCCTTTCCGTGGCGGTAGCGTTCAAGACGGGTCTGTTCAACATCGGCGCGCCCGGTCAGTATCTGGCCGGAACCACCGTTACCCTGCTCATCGCCCTGAGCATCCCCACCGGCGTGGGCGATCTGGCGGCCTATCAGGCGGCGCAGGGCATCGTGCCCGCCGTCACCTATCCCACCTGGTTTGTCTGGACGCTGGCCTTCCTCGGCGGGCTGCTGGCGGGCGCGCTCTGGGGCGCGATTCCCGGCCTGCTCAAGTCCCTGCTGAACATCAACGAGGTTATTGCCTGCATCATGACCAACTGGATCGCCGCCAATCTGGCTACGTGGGTCTTTGACGTATCCAACCTGAAAAACGTTATCGAGAACACCAAGACCAGCTACATCTACAAGACCACGGTCAACGGCGTGGCAACCTCCAAGATGGGGCTGGATCAGCTGTTCCCCGGTTCTCAGGTCAACGGCAGCATTCTCATCGCCATTGCGCTGGCGGTGATCGTGTATGTGATCCTTTCCAAGACCACCTTCGGCTACCAGCTCAAGGCCTGCGGCTCCAACCGTTACGCGGCCCGCTATGCCGGTATCAAGGACAAGCGGAACATCGTGCTGTCGATGGCCATCGCCGGTTCGCTGGCGGGCGCGGCGGGTTCACTGTACTACCTCAGCGGCAACACCGAGTTCTTCTGGTCCACCTATCAGCAGCTGCCCGCCGTGGGCTTCAACGGCATTCCGGTAGCGCTGCTGGCTTCCAACCATCCCATCGGCGTGATCTTCGCGGGCATGTTCATGTCCATGCTGGATATCGCCGGTCTGCAGCTGACCAATCTGACCGCGTACAACGAGTACATCACGGACGTGATCATTGCCGTGATCGTCTATCTGGCCGCGTTCTCGCTGGTCATCCGCATGTGGCTGTCCGGCAGCGGCAAGCGCCGCCATCGCCGGGAGGAAAAAATCATCCCTGCGACTCAGGAAACCAACAACAGTGAAAACATCGACCGGCCTGCCGGAGATGGGAAGGAGGCGGCGGAGAAATGAGTTTCCTCATTCGTCAAACCCTGATCTACGCGGTTCCTCTGATGATCGTAGCGCTGGCGGGCATTTTCGCCGAGCGCAGCGGCATTATCAATCTGGCGCTGGAAGGCATTATGATCTTCGGCGCGTTCATCGGCGTTCTGTTTGTTCGTCTGGTGCAGCAATGGGGCTGGTTTGACGCGGCCATGGCCGCCAAAAACTGGCCGGCGCTGCAAGGGTTTATGGTGCTGGCGATGGCGGTGGCGGCGCTATTTGGCGCGCTATTCTCACTGCTATTGGCCTTTGCGGCCATCAATCTGAAGGCGGATCAGACCATCGGCGGCACGGCCCTGAACCTGATGGCCCCCGCGCTGGTGCTGTTCTTCATCCGCCTGCTGGCCAACCAGAATACCCTGCAGATGTACACCGGCGACTCCGCCAGCTGGTTCATGATCAAGAAGACCATGCTGGGCTACGCCAAGACCGACAAGCTGGGCTTCTTTGCGGAAACCTTCCTCAACAAGGTTTATCTGGCCACCTATCTATGCATCATCATCTACGTCATTCTGGCGGTGATTTTGTACAAGACCCGTTTCGGCCTGCGTCTGCGTTCCTGCGGTGAAAATCCTCAGGCGGCGGACAGTCTGGGCATCAACGTAGTCAAGATGCGCTATGCGGGCGTGACCATTTCCGGCGCGCTGGCGGGTCTGGGCGGTTTCGTATACGCCATGACCACGGCGAACTGCTCCGCCAACGGCGACGTTGCGGGCTTCGGCTTCCTGGCACTGGCCGTTATGATCTTCGGCAACTGGAAGCCCCTGAACGTAGCGGGCGCGGCCCTGCTCTTCGGTTTATTCAAGTGTGTAGCGGCCAGCTACGCCAGTCTGGATCTGAACGGCGACGGCGTTTTCCTCCTGAAGGAGATCGGCGTCAACATCAACTTCTACCGGATCCTGCCTTATCTGATTACGCTGGTGGTTCTGGCCTTTACCTCCAAGAGCTCCCGCGCGCCCAAGGCCGAAGGCATCCCCTACGACAAAGGCTCCCGGTAGGCAGGGCAGGGGTAGTACCCCTGCACCCCACACCGCGCCCAATGGGCGCGGGGCTGCTCGTGGGACATGCGGCTTGGCTGCCGAATTACCGCCGCTCGGCGGCAGGGGCAGTACCCCTGCACCCCACACCGCGCCCGTTGGGCGCGGGCTGCTCGTGGGACATGCGGCTTGGCTGCCGAATTACCGCCGCTCGGCGGAGTGCCTCGCGGCTCGCGGGTCTGGAAGGGCTTCGGCATGGGCTGCGGGTCATGCGGCGAGAGAATGCGGGGCTGCTCGGGGAAAGCAAGTTGGCTGCCGAAATACCATCATTCGGGGGACAGGCGGCCTGACCGGGTAGTTGGAAAAGGCGCGGGCCGGTTTACAGCCCTTATCATGATCCTCTGGCTGACGGGGGATCATGTGTTTTTTGATTTTACGATGGGGGAACACCATGAAGAAATATCTGGCTCCTGCGGTGATGCTGGCGGTCTTTGAAACGGTCGCCGTCACCCTGACGGTGACAAAGCACAATCTATTTTATCTGTTCAACTTCAGTTACATTGGGTGCTCCGTCGCGCTGGGGCTGGTATTATTCATCCGGCGGCACAGGCATGCGCGGCGGGTGACGCAGCTCTTAGTGGGGCTGTACATGCTGGTTTATCTGGGCCTGATCTGCCGGGAAAACATGCAGATAGAGGGCTTCTGGTATTATCTGTTCACGGGCGTATTTGAGGCGGCGACCATTCATTATGTAGTAGCGAAAATCTTCGGGCCGCTGCTGTTCGGCCGGGGATGGTGCGGCTATGCCTGCTGGACGGCCATGGTATTGGATTTCCTGCCCTATAAGGTGCCCCGTCAGCCCCGGAAAAACATCGGCTGGCTTCGATATGTCTTTTTCGCGGTTTCGCTGGCATTTGTGGGCGGGTTATTTCTATTTCATGTTTCCGACAAGGAAAACGTGATGTTCTGGGCGTTCATCGCGGGCAATCTGCTGTATTACGCGCTGGGGATCGGGCTGGCCTTTTTGTTTCAGGACAACCGGGCTTTCTGCAAATATCTATGCCCTGTCACTGTTTTTCTCAAGCCCATGAGCTACTTTTCACTGCTGCGGGTCAAGTGCGACCACAGCAAATGCATTTCCTGCGGCAAATGCCAAAAGGTCTGTCCCATGGAGGTGGACATGACCGACAATTCCCGCAAGCGCAAAAACGGCACGGAATGCATCCTATGCTTCGAGTGCGCCAAAGCATGCCCGAAAAAAGCATTGTGATGCAAGTACAAAAGAACGCCGCTCCCTTTCCGATCAAAGAGAGCGGCGTTTTTAGCGTTATCCCTGCCGGGGCATACTGCTTCGGGTTTCATTATAATATTTGACAATATCCCTCAGCAGTTGGAAATGCTCGAAATCCTGCGTATAGACGATATTGATTTCCCGCATCATGCTCAGGTTTTCGATGGGAAGCACCACGATTTTTTTCTTTTTCAATTCGTCCATGCAGGCGCTTTTCGCCAGCACGGAAACGCCAAAGTCCCGGCGGATCAGGTCTTTGATGGTGGCGATATTATCGATCTCCAGCACCACGTTGAAATCGTCAATGCTCAGGTTCTGGCTTTCCAGACTGGCCACAAACAGGTTGCGGGTGCCCGAGTCCGGCAGGCGGAGGATCATCTTTTCCTTCTGCAATTCGCCGATGGTCACCATGCCGCTGCGCGCCAGCCGGTGCCCCGGCGACACTGCCAGCACCAGACAGTCCGTATCCAGAATCAGATATTTCAGGCTGGGATCGTTGATCTTTCCCTCCACGATGGCGAAGTCCAGCTCATAGTTCTTGAGCATATCGTGCAGGTTGCTCTGGGAATCGGTGATGATCTTAATGGTCACGCCGCTGCGGCTGTTCACATACCGGGCCAGCGCCTCGGCGATGGCGTTGCTTTCCGCCGTGTGGGTGATGCCCACGGTCAGAGAGGTCAGCTGGCGCTTTTCGCTGGTCAGATCCTTGCACAGATTATTGTAAAGGGACAGCATCCGGCGAGCGTACTTGATGACCGTTTCTCCCTCGTGGGTCACATGCAGCTCGTTATTTTTCCGCTCGAAGATGCGCACGTTCAGCTCGCTTTCCAGCGAACGGATATGCTGGCTGACCGCAGGCTGGGTCAGGGACAACTGCTCCGCCGCCCGGGTAAAGCTCCCTGTTTCTACGACTTTTATCAGGGAATGAAGTTTGGGGTCAATCATCCCGTTCCCATCCTTTCCGAAAGAATCATTTATAGATGGTTATTATACCATAAAATTTAGGAATGTGCCAGCCTGACGCTATGCTTGTGCAGGGGTTTTTCCGCTGCTTCGGCTCGCTCTTCCAGCAGGCCTTCCTGCTGGCGCAGGAAAACGACGAACATCCCAATGGAAATAACGCAGCAGATCACATCCGTGATGGGCGTGGCCCATACGATGCCGAAGATGGGCAGAAGCCGGTTCAGCAGGAACATCAGCGGAATATCCAGCAGGCCCTTGCGGAGGATGGCCAGCACAAAGGAACGCATGCCCTTGCCTACCGCCTGGAAGAAGGAGATCAGCGCATAGGCGCAGGCGGAGAAGGGGCCGCCCAGACAGAGGATGCGCAGGAAGGAAGCGCCGTAGGTCACGGATTCGCTGCCGCTGGGGATGAACAGGCCGATCAGCTGACGGCTGAACACCAGCGAAACGGTCATGCACACCGCCGCCATGGCCACGGACAGCGCCATGGACAGCGTAATGGAGGTCTTCATACGCTTGTGATTGCCGGCGGCGTAGTTGTAGCCGATCAGGGGCAGCACGCCCTGGGACATGCCGCGCACGATGCTGTGGGCCAGCATGTTGACCTTCTTGGCTACGCCCAGCCCGGCCTGCAGAGCCGTTCCGGAAGCGGCCATCAGCGCGTCCAGCACCGCGTAGGAAATGTTCTCGCAAAGGGTCATCAGGCAGGCGGGCAGGCCGGTCATCAGCACGTCGGCAGGAATTTTCCCGCGGACGGACTTGTCCAGACGGCGGGGACTCAGCCGCAGAATGGAGCGCTTGCCTTCCCGCAGCACGACGATCAGGAAATATGCCAGCGCGATCACGTTGGACAGCGCCGTGGCAATGGCCGCACCCAGCGTTTCATAGCCCCGGGGCAGAATCACAAACATGAACAGGGGATCCAGCGCGATATTCATCACGCCGCCCAGCGCCACGCCGATGCTGGCCTGCAGGGAGCGGCCCTCGGAGCGAACCAGATGCGCCAGCAGCGCGTTCAGAGAGGTGGCCAGACCGCCGATGACCACGGTAAAGGTCAGGTATTCCACGGCGTAATCATGCACCAGCGGATTGGAGCCGCCCAGCAGATCCACAAAGGGTCCGGCGAAGAGCCACGCGCCCAGCGAATACAGAACCGTTACCGCGGCGCAGCCCCAGAAGGCGAAGGAGGCCGTATCCTTGGCCCGCTGCAGATCCCGTGCGCCCAGCGCCCGGGAAATCACGCTGGCGCCGCCTACGCCGAACAGGTTGGAAATCGCCTGCAAAAACATAAAGGCGGGCATGCAGACCGTGGCGGCGGTAATCATGGCGTCGCTGCCGGTCAGGCCGATAAAAAACGTATCGGCCATATTGTACAAAACCAGAATGATCTGGCCGATCACCGTGGGAAAAGCCAGACGGACGATCGCCTCCAGCACGGGGCTGTCCTCAAACAACGTTTTTTCTCTTTCTTTCATAACCCTGTCCCTCCGTTTCTGAAAATTTGGAAAAAGGAACGACGGCCGCGTACAAATGCCGCGGCCGCCGCAATAGCGTTAACGCCGTTCCCGGATGGTATCGGAGAACAGGCGTCTTCGCCGCTGACGGCTGCGCGGTTTTTTCGTTTTGTTTGCCAACAGAAGCTGCATGGCGTTGCTTCGCATCTCCGACACGTCCTTTCATTCAAATAAAATGCTTGCCGGAATCGGTTCTCCGGCGTTGGAATAGGCACATTATATGGGGGTTTTTCCAAAATATCCAATAATCATTCCGTATTTATCGATAAGAAACGCTTATAAGCCGGAACCGCCGAACGCGAAAAGGCGTTTCCGTGTCAAACGGAAACGCCGGTATGTTGGGCTTTGAAGCACCTTTTGTGAAACTTTTATCAATCTTTTGCCAAAGAGAACACAAACAAATTATAATAAGCCCCAAAGTTTTCCTGTCCGAAGGAACGGCGGGGGAATGGGAAAAACAGCGGGGTTTCCCACGGAAAATCATTTCAGGCAGTCCAAACGCGCGCCTTATTCCTCCTGTCCGCCGTGCAAATTCCAGTCCTTTTCCTCATAGGCCAGCGGGAGCAGGATGGTAACGACGGTGCCCTCGCCTACTTGGGATTCAATGCGCAGTTCTGCCGCGCTGCCGTAGATCAGCTGCAGCCGGTCCCGGACGTTCCGCATGCCGATTCCTGTGGATTTCCGGCCATTCTGCTCGCTTTCCTCCGCAGAGCCGCTGAGAATGCGTTCCACCCGCTCCGGCGGCATGCCCTCGCCGTTATCCTGAACCCGGATGACCAACCGGCCTTCTTCGTCCCGGGCGGAAATATCCACCACCGAATGCTCCGTCCGCACACCGTGTACCAGCGCGTTTTCCAGAACGGGCTGCAAAATCATGGTGGGGATCAGCGCAAAGGCCGCGCCGGGAGTGCAGTGAAAGGGGGTTTCCAGCTTTTCGCCGTGAATGTGCCGGTAGATATAGGCATACTGTTTCAGACTGTCAAACTCCCGCTTGACGGGAATAAAGCGCTTCTGCATATTGCCCGTATTCTGCCGGAAGAAAGAGGAAATATGCTGCACGACCTCGCAGATTTCCGTATTGCCGTCAATTTTGGCCAGTGCGTTGACCATTTCCATGGCATTATAGATGAAATGAGGATTGATTTGGGATTGCAGCGAACGGTACTTGTATTCCAGCATTTCATACTCTGCCCGGTTTTTGCGGGTCTCTTCCTCCCGCACCTGAATCAGCAGCCGCCGCTGGTGCTCCAGCATTCGGTTGAAATGGCTGGCCAGCTTGCCGATTTCATCGCCGCTGACCACCGGAACCCGAAGCTCCAGATTCCCGGCTGCGGCCTCGTCCACCGAGCCTACCAGCAGGTGAATCTGACGGGTCATCCGTTCGGTGACCATCAGCACCAGAAGCGAGCCCAGCGCCGCGCCGAGCAGGCCGGTCAGGGTGCCGGTCAGCACCGCCGTGCGGCGCACCTGCCGCAGGATGGATTCCGGCAAAAGCCCCACGGCTGTCCAGCCGTCCTGCTTCTGGATGGAAACATAATATTTTTCACTGCCTTGAAGCTCGCTGGCCCCGGTTCGGGCCGCCTCTTCCGCCGCCTGAGCCACGCCCTCTCTCTGTTCGCCGCTGACGGTCAAAGTACGGCCATCCTCGTCCAGAAAAGCAACGGCGCAGTGCAGGCTGTCGTTATAGCTGCCTAAGCTGCCCAGCTCCTCCTGCTTCACCCGGGCCACCAGCTTGCCCATATGCCGGAAGGGATTGGGATTATAGACGTCCCGGATCAGGTAGACCTGCCCGTTTTCCGAAGTGCGCCATTGGCTGCGGCCGTACGCCGTATCCCGCAGCTCCTTCTGCTCCATCAGCGCCGCCGCTTCCCGCCGGAACTCTGCGGAGGCATAGGCGGTGGTGAAGCTGCTTCCCTGATCCAGATGAAGATACACCGCGTCGTAGCCCGCCTGGGCGGTGATGATCTGATTCAGAGCATATAAAAGAGACTGGGTCGCGTGATAATATCCGTTGGAATCGACCGTCATATTCCGCATGGCGTAGAGCTGGGCGCTCAGCCCTGTGGAATTGATCTGGTTGCTCAGCTGACGCGACACGGCCTCGGTCTGGTTGATAAAATTGATCAGCACCTGCTCGGTCAAAAGCTCCAGATGGGCCTTCTGATCCTTCAGCATCTGCCGGGTCGCGCTGTACGTCAGCGCCAACGATACCAAACCCGTAATCAGCAGGATGACCACGCACCAAATGAGGATCAGCTTGACCCGGTAGCTGAAAGCACCGTATTTTTTCATAGCTTGGCCTTTCGATTCCGATATTCGGTGGGCGTCATATGCTCGATGCGCTTAAAGGCGTTGTAGAAGGAGATATAGTTGCCATAGCCTACCGTCCGGGCCACTTCCTCCACCAGAATGCGGGGGTCGGCCAGCATGGAGCGGGCCACGTTCATCCGGGCTTCCAGCACGTGCTCATGGAAAGTCACGCCGGTTTCCTTGCGGATCAGGGCGGAGAGATAGTTGGCGCTGACGCACAGCTTATCCGCTACATCGTTGAGCTGAATGCCCTCGATGGCATGCAGGTTAATGTATTGCAGGGCGTTGCGGGTCAAAAGGGACTGCTTGGGCGTAGCCAGACGCCGGAGAAAGGCCTCGTTCAGCTCTTGCAGGCATTGGCGCACTTCTTCCTCCGTGCTGACAAACCAGATGCCGCTCATGGCCGCGTCCAGCTCCTCGTCCGCGCTCAGGTCGAAGCGGCGGCGCAGACCGGTGGTATACAGAAACATCATGGCCCGCAGATTGCTGTACTGACGGCCGCTCTGCACGGCAAGCGCATGAGCCGCTTCAGCGGCGTAGGCGTCCGTCAGCTCCGCCTTGGCGATCAGCTCGTCAATCTGCCGCTGCGTACCGGCGATGGGCTCCTGCCCCGGCGCGCCGTCGCTTTGCTCCCCGTAAAATACGCAGGCGCGACTTTCTTTGCTCAGAGCCGCTTCCCACAGGGCGCGCCGGGCCTGCAGGTAAGCCTGACGGATGGCGTGGCTGCTCTGCCCCAGTCCGCTGACGCCGATGCGCACGGGATGAACCAGCTCGTCCAACACATCGCAGGATAGCTCCGCAGCCTCCTCCTGCCAGCCTTCGCCGTCGTTGGCTAGGGGAACGAAAATCACCGCCAAGTCATAGAGCAGCAGCGTTACCGCCCTCGTCTGGCGGCGGGCCAGCACGGCCTCCACCCGGTTCAGGATCGCCTGCGAAAAATAGCGTTCTTCGATCTGCTGCAGCGCCATGATGTAGTAGGTCTGAAACTGCAGGCCCGCTCCGGCCAGCAGCTCGTGAACGCCCTGTCCCCGCTGGGAATCGTTGGTCAGAAGCGTCAGCAGCTGAGCGCGCATTTTCAGGTTTTCCGCCTGCTCCAGCGCCACGTCGTTCTCCATCTGACGGCGGGTCATGGCTGCGGCCCGGCGAACCGTCCGCATCACTTCTTCATTGTCGATGGGCTTGAGCAGATAATCGAACACGCCCAGCTTGATGGCCTGACTGGCGTACTGAAACTCATCGTAACCGGTAATGATGACAAAGCGGCAGTCCGGCACATCCTCCCGCACATCGGAAATCATGTCCAGTCCGCTTTTGACCGGCATACGAATATCCGTCAGCACAATATCCGGCTTCAGCCGGCGGATCATTGCGCCGCCGCTTTCTCCGTCCCCTGCGGTCCCGGCCACTTCACATTTCAGCGCGGCCCAGTCGATGGTTTTGACCAGCG
>ERZ857629.4896-NODE-4896-length-10039-cov-2.972957_pt1 | contig 10039 bp, 8 predicted proteins | sample MGYA00519700_ERZ857629 | MGnify/ENA primary metagenome ERZ857629 (study PRJEB31778, sample SAMEA3449351) | human gut metagenome | biome: human gut; feature: human-associated habitat; material: faeces | place: United Kingdom | collected 2010/2012 ... | reverse complement strand
AGCGAGCAACATTATGCGCGAGTGCGCACCTTCAAACAGCTGTTGTCGAGTTTTCAGCGTAACCGCGATCTGGTTAGCGTCGGTGCGTATGCCAAAGGCAGCGATCCGATGCTCGATAAAGCCATCGCCCTGTGGCCGCAGCTGGAGGGCTATTTACAACAAGGCATTTTTGAACGCGCGGACTGGGAAGCGTAGGGCAGACAGAAGCCGGAGATAAAGCGAATCAAAAATGTAAATCGTACATGTTGTGTAAGCGTTACACATGCATGTACGATTTTTTGATTCATAGGAGCATTCCTGTTTGCGGGATTCTTTTTTTTCTCTTTTAGAAAATGGATGTATTATTTTTGAATAATAATATTGACAATACTATATTATATGATATATAGTATTGATAACAAAATAATATTATAAACATATAAGTAATATCAGACAGAACAGGAAAGGAGCCGGTAATATGGTGTTCAATACAGGTGCAGCCCTGCTGGATGCGATTGTTCTGGCGGTCGTCTCCAAGGAGGAGGAAGGCACATATGGATATAAGATCACGCAGGATGTGAGAGTGGCGATTGAGGTTTCGGAATCCACACTTTATCCGGTATTGCGTAGACTTCAGAAAGATGGATGCCTTATGGTGTATGACAGAGAATGTGGAGGCCGCAACAGGCGCTACTACAGGATTACGGATGAGGGAAGAATGAAACTGGACGATTATCGCAGAGAATGGGATGACTATTCTTCGAAAATATCAGAGTTATTTTCCGAGGAGGGAGTTTGAAGATGAACAAAGATGAATTTTTAAGGCAGCTGGAAGCGCTGCTGTCCGGGATTTCACAGGAGGAAAGAACGGAGGCACTTGCATTTTACCGCAGTTATTTCGAGGACGCCGGGGAGGCAAATGAGGCAAAGATATTAGAAGAACTGGAATCGCCGCAGAAAGTGGCGGACAGCATTATCAAAGATCTGGGTGTGCAGCCCGGGGAAGCGTGTTCTTCCGGCGCGCAGGGAGCAGCGGCAGGAGCAGAGTTGAATCCGGCAGTGCAGAGCGCACCGGAGGGAGCAGCAACAGGAGCAGAGTGGAATCTGGCAGTGCAGGGAGCAGCGCAGAACGCATCGAAGGGAGTACCACAGGGAGCAGCGCAGAATGCAGCGTATTCTACGCAGGAGAAGGATGGAATGCCGGGATGGGCGATCGTTCTTCTGGTCATCACTTCGCCGGTGTGGCTGGTGATGATTCTGGTCATACTGTCAGCATTGCTCGGCATTGTGGCGGCGCTGTTTGGAATTGCAATAGCGGTTGTGGCAGTCATGGGCGCACTGTTAATCTGCGGTGTGGTGCTCTTTGGTGCAGGAATCGGAACCGCATTTGCAGGAAATCCTGCAATCGGAATCGGGCTTATGGGAGGAGGTCTCATCGTCCTTGCGTTCGGTGTCCTTGCGGTGGTTCTTGTGGTCTGGATTTTCGGAGGATTTCTTCCCTGGGCATTGAAAGGAATCTGGAAGCTTTGCAAAAAGCCATTTAATAAGAGAAAGGAGCGTGCGGCAGCATGAAAAAATTTTCAAAAATCTGCCTGATCATTGTGGCAGTTCTCGGGGGAATGGGATTATTGCTCGGCGGCATCTCCGCTCTGCTTGGCGGCGGTTTTGGAGCAGTCAGACGCATGGCGGAAAGAGGAGAACTGGATGCGGGCAACTGGCATATCCGGCCATATGAACTTTACTATTCTTCGGATGAAGAAGACACAGAGGATGACTGGGGAGCAGACGACGATGCAAAAGTTTATACCTATGAGGCAGCCGGCATAAAAAATCTGGATATTGATATTGATGCTGCGGAAATCTATGTCAAGCAGGGGACGGATGATAAAAACCTTGTGGTGAGAACCTACGGCTGCAAAGAAAAATATTATAAAGGGGATATGAATAAAGATACGCTTCAGATTCAGTATGAGATTCATAAGCAGTTTCCGGACAATTATGATGCGCAGATTGTGATTGAGATTCCGGAGAAAATGACCTTTGATACCATGGACTTTGACATTGGGGCGGCAGATGCAGATTTTGCATCGGGCAGTGTGAACTGCAGAACGATGGAGCTGAATGTGGGAGCAGGAGAACTGACGGGAGCAGATTTTGCTGTGACAGGAACCCTGGACATCAAGCTTGGAGCCGGTGATATTGATCTGGAAGGAGGCACCTATAAAGATATTAAGCTGGATTGCGGTATGGGATCATTTGCGCTGGACGGCATTGTGGCAGAGAATGTGAAAGCGCATTGCGGCATGGGGGATGGCAGCATCACCCTGCGCGGCAGGGAAGAGGACTATAATTATAAGATGTCCTGCGGCATGGGGGATCTCACGGTAAACGGAGAAAGCTATTCCGATCTCAGCGGAAGCTACAAAGTCACGAATGCCGGGGCTGTGGGAACGATTGATCTGGACTGCGGTATGGGAAGCATTGACTTTGATATAGAATCGTAAGAAAAAAGAAAGAGAAAGCACGAGAAAAAGAAAAACTGTCCAGATGGTATGTTCAGACGTGTGAAAAAGAGGTATCCGGGTCCACAGGAGGAAAAAATGACTGTGAGACCCGGATTTTTGCAAAAAACGGGTCTGGCAGAGGGAAAAATCTGCTCTGGACCCGTTTTACAACTGCTTCGTGGATTGTTTGCGGTAATCCCGGGGCGTCATGCCGAATCTTTTTTTGAAAGTGCGGTTAAAGTACGACAGATTCTCGTAGCCGACTTCCTCTGCGATGGCAAGAATCGAGGATTCGGAGGAGATCAACAGGCGGGAAGCCATGGTCAGGCGGTATTCATTGAGATATTCGATGAAGGAAGTGCCCATCGTATTCTTGAAATACTTCATGAAATGCGACTGGCTCAGCCCGACCTCCGCCGAGACATCTGCAATCGTAATGCGCTCCATATAATGGTTCTCCAGATACTTTAAGATCAGCTTCATCTTCTCCAGCGACTTGTGATCGCGTTTCGCCGGCTCTTTTAAGAGGCATTTGCTGAATAAAATGTAAAAAAGCATAAAGAGCTGACTCTTGATAAAGAACTGATAGCCGGGCGGGTTCGTCCGGCTGATTTCATCGTTGGCGTCAATGCAGGCGGCAATCTCCGCATAGCAGGGAGATCCCGGCTGATATAAGAGCGGAACGGACAGGACGCCCGACAACAGCGGCGCAAGAAATTCGGTATTGCTGGTGTCCGTTTTTTTGGAAATGAGGATGCCCGGATGGAAAATGATATTTTCGTATTCCATGCTTTCCTGCATGTACTGTTCAATGCTGTGCAGCCTGCCTGGCAGAATCAGCGCGATGGTTCCCCCGGTTACCACGTAGGATTTGAAATCGACCGTGATTGCTCCGGTTCCTTTTTTGATATAGATGATTTCCATCTCATCGTGCCAGTGCAGAGGCACGCGCGAAAAGTCAAGCGGAATCGAGCAAGGGTAGGTGATATAAGGAAACAGCGGGTTGCCATGTGGAATTTTTTCCTGATAGTTTTCATACTCTAAAATGTTCATGATAGGATTGTACCACTTTTGGGGATAATATGACAAGAAAAAAAGTGGACTTCTGCATATAATGTTCTCATACAGCAGGGAAATACAAAAAGTAATTGGGGATGCAAAACAAGGAGTAAAATCCTCTGCTCCTGCAAGGGCGCATGCTATGCAGGCATAGCAGACATTTTGCTTCGCAAAACAAGGAGTAAAATCCTCTGCTCCTGCAAGGGCAGTCGCATTTTGCTTCGCAAAACAAGGAGGATATCATGAACGTACAGGAAATCGTAAACAACAGATACGGTAAGGGCATTGCACAGTGCTCCAACGAAGAGATTTATTACGCGCTGCTTGAGATGACAAAGAGCATGGCGAAGGAAAAGGAGAGCAACGAGGGAAAGCGCAAGCTTTATTATATCTCCGCCGAGTTTTTGATCGGTAAGCTGTTATCCAACAACCTGATCAACCTCGGTATTTATGAGGAAGTAAAGCAGGTTCTGGCGGAGAACGGCAAGAACCTGGCAGAGATCGAGGAGGTTGAGCCGGAGCCGTCTCTCGGAAACGGCGGTCTGGGTCGTCTGGCAGCATGCTTCCTGGATTCCATTGCAACGCTTGGATTAAACGGCGACGGCGTGGGTCTCAATTATCACTACGGTCTGTTCAAGCAGGTATTTGAGCACAATTTACAGCACGAGGAGCCGAACCCGTGGATCGAGAAGGAGAGCTGGCTGACAAAAACGAACGTGACCTACCCGGTACAGTTCGGCGGTTTTACCTTACAGTCCAGACTGTATGATATCGATGTGATTGGTTACGAGAACCGTACCACAAAGCTTCATCTGTTTGATGTGGAGACCGTGGACGAGAGCCTTGTAGGGGACGGCATCAATTTTGACAAAGAGGATATTGCAAAGAACCTGACGCTGTTCTTATACCCGGACGATTCGGATGACAAGGGACGCATCCTGCGTGTATACCAGCAGTATTTTATGGTCAGCAATGCGGCACAGCTCATCATCGACGAGACGCTGGCAAGAGGCGGTGATCTGCACAAGTTGAATGAGTACGCGGCAATCCAGATCAACGATACACACCCGAGCATGGTGATTCCGGAGCTGATCCGTCTTCTGATGCAGCGTGGAATTCTGATGGATGAGGCGATTGAGATCGTATCGAAGACCTGCGCATACACCAACCACACGATTCTTGCGGAGGCACTGGAAAAATGGCCGATTCATTTTTTAGAAAAGGCAGTTCCGCAGCTTCTTCCGATTATCTACGAACTGAACAGCCGCGTGGTACGCAAATACGATGACAAGTCGGTTGCGATCATTGATGACGAGAAACGCGTGCATATGGCACATATGGATATTCATTATGGCTACAGTGTCAACGGCGTTGCCTACCTGCACACGGAAATTTTGAAAAATACGGAGCTCAACAACTTCTACAAGATCTATCCGGAGAAGTTCAACAATAAGACAAACGGCATTACCTTCCGCCGCTGGCTGCTGCACTGCAACCACGAGCTGGCAGATCTGATCGAATCCCTGATCGGACCGGGCTTTAAGAAGGATGCGATGGAACTGGAGAAGCTCGGTGCGCTTGTCGATGACGCTTCCGTGCTGCAGCGTCTGCTCGATGTCAAGAGCAGCAGAAAGACCGAGCTGAAAGATTACCTTGCAAAAACACAGGGAATCGTGCTGGACGACAATTCCATTTACGATATCCAGATCAAGCGTCTGCACGAGTATAAGAGACAGCAGATGAATGCGCTGTATGTCATCCACAAATATTTTGAGATCAAGGCAGGAAAGAAGCCGACCCGTCCGATCACTGTGATTTTCGGTGCCAAGGCAGCTCCGGCTTACGTGATTGCAAAGGATATCATTCATCTGATCCTCTGCCTGTCCGAACTGATTGCAAAAGACCCTGAGGTATCTCCGTACTTAAAGGTTGTGATGGTAGAAAATTACAATGTCACGCTGGCTGAAAAGCTGATCCCGGCGGCAGATATCCATGAGCAGATTTCCCTTGCTTCCAAGGAGGCATCCGGAACATCCAACATGAAGTTCATGTTAAACGGTGCGGTAGCGATCGGAACCATGGACGGCGCAAATGTGGAGATGCATCAGTTTGTCGGTGACGACAACATTTACATCTTCGGTGAGTCCTCCGAGGAAGTCATCAAGCACTACGAGAAGGCGGATTATGTGTCCAGAAGCTACTATGAGAATGATGCGAACATTAAGCGTGCAGTGGACTTTATCGTCAGCGACGAGATGATGGCAGTCGGATGCAGAGAGAACTTAGAGCGTCTTTACAACGAACTTCTGAACAAAGACTGGTTCATGACGCTTCCGGATTTTGAGGACTATGTGGCAACCAAGGAGCGCATCTATGCGGATTATGAAGACCGCATGGCGTGGGCGAAGAAAATGCTCATCAACATCAGCAAAGCCGGATTCTTCTCCTCTGACCGTACGATCGCACAGTACAATGAGGACATCTGGCATCTGTAAAACCGGGGAAAACCGCCCGGAAGAAAAAGCTTGCTTCAAAATTTATATATTTCTTTCACAGAGAGGAGTGCCGCAAGGCGCTCCTTTTTGCATGAAAACAGTGGAAACAGAGAAAATGCTGTACAAAATCCGACGGCCGGCATATTGTATAAAGTCCGCGGGTTCTTTATAATAAGAAAAAGACAGGGCAGTAGTCCGGAAAACTAAGAAGGAACTCTGCCCGGAAATGGAGAAAATGATGCGTTATATTGACATGCATTGTGATACATTGGGAAGCGCGTTAGCGCAGAAAACAGAGACGTTTCTGGAACTTGACCGCACGATGGTGGATGGACTGCGCCTGCAGCAGGCAGAGGCAGGTGCGCAGTTTTTTGCGATGTTTCTGCCGCAGAGAAATGATCCGGACTGGTTCGGCTTAGAAGAGATGCCGTCGGCGGAAGTACTCATGAGGAAAATGTATGACATTTTCTGCCATACCATGGAGCAGTACGGTGACCGCTTTGCTGCAGCGCACAATGCAGAGGAATTAAAGCAGAATCAGAATGAAGGGAAAATATCGGCGTTTCTCACGATCGAGAACGGTGCTCTGATTGATGGGAAAATGGACAAAATCCGGGAAATTTACGATCTCGGCGTAAGACTTGTGACACTGACCTGGAATGACGACAACTGTCTGGGACACTGTCATTCCAAAAAACCGGAGGAGATGAGCCGCGGGCTGACCGGATTTGGAAAAGAGGCAGTGAGTTATATGCAGGAACTGGGAATCTTAGTCGACGTCTCCCATTTATCCGACGGAGGTTTCCGGGATGTCGCAGAAGCGTCCAGGCGAAGCGGCGTGCCATTCGTGGCATCACATTCCAACTGCCGGGCACTGGCGCCGGCAACGCGCAATCTTACTGACGCAATGATCCGCGAACTGGCAGAGTGCGGCGGAGTGGCGGGACTGAATCTGGAACCGACCTTTCTGAATGAGGACGAGACGGATAAGGTGAGCCGTATCGAGCGCATCTGCGACCACGCAATGCATCTGATTGACAGGGGCGGTATCGAATGTGTGGGACTCGGCACGGACTTTGACGGAATCTCAGGCGAATTTGAGATCAGTGACTGCACGAAGCTGCCGCTGCTTTTCGATGCGCTGCGAAAGAGAGGACTCTCCGAAGACGCCGTGGAGCAGATTGCATATAAAAACACGGCGCGCGTGATCCAGGACGGCATGAGATAGAAAAGTCATGTACATGGAAGATATCGCCTGTTGCAGCGGGAAATCACCTTGCGGGGAAGGAAAATATCGTTTATACTTTTTGGTGGCTTCATTATAGTAAAAAGAGGAATTAAGATGAGAAGACGAATGGAAATCAATCACCATAGGACATACAGGGGAAAAGCGGCGGTGTTTTTGCTTGTGACAGCCGCGCTTCTTGCCGGATGTGCGAATGAGCGCACGGAGGATGAGCTTTCCTACCGCAAGATTGGCATAGAGAGCATGCAGAGCGGGGATTATGAGGGGGCACTGGCGGCATTTGACGGAGCGCTTGCGTGCTGCACCGGAAAAATTACCGATCTGGAGATCGACATCTGCTATTACAAGGCGGCAGCCCAGTATGCCGCACAGGACACGGCGGGAGCGCTTGGGACGTACAACGCCATGATCGACTATGATGGGAAGAACGCCAATGCTTACTATCTGCGCGGATGTTTAAAGCTTGGCACCGGGGATACGGACGGGGCGAAGCAGGATTTTGCGGACGCGGTCAAGTACAATCACTCGGATTATGAGCTTTATATCAACATTTACAAGAATCTTGCCGCCTATGATCTGGCGGAGGACGGCACGGCGTACTTAAACGACGCGTTTTCCATCAAGGGAAACGATGCGAAGAGTCTTGCATACAGAGGAGAGATTTACTACCTGCTGGGGCAGTATGACAACGCAATCAAAGAATTGACGTCCGCGATCGATGCGGGCAGTGCGGAGGCGAACCTGACGCTTGCACAGGTATATGAGGCGCAGCAGGATACGGCGAACGCGCAGACGTATTATCAGGCTTATGTGGATGCGGGTGTCGCGGATTCGGAAGCGATGAATGCATTGGCGGAGATTGAGATGGGCAAGCTGAATTATAGCGGTGCGCTCTCCTATATCGAGCAGGGGCTTTCGATGGAGAGTGTTCCGAACCGGCGCGCGCTGCTGCAGAATCAGATCATCTGCATGGAGTATACCGGAGATTTTGCGGGAGCTTATGAGGTAATGACCGCTTATACAGCCGCGTACCCTGATGATGCGGAGGCACTGCGCGAATACACATTCTTAAAAAGCCGTGTGGACGCGCCGGAAAGTACAGAAGTGCAGGGTGAGGTGGTTGTGCCGGAGGAGGGCGGAACCGATAACGCAACGGACGGAACAGACGCCGGAACGGACGGAACAGACGGCGCAGATGGAACTGACAGCGGAACAGACGGAGCGGATGCCGAGACGTCAGATGGAAGCGGAGACAGCGGACAGTAGAAAAGGAGCAGCATGGCAGAAATTATTGAATTGGAAGATCAGATCGAAAAGGTGATTCTGGTCGGCGTGAGCGAGCAGGATGGGGATGATGCCGAGGACTCTGTGGCAGAGCTGGCGGAGCTTGTCAGGACAGCGGGAGCTGTCGTGGTCGGCACACTGATCCAGAAGAGGGAACTGATGCACCCGGGCACCTATGTGGGCACCGGAAAAGTGGCGGAGATCGCGGCGATGATCGCAGAGCGGGGCGCGACCGGCATCGTCTGTGACGATGAACTTTCACCGGCACAGCTTAAGAACTTAGAGCAGATGTTAGACACCAAGGTGATGGACCGCACGCTGATTATCCTGGATATCTTTGCGGCACGCGCCACGACGAGCGAGGGAAAAATACAGGTGGAACTGGCGCAGTTAAAATACCGCCTCAGCCGTCTGACTGGCCTCGGGCGTTCCATGTCCAGACTCGGCGGCGGAATCGGAACGAGAGGGCCGGGTGAGAAAAAGCTGGAGATGGACAGACGTCTCATCAAAGACCGCATCGCACAGCTGAACCGGGAATTAAAGGAGGTGCGCCAGCACCGCGAGATCACACGCGCGAAGCGCACGAGAAACGGAATGCCCGTGGCGGCGATCGTCGGCTACACGAATGCCGGAAAGTCCACACTGTTGAACCGGCTTACCGACGCCGGGGTGTTAGAGGAGGACAAGCTGTTTGCCACACTTGACCCGACAACGCGCGTCTTAGAACTTCCGGGCAGACAGGAGATTCTTCTGACCGATACGGTCGGTTTTATAAGGAAGCTGCCGCACCATCTGATCGAGGCGTTTAAGAGTACGCTCGAGGAGGCAAAATACGCGGACTACATTCTGCATGTGGTGGATGCTTCCAACCCGCAGCACGAGAAGCAGATGCACATTGTCTATGACACGCTCTATCAGCTGGACATCCGGGAAAAGACGGTCATCACGCTCTTTAACAAGCAGGATGCGGTGATGGAGCGGGAGCCGCTGCGCGATTTAAGGGCAGATCATACCCTGGCAGTCTCGGCAAGAGAGGGAACCGGGTTAGATGAGTTAAAAGAACTGCTTGCGGAACTTCTGCGCGAGAACAAAGTTCTGATTGAGCGAACCATCGCCTATGCGGATGCCGGAATCCTGCAGCAGATCAGAAAGCAGGGAGAGCTTTTAGCGGAGGATTACCGCCCGGAGGGGATCTATGTGAAGGCGTATGTGCCGCTGGAATTGTATGGAAAACTGTAGGCGGATATGATAAGATGAACTCATACAATGGAGGAAAAAAAGATGACCATATTGATCAAAAATGGACGCGTAATCAATCCTGCCACCGGAACGGATGAGACACTGGATGTGCTGGTGGAGAACGGGGTTGTGGCCAGAACCGAGAAGAGTATCAAGGAAAAATGCGACCGCGTGATCGATGCGAAGGGCTGCTTTGTCATGCCGGGGTTTATCGACATGCATGTGCATTTAAG
>ERZ857629.4895-NODE-4895-length-10043-cov-2.472066_pt1 | contig 10043 bp, 2 predicted proteins | sample MGYA00519700_ERZ857629 | MGnify/ENA primary metagenome ERZ857629 (study PRJEB31778, sample SAMEA3449351) | human gut metagenome | biome: human gut; feature: human-associated habitat; material: faeces | place: United Kingdom | collected 2010/2012 ... | reverse complement strand
AATGTAGCACCTTTCACAAAAGATATTGTCTTTCCGCTCTTTGTGATTGCTGTCAACGCATTGCCCGAACCGCTTACGTTTATAGCATTCACATATCCATCAAGGCTCTGATGTGAGGTGAGATAATTGCCTATCGGTTGGTAGGTCTGTCTTGCAACCTCTGTGGTAAGATACGCTGCGAGGATAGTTGCAACCTCCTCCTTTGTATAGGTATCGGTTATTCCATATCCTCTGAGCGTAGTTGACTTATCAGCCTTCTGGGCGATGGCTTTCTCGATTAATTTGTGAAGGTCATCATCCTTTGCCAACTTGTCAGCAATCTCCTTCAACGTATCAAGTGATTCAGGCGCGCCACCGATGAGGTCAGCAATCGCCTTGCGGAATGAACCCTCAACTGTTGATGCACCGTTGATGATGTCAATGGTGGCTTGCAAAGATGCTTCCTTTGCGGTCGCACGCTGCACTTCATCCGTAAGCGATGTTCCTAGTGCATACTTACTGTGAGAGTGTGATGTGATGTCGCCCGTAAGCACGTCTTCCACCTTTGCCTTTGTAAGCTGATAGGAAGAAGAGACGGACACACCGCTGTCAATAAACTCGCCCCGTGCGTCATCATATATCCACCAGTTTCCGTTATGTACGTAAGGGGATTTTCCGTTTTCGCCCTTATCGCCCTTTACACCTTGTAGCCCCTGAATACCCTGCTCACCTTGGATTCCTTGCTCACCTTGAATACCCTGTTCGCCTTGGATACCTTGCTCTCCCTTATCGCCTTTGTCGCCTTTATCTCCCTTTACGTAGATATTGCTCTTTACGTAAGATTGCGAGTCCTTATCCCATACGTACACGTAGTTGTCTTCCCCGATATATGTAGGATGATTGGCAGTATCATTAGCATTATCTGCGGCATCAAGAGCTGCCTGCTTAGATGTAGCAAAATCAGTCTCTCGCTTTGATTCCGCTGCGACACGACCTAGCTCTGCCTTAACCCTCAATGCCTCTGCATTGGCGATGGAGGTGTTCGTCTCGCTAGCTTTTCTTGCTTCACTGTTTGCGTTATCGGCAGCTGCGTTCGCACTGTTTGCGGCATCAATGGCTGCTTGCTTCTGTTCCGTGATGTCTGTTATAGATGTATCTACTCTGTCAGCAGCTTCGTTGGCATTCTGCGCTGCGTCCTCCGCAGACTTCGCCTTTGTATCGGCATTGGCTGCGGATTTATTAGCCTTATCAGCCGCATTGTTGGCATTCTCGGTCGCAGTATTCGCATTCTCAGTCGCAGTATTCGCATTCTCAGTTGCGGCATTGGCGTTATCGGTTGCGGTCTTGCATGCTGCGGTCTGTTTCTTAGATTCCGCAGCAGCATCGGTCGCAGGCTTCATCAGCTCTGCCTTGTCACTATCCGTGAGGTCGGCAAAGCGGAGACGGATACCTCTCGGAATACTGAGATTCAGCTTGTAGATAGGATTTCCATTTGTATCTGTGCCCGAAGAAGACACGGAAGCGGTGGCATTCGCATCCTCGGCTAGGGTAGTCACATTGCCGATAAGGAACTGAGGGGTCTTGCCCGTAAATCCTCGGAAACCGCTCATATCAACAAGATAAGAGTAGAACTTCTGCCCTCGTTCGTTCAGAGCGACAACATAGAGCTTGGCGTTATCCTCATCCTCCACATTAGCGGTATTAATGAGTATAAAATCATTCTCAGCAAAGGTGTTTACGTCCGTAGCATTCATCGCTGAAACGGAAGCGAATACCTTCTTAATCTGAAAAGCCTTTCCAGTAAGGTTCACGTCCGTCTTGCTATAAGCCTTGGTGGTTGTATCCCATCTGTAAAAGTATCCGTCCGCGTCTACATAAGGAGGGTGCTGCGCAACACCGTTTGCATCCGCTGTTGCTTTGTCGGCAGCCGCCTTTGATGTTGCAAAATCTGATTCACGCTGAGTCTCTGCTGCCACACGAGCCTTTTCCGCATCTACCCTTGATGTTTCAGCCTTAACACGACTGTTTTCCGCACTCACACGACCGTTCTCCGCAGTTACTCTACCTTGCTCGGAATTGACTATGTTTTCATACGCTTCGATAAGGTCTGAGATAACAGGACTCATCGAAGTATAGAGTGCAAGCATACTCCATGTTGAGCCATTGTCGTAGCTCACTTCAATACCCTCATTTCCACCTCGGAACTTAGGTGTCACACCCTCGGCTTTCACGCCTGTAGATTCTCCACCTATTACCCAGTTTCCATCGCTGTTGATGCTAGGCTTTATGCCATTAGCGAGATAAGCCCTTACGAACTCAGCAGGAATCTTGACCTGCAATCCGCTAGCTGTGTAAACCCAGAAAAAGTCTGTGCTCACTACAAGGCGTGAGGCGGTACTGAGCTGGCTGGCTATATCATTGATTTTTGTTTCTGTTGCCATAACTAATCTTTTTTAGAATTATCCAATAGAGCAGTAAGAGCGTCGCAAGCGGCAGGAGCAAGGAAAGTCTCCGCTACAGCACGAAGAATTTTCACTTCCTCCTCGTTAAATTCCATTTCTCCACGATGCTCATATATCTTGTGCGCAAGGACTGAACACGCCAGTCCTGAACCTTTCTCGTATATGAGGTTAGCGATAAGCTCACGCATATCCACTACTGTGCTCCTTGACTTTGCAAGGTCGGCATAAACTTCAATTCTTTCCAAATCAATCTTCATATTGCATTTCTTTAAAATTATTATCCGTTACTGTATGTTCCGTACCACATTGAGCCTATGTAGACAAAGATATTAAACTGTCCCTGCTTACCAGAATAGAACCCCCCACTGTCCTTAACCGTATTCTGAATAACGAGCCTCTTGCCAGGGTGATAGAAGGTAATATTTCCTGTACTTCCCTGTATCACGATAACAACCTGTCCTTCGTGAGGATTTTCAGGTAAATAGAAACGGCGTCCGCTAGAGTTAGTAAGGTAAGCTACTGTGCCTCTATTTTTCTGAAAGAGATAGTCTGTACTGCCTATATCTAAATCTCCTGCGATAGCACTTAAAGCAAGACCGCCTAAGACATTATTACCTAAGCTCGTAATACCTATACCTTGCGGTACGTCAACGATGAGCGCAGCACCGTAATATTTATCTATATTGTTAATTATCGCATTGTCAGGTGTATACTTACGAACGTACAAAGACGGAGAAGAAACACTTTGCGTCGGATTCGTGCCTAACGCCTTTTGGTCGTACATCTGTATTTGACTGTCACTAGGGTCATAATCTGCAAAGTAACCCGCACCAAAATAACTCGACTTATAACCAGTGAAAAGACCTTCACTAGATAGGATAGCCCCCTTAAAGGTCTTATTACCTACATCAGCGACACCTACGCCTAACCTTTCTTGAGAGATTTCCAAACCGCCGATGATTCCAGAAGTCGATTTAAGACGTCCATTCTTGTCGACCGAGAACGGTGCAGAAGAAGCAGTAGAACCGCCTAACCACAATGCCGCCCCGTCCGAACCAGGAATGCGATAGGAAGCAAATATCTTACCGTTCTCTACGAGATTGAACTGCTGACCTTGCGTAAAATTCAGCACCGCATTTTTAGCAAGGATGAGCGGAGCATAGATAGGTCCTGTATCGGATAGCTGCGTCCAGTATTTACTGCCGCCCGAACTTGTCGGGGAGTTGTTTGAAGAGGAAGTATGGGTCAATGCGCACATGTATTGCCTCCATCCGTCATTAGCACTAGCATCCTCAACATATACAAGGTCGATGTATTTCTCCTGCTTATTGGTCAGCGCAGACTCGTTGAGATATTCAACACCGCTCTTCCAGATTGACGGTCGTATAATACAACCAATCTCACCCATCACACCTGCCTCTGCGAAATTACCGATAATGACTGGAGTGGAACTTGTAATGTCCCCATTTGAGAGCGTTGTCTTCACATAAGACCATAGGTAAGGCTTGGAAGACGTAGGGTTTACCATACTGGTTTCCCATCCGCTTGATGATGTCGTGATTCCCGAAGACATCGAAGAGATGAGATAATAAGTCTGTATCGAAGCAATACCTACACCTGTGTCACCCTTATCACCCTGAGCCTGATAAATATTACCCCATGCAATGACCTTATTGCTTGCAACCTCGCCATCACAACGATAGAGGAGAGGCTTCATCCACACATAGTTTTCGGATGTTGCCATGCGGAAGAGCACATAATCACCATTCTTGTCACCGCTACCGTCCTTGGAATAAGCCACGGTAACGAAATGACTGCCTGCCTTGCCGCATTTCATCTGAACTTGAACCGTCTTCCCATTACCTGATGCCTGCGAATAGTAATTCGTGCGGCTCACGGTGGCGCTGTCTAGCTTAGAGAGAAGAATCCAGTCCCATCCTTCCTCAGAATAAGCCTTCAGATAGAAGGTAACGTACTGGTCATCTACGGTCGTAGTAAATCGTACCTGCATCGAACAGAAACCATTTTTCTTATCCTGATTTGTCATAGAAGCAGGGCTTTGATACCATATAGACCCGCCATTGCTGACACCCGAAATCCAAGCATCACCATTAAGGTTTTGGTTATACTGAACCGTACCCGATATTGAACCGCCACTGTACAGCCCCTCTTTGGCAGGCGGTGCAGACTTCTTCCAATTATTACCGAGGTCATCATTATACTTGTAGTACTCGTAACTGTTTACGCTAGGTTTTTGGGTAGGAAGGACTGCTTCACGCTGATAGGCGACTACAGACCCTACTCCGTTTTCACCATCCTTTGCAATGTAACCGATAAGCTGTGCTGCGGAAGTAGTAGTTGTACCATCCTTCCATTCCACTACATCACGGCTCCAGATATACGTACCCTTTGGCGCATCGGTAGGATATTTTTCACTCCAGCTATTGTCTGACGGCTTAGAATCAGCAGATAATGACGTACCATATTCCTCAGTTACCGATGTAAGGTCAGAGCACTTGCCGATGCAATAGATGCCCGTCCATCCTATATCTGTATTTGTATAAGTGACCTTATCCGCACTCCAAACGTACTTATCTCCGTTATTGCTGATTACAACTTCTGATAACGTATCATAAGTAAATTTGCTAGTGCCAGGCTGCTCCATATCGTCAGACAAAGCATAATATGTATTTACACTCTTGATACCTATGCCATCCTTCGCTTTGTAACCCTCGCAAGAAACCACGTCAGACGTAGTTCCATCAGTATAGGTTGTTCTAACAATCTTCCACAGCCAAGGGTACGAGTCATTGAAATCTGTCGGCATAGTGGTAGAACCATTATTCCAGATTGTTGTAGCAGGAGGCGCAGGAGATAAAGAACTATAGGTATAGAACCTTGTTTCCTGCTTAGATATACTCTTAGGGAAGCGGTTAAAGAGCTTTGGAGCACTGAATGTTCCATTACTGCCCACAACACCCTTCTTGTATGCTACATATACGTATTGCTCATCAACCGTAGGAGGCATCGGGTCATCCTGCCAACCTTTTGTCAGACTACCATTTTGTCTTTTAGGTGTTGGAATCGAAGACGCAGAACTTGATGAAGAGAGATAATAGATATACTCGTATCCGTCACCATCCGCACCCGTCACATTAGGAACGACCTTTACCGTTACATAGTCGGTATAGCTTGCGCCAGACAAAGTACCAACCACCTTGAAGACGATGGTCTGCGCTGTAGTACCGAGACTGGCACCTTCTGCGCAGGAGATATTAGCCACATTGCTACTCATCGAACAACTGACATTCCTGAGGGTAGAACTATCAATAGTCACGGAAGTAAGAGTGCATGAAAGACCGTCTACGAGCAACTGGAAACGAATGTCCTCTCTGAATGCAACCAATGCCTTGCCCTTGCTGTCTGTCGGAATCGTGACAATATCATCGTCTGACTTCGCCTTAGGGGCATGCTTTCCGAAGTGTGCATATTCCGCAGGCTCAGAGAATGCTCCCCAACGACCGTTGGTTGATACTCGCTTGCTTACCCATTCATACTGGTTCACTGCATCCACGCCCGTAGGGTCATCCGTCCATCCGCTAGGAACAAATTCCTTATCTGTGCGCTGGTATTCAGCATTGGTAGCATAGTCGCTAGGTGTAGGGTTAGAAGGAGCGGAGTTTTGCAACTTGAAGACATACTCAATACCTTTACCATCCTTACCGAAAGCAAGCACTGGCACAGATTCCTTGTCGAGAATGTTATTATTACTGTCATAGAGAGCGAAAGTAACCATCCGGTCTGATGCAGACACAGGTACATCTGTTCCGATACCTACAGAAGTCGTAGCATTCTCGCTCTTTCCGTATTTTAGCGACATTCCCGAAGGAAGAGCGGTCAGCTTGTATCGCTTGTCGTCTGACGATGTAGCATAGACATCGCAGCTTACGGAATTAACTGTCGTGTTTCCGTCCTTATCCACTACAATGCTGTCCGCAGAAGGTATCAGCTCATAGACTACGGTATCAGACGATTTCAGAATGGTAAGCTCCCTTGTATACTCATAGTTTGCGCCTGCATATCTGCCAACAACCGTGATGTTCATCTTCGTAACCTGAGCAAGGGTATCGGCAGTAAGGTTATCCGCATCAATGGTAATCACCTTCGCCTTGCCCTCAATGCTCATTGAAGTCTTCAGACCTGCCACCTTAGAGATATTGAGCGAGGAAATCGTCCATGGCTCATTGTGATACATAAGGGAAACCTTAGTCTTGATAGGCAAGCCGATATACTTAGCGGTCTTGGTATTCCAAGCCACCGAAGCACTCTCGTTGCTCAAATCGCATACCATGAATGGCAAGGTATCGTGCTGAATGCGGATAGGCATCTGCACCATCTTCGAGGTCTTGCCTTCCAGCTCTACCACAATCGTTACCATCGCATCCGTAGCCTTGCGCATAGCATCATAATCGAAGTTGGCATCATCCGTAGTTCCTGCTACTCCGTCCTTGATATTCTTGATGGCTGTAACAAAGATGGTAGAGTTTTGCACCATTACTTCGCAGTCTTCGCTCACGGCATGCACACGGTAATGACCTGCCGTCACGTCCTCGGTATTGCCGTCCTCTTCCAGCAGAATATCCATGCCTTTACGCACGAATACAGCCGTAGAGATACGATATTGCTTGGTGGTCTTCGCCTCGTCCTCGGTATAGAGACCGTTGATGACATTGCCCATATCATCTACCGTGATAACACTCTGATATTGCGAGAGACTTACATCATAAGCCTTCGCCTCTTCCTGCAAGTCTTCCAATCCCGATAAGCCTTGCAGATAGTTGATGTTGCCACCGAAATAGATGTTGTCCTGTACGTAGATACCATTACCTTCAGGACGCACATAGGTTCCATCCTTCTTTGCGAGGGTCAGACCGCCCAACCATCCGTATCTGGCAACACGGTTCTGTGATTGCACTTCCCAAGTTTTGACTCCATCCAATACCTCGATAAAGCTTTTTCCCCTTGAAGAGAAATACATGCTGCTCTGTCGCTTATCATCGGTGAAGCTACCGTATTGGGCAAAGTCCATATAGGCGCAAGGGTCTGGAGTCACGGAACTTTTCTTGCCATACTGGAAGACGAACTTACCCTTCTCATTCGTAACGATATGAGTCACGTAGAAATAGGTAGAGAAGAAGCCCTTGTGCTGAACGAAGTTGCAATCATCCAAAGCTCCCTCCTCTATCTTGTCTGCTCCATGGGCGTTATCTATATCGGCATAGAGACCACGACAAATATCGCCCACTTGCAGAGAGCCGTAATCGTTCTCCTCAAGATGCAGGGTAATAGTACGATTCTCCACGTCCACGCTCTCTATTGTACCATATCCGTTCGTATTCCATTGTTCTGCTTTGGTAACGGAAATCTCGTTGAAGACGAACTTAGGTGCTGATATAAACTGACGGGCATAGATGCTGTTTGCCTCTATATTGCCCTTCTCATCTATCTGAGCACCCTGACCGTAAAGACCAGAAGAGAAGTTGTTGGTAAGAAGACGGAAGAGACTCAGAGTACCATCAGCAGACCATGCGCCGTTGCCATCGCCAATATTCAATCCCTTGAGAAACTTCTGTACCTTCTCCCAAGTTACTGTGCCCTTTACGGTATCGTCGGTGAGCCTATGTATAAACTCCATTCTAGAACGTCTAGCAGAATAAACGTTACTATCGGATGCAGGAGTAGAGTCATTCAGACCGATTACATACACACCTCCACCATTACCACTTCCTGTACCGCCTATCTGCATTCCGTTTACCGTGATGGAATCAACCTTGTCTTCCAACTTGCCCAACCGGCTTGTAGCCGCCTTTTCACCTACCGTGTACTGAGGATGGTCGTAAGGAATATCCAAAGGTATCTCCATGCCGATGATGCGAGAGTTGCGGTAGTGCTTACCATCCGCGTCCACCTGCGCAAACATATCATTAATCAGCTTTACCTGTTCACCGAGAGGATGGTAATCGTATGTTCCATCATTATAGAACTTATCACCATCCATCGTGCAGGTGAAGTTTGAGTTGCTGATCATGGTCTTCTGATAGTACTGCTTCGATCTATCAAACAGAGATAACTGAGCGGTAGGGATGAGGTCTGTATCTGTAATCTTGGTTGCGTCCCAGTTGAAAAGGAAGAACTTATCACCTATCTTCGGACACATAACCCCATCTGGGAGTGTTCTTCCGTAGGTGTCATTAGAAACAATCTCAAAGTAGTTGACCTCGTCAATAGTCTTGAAGCTAACATCGAACTCCATACCCATAAGCGCCCCGCTAGTGAACTTGATACCTAGAGTGAGGTTGCTCTTTATCCAGCTTTCCTTAAAGCTTGTAGCGAAAGAATCCGTAGCCGTAACCTGCCAAAAGGTCTGTGTGGTCTTTGTTCCATCATCGTTATCAACGGTGCTATCATAGGTCTTGATACTGCTGACAACACTCTCTATCTTTGGATATTCGTCCTCAAACATCACGACACCTTCGATAGCCTGCTTGTCGTTCTTCACGACATTCACGTTCTCCAGGTAACCATCCTTGGCATAGAAACCATCACTATCCACTTCCTTGTTTGGAAGCATGAGGTAATCAGTAGCAACACCATCTGTGGTGACGTCCGCATCGGCTCCAGTGAAATACCCTTTCGGAATATTCCTGTCTGAGCCGAATGCGTACAGTCTGGTGATATAAGTTGACTTAGATTCCGAATATGACATAGACAGAACATTAACATCTTGCTCAAATGTTGTCTGCCCTTCCATTTCGCAATATCCAAGGTATATGATAGAGCCATCTATCCACCACTCGCAGTTGAGTGCGTCTTCGGAACAGATGGCGTTGAGAGCATCAAGAATACTGATGGAGCCGTACTCGATCAAGAATCTCTTCTGAACATCGAAAGCCTTGTTGTTGTACGTAGTATAGTCCACAGAGAACTCCTTGCCATTATACGTTAGCCCTAGCGCCTTTAGGTTGCCGAGAATAACGTTCATGTGTACACCTACCGTAGTGGTAAGGTTGAAGGAGGTTTCGTTAGCTCCGTGCTGAGGGCGATACTTGCAAAGCTTATTCTTCCAAGACATGTAGTAGGCATCCATCTGCATTTCGTAGTCGTAGCCGTCACTATCATTGTGCTTAGGAAAATATGCCGATGTAAGCTCGAAGTAGCCGAAGTCGGGTATCTCCACTGAATCACCAATCTCGAAATAGACAGGTGTAGCCGTAGTGAACTTCAAGATGATGTAGTGATGGTCCATAAGCTGATATGACAGCTTAGAACCCTCACCGAAGTCCTCTAGCGTGAAGAATACCTTGTTATTTCTCTTAATCTGAATCATTAGCTTGTATATTTACTTGTTTCACCTCTGTCACTAGGGTCTGGCTCGTTGAGTTTTAGCGTGAACTTTGCCATTTCCCGAATGAACTGACTGAATTGAGTGCAGGAGAGATAGATGCACCGATACCACACATTCGGCTGGTATCTGGTACGGATAACCAACTCTCCCTTGGCAAGAACCTCCTCGCAGAACCTAGCATAGTTCGTCATGAACGT
>ERZ857629.4894-NODE-4894-length-10044-cov-9.777455_pt1 | contig 10044 bp, 8 predicted proteins | sample MGYA00519700_ERZ857629 | MGnify/ENA primary metagenome ERZ857629 (study PRJEB31778, sample SAMEA3449351) | human gut metagenome | biome: human gut; feature: human-associated habitat; material: faeces | place: United Kingdom | collected 2010/2012 ... | reverse complement strand
AGTCACGCCGCTGCGCGGCTCGCTCGTGCCGCTGAGGGCCGACGGCTGCGCCGCGCTGCAGGGCCTGAGCCTGCGCAACGTGGGGCTGACGGTCTTTGAGAGCGGAAAGAAGATCCATTCCGATCTTGGCGAGCTGCTGTTCACGCACTTTGGCGTGAGCGGGCCGCTCATCCTGTCGGCGAGCGCGCATATGCGGCGCTTTGATAAAAAGCAGTACCGGCTGGAGATCGATCTCAAGCCCGCGCTCGACGAGCAGCAGCTCGACAGGCGTCTGCTGTCGGATTTTGAAAAATACGCCAACAGTGACTTTTGCAACGCGCTCGGCGCGCTGCTTCCGCAGAAGCTGATCGATGCGTTCGTCGACCGCTCCGGCATCCCGCCGCGTGAAAAGGTGCATGATATCACGCGCGCCCAGCGCGAGACCATCCGCACGCTACTCAAGCGCTGGTCGATCGATGTGATCGCGCCCATGCCGGTGGAGAACGCGATCATCACCTCCGGCGGTGTGAAGGTCGGGGAGATCGATCCGAAGACCATGGCGTCAAAGAAGGTCGCGGGACTCTATTTTGCTGGCGAGATGATCGACGTGGACGCCTATACGGGCGGCTATAACCTTCAGATCGCGTGGGCGACCGGCAAGGCGGCGGGCGAAGCGGCAGCCGCTTATCTGCAAGAGCGGTAAAATAAAATTACTTTACAGAAAAGATGACGGAAAGAGCATGAAAGAACACTATTCCATTGCGATCGACGGTCCCAGCGGCGCGGGCAAGAGCACGCTCGCGCGCGCCATCGCCAGAGAGCTTGGCATCCTCTATGTCGATACCGGCGCCATCTACCGCACGATCGGCTGCGCGGTCTTTGCCCGCGGTCTCGACCCGAAGGACGAGCGGCAGGTCACGCCGCTGCTGCCGCAGCTCGCGATCCGCATGAGCTACGGCGCGGACGGCCTGCAGCATATGTGGCTCGACGGGGAGGACGTGACGGAGAAGATCCGCCTGCCGCAGATCTCGATGTACGCCTCCGATGTGTCAGCGATGCCGGCGGTGCGCGCCTACCTTCTGGAGATGCAGCGCGACACCGCGCGCCGAAGCAGCGTCATCATGGACGGGCGCGACATCGGCACCGTTGTGCTGCCGGACGCGGACGTGAAGATCTACCTGACGGCCTCGGCCGAGGAGCGCGCCCGCCGCCGCTGCCTTGAGCTTGCGCAGCGCGGCACGCCCAAGCCCTATGAGGACGTGCTGCGCGAGATCAGCGAGCGCGACGAGCAGGATATGAACCGCGCGGCGGCTCCGCTGCGCTGCGCGGACGACGCGGTGCGCGTGGATACCTCCGCGCTCGATTTCGACGCGAGCAGGGAAGCGCTGCTGAAGATCATTCGGGAGAAGCTGAAATGAGGATACTGTATACCATCGCGTGGGTGCTCGGACGGGTGCTGCTCTGGCTTTACCGTGTGGAGATCAGGGGTGTGAAGGAGCTGCCGAAAAACGGTGTGCTGCTCTGCCCAAACCACGCCACCGATCTGGACCCCGTGCTCATCGCCCTGTGCCTGCCGATCGACTATCATATGCATTTTATGGCCAAGGCGGAGCTTTTTGAAAATCCGCTGCTCGGGTGGCTCCTGCGTACGCTCGGCGCGTTTCCCGTCCAGCGGGACGGGAAGGACGTCCAGTCCGTCAAGACGGCGATGCAGGTGATCCACAGAGGAGAGAACCTGCTCATTTTCCCCGAGGGGACGACCATCCGGGGCGGCGTCGGCTATCACGACGGGCTGCCCGCCCACGCCCATGCCGGCATCGCCATGATCGGCGTGCGCACGGGAGCGACGCTCGTTCCGGTGTTCTGCGACGGGCAGAAAAAGCTGTTCCATAAAACGCGCATCTACTTCGGCGAGCCGTATGTGCCGAGCGTGACCGGACGGCGCGGCACGTCGGAGGAGCTGCAGGCCATCGCCGACGAGATGCTGCGCAGGGCCTATGCGCTTGGCGGCCAGCAGGTGGGAGGCGCGCCGCTGTGAAGGTGATACTGGCGAAGACCGCGGGCTTCTGCTACGGCGTGGAGCGCGCGGTCGCTCTTGCGAAAAAAACAGCGGACGAGCGCGGCGGCGCGATGCTCGGCAGCGTCGTGCACAACGCGTCGGTCGTGCGTGAGCTGGAAGCGCACGGGATGCGGCTGATCTCTGATCCGGCCGAGGCGCGCGCGGGCGAGACGGTGCTGCTGCGCGCCCACGGTGAACCGCGCGAAACGGTCGAGGCGTTGCGCGCGCGGGGCGCGGAGATCGTCAGCGCCGTATGCCCGCATGTCGACCGCATCCGGAAGCTGACGCAGCAGGCTGAGCTTGACGGGCGGCGCGTAATCCTCATCGGCGAGCGCGCGCACCCCGAGGTACAGGGCATCGCGGGCTGGTGCCGCGATGCGGTGATCTTTGAAACGGCGCAGGAAGTTGCGGATCACCTTGAAAAGCACCCTGAATTTGCCAATTTACCCAGTATCGTGCTCGCGCAGACGACCTGCATTCGTGCGCTTTGGGAAAGTTGCGTGAAAATTCTAAAAAAAGAGTGTACAAATCTGAAAATCAATGATACAATATGCGATGCTACGCAGAAGCGTCAGACTGAGGCGGCAGAGCTTTCCGCCAGGGTCGACGCGATGGTGGTCGTGGGCGACCGCAGAAGCGCCAACACAAGGCATTTGACCGAGATTTGCAGAGAGAACTGCGGCAAGGTCATACAGATCGAGTCCGCAGACGAGCTCTCACCGGAGTTCTTCTCCGGATGCCGTGCGGCGGGACTGACGGCCGGTGCGTCCACTCCTGCGAGTATCATTATGGAGGTATTAACAACAATGACGGAAGAAATCATCAACAACACCCCTGAGACCAGCGAATCCTTTGAAGAACTGCTTGAAAAATCTTTCAAGACTCTAAATACAGGAGATAAGGTGACCGGTATCGTCACTGCCATCGGCACGACCGAGGTGCAGGTCGATGTCGGCTGCAAGCAGGCCGGCTACATCCCCGTTTCCGAGCTGAGCAGCGATCCCGACGTCAAGCCCGAGGACGTTGTCAAGGTCGGCGACGAGATCGAAGCCTATGTCGTCCGCGTCAACGACGTGGAGGGCTATGCGACCCTTTCCAAGAAGCGTCTCGACGCTGTCAAGCTGTGGGAAGACATCGAGGGCGCCGTCGAGAACAAGACCGTTCTCGAGGGTACTGTGAGCGAAGTCAACAAGGGCGGCGTCGTCGTCTCTGTCAAGGGCGTGCGCGTGTTCGTGCCCGCTTCCCAGAGCGGTCTGCCCAAGGATTCCGACCTTGGCCAGATGGTCAAGCAGAAGGTCCAGCTCCGCGTGACCGAGGTCAACCGTGCCCGCCGCCGCGTCGTCGGCTCCATCAAGTCCGTTCTGAACGAGGCCCGTCAGGCTGCGCAGGCTGCCGTTTGGGAGGGCATCGAGGTCGGCAAGCACTATGACGGCGTCGTCAAGTCCATGACCTCCTACGGCGTGTTCGTCGACATCGGCGGCGTGGACGGCATGGTCCACATCTCCGAGCTGAGCTGGAGCCGCATCAAGAACCCCGCCGAGGTCGTTTCCGTCGGCGATCATCTCGATGTTTACGTCATTTCCTTCGATCCCGAGAAGCACAAGATCTCCCTCGGCGTCAAGGATCGCACCCAGAACCCCTGGGATGTGTTCATGAACACCTATAAGGTCGGCGACGTCGCCAACGTGCGCATCGTCAAGCTGATGACCTTCGGCGCGTTCGCCGAGGTCGTTCCCGGCGTGGACGGCCTGATCCACATCTCCCAGATCGCTGACCGCCGCATCGACAAGCCCTCCGACGTGCTGTCCGAAGGCCAGATGGTCGATGTGAAGATCACCGCGATCGACGAGGAAAAGAAGAAGATCTCCCTCAGCATCCGCGCGCTGCTCAGCGGCGAGGCCGAGGAAGAGGAGGCTCCTGTCGAGGAGTGATCTCCCTCAACTGAAAAAGGGACAGGCTGACGCCTGTTCCTTCAAAAGTGAACAACAGACAAAAGCCCCCTATGCAGGAAAAAGACCGCATAGGGGGCTTTGCTGCGCCGAGAGCGTGAGGAGGCGCAGGAGTTATTAAAATGCGAATGGCAAAGGATATCTCGGGCTGGGGCTGCAAAATAGGCAGAACATTGCAGACATATAAAAGCGGGGACAAATAGATGGGGATGGAGGCGGGGCAGGCGCCGGATTCACTTCGTTTATAGAAAGAAGTGGGGCATATTTGATTAGAACGAGGCCGTCCGCATCCAAGCGAGGATCGGAGCAGCGCCGCTTCGCCTGAAAGTCAATACTTTTCCGCAAGGGGAGTTTGTGCGCCGGTGCATCTGCCGCACGACATATGGAAACGCACAAGATCCTGCGCAGCGAAAGATCAGACCGTCTTCAGGATCTCTCTGGCAACATAAACGCCGCTCGCGGACGCATGGGACAGCGAGTGTGTGATGCCGCTGCCGTCGCCGATAACGTAGAGACCCTTGTGCGGCGTTTCAAGGTGCTCGTCGAGCGCGACCTCCATGTTGTAGAACTTGACCTCCACGCCGTAGAGCAGCGTGTCATCGTTCGCGGTGCCCGGGGCGATCTTGTCGAGCGCGTAGATCATCTCGATGATGCCGTCGAGAATGCGCTTGGGGAGCACAAGGCTCAGATCGCCCGGCGTCGCCGCGAGCGTCGGCGTGACGAGTCCCTCCTCAATGCGCTTGACCGTGCTGCGGCGGCCGCGGACGAGATCGCCGAAGCGCTGGACAATGACGCCGCCGCCGAGCATATTTGAAAGGCGCGCGATGGACTCGCCGTAACCGTTGGAATCCTTGAACGGCTCGGAGAAATGCTTGGAAACGAGCAGGGCGAAGTTCGTGTTCTCGGTCTGGAGCGCCTTGTCCTCGTAGCTGTGGCCGTTGACCGTGACGATGCCGTTTGTGTTCTCGTTGACGACGATGCCGTTGGGATTCATGCAGAATGTGCGCACATTGTCCTCAAACTTTTCCGTGCGGTAGACGATCTTGCTCTCGTACAGCTCGTCGGTGAGGTGGGAAAAGACGACGGCGGGCAGCTCGACGCGCACGCCGAGGTCGACGCGGTTGGACTTGGTGGGGATGTCAAGCTCACGGCACACGCCCTCCATCCACTTGCTGCCGACGCGCCCGACGGAGACGATGCACTTATCGCAGGTGTAGTCCGTTTCGCCGGCGGTGACGCGGTAGCCCTTGCCCTCGCGGGCAATGGCGGCAACGGGGGAGTCGAAGCGGAAGTCGACCTTGTCTTTGAGCGCGGCATAGAGATTCGAGAGCACGACGAGGTTCACGTCGGTGCCGAGGTGGCGGACGGAGGCGTCGAGCAGGTTGAGCTTGTTCTGGATGCAGAGCTTTTTGAACTTGGTTCCGGCGGTGGAGTAGAGCTTCGTGCCCTCGCCGCCGTAGGCCATGTTGATCTCGTCGACATAGTGCATGAGGTCGAGCGCCTGCTTTTTGCCGATGTACTCGTGCAGCGTGCCGCCGAAGTCGTTGGTGATGTTGTATTTGCCGTCGGAAAACGCGCCTGCGCCGCCGAAGCCGCTCATGATCGAGCAGCTCTTGCAGCGGATGCAGGATTTGACCTTATCGCCGTCGATGGGGCAGCGGCGCTGTTCGAGGCTGTGGCCCGCCTCGAACACGGCCACGCGCAGGCCGCTACGCGCCTTTGTCAGCTCGTAGGCGGAGAAGATGCCGCCGGGGCCGGCACCAATGATGATCACGTCATAATGCATGGAAGGACCCTCCCTGAACGTTCAAAATGTCTCCGATAGACAGAGTGCTTTCCCATTGTATAGAAACCGGACGCGGAAAGTCAAGCCGCCGAAGCGACAAAAGGACGGGGATTTTCCCCGCCCTTTTGTTTACATATTCTTCTTGATGCTCTTGATGGCGTTCTTTTCAAGGCGCGAGACCTGCGCCTGTGAAATGCCGATCTCACTGGAGACCTCCATCTGCGTCTTGCCATTGCAAAAGCGCAGAGCGAGGATCGTGCGCTCGCGCGCGGTGAGCTGCCCCATGGCATCCTTGAGCGCGATCTGCTCGAGCCAGTCCTCGTCGGTGTTCCTGTCGTCGCGCACCTGATCCATCACACATACGGCGTCGCCGCCGTCGGAATAGACCGGCTCGAAGAGCGAGACGGGATCGCAGACCGCATCCATCGCAAAGACGACCTCCTCGCGCGGAATATCCAGCTCACGCGCGATCTGCTCGACCGTCGGCTCACGCTGCTGCTCGCGCTGCAGCTTTTCGCGCGCCTGCAGGACGCGGTAAGCGGTGTCGCGCATCGAGCGGCTGACGCGGATGGCGCTGTTGTCGCGCAGATACCGGCGGATCTCGCCGATGATCATGGGTACGCCGTAGGTGGAAAAGCGGACGTTCTGCGAAATGTCGAAGTTGTCGATGGCCTTTAGCAGTCCCACGCAGCCGACCTGAAAGAGATCGTCCGCGTTTTCGCCGCGCCCGGAAAAGCGCTGGATGACCGACAGCACCAGCCGCAGGTTGCCCTCGACGAGCGCCTCGCGCGCCTGTGCGTCGCCCTGCTTTGCGCGCCTGAGCAGCGCGTCCGTCTGCGCGGCGCTCAGCGTCGGCAGATGCGCTGTGTTCACGCCGCAGATCTCCACCTTGCCCAGCATAAACGATCCCCGCCTCCCTTGCAGCTAACTGCATTCAGTATTTCCGCGCACGGCGGAAACATACCGCAGGGGAGACGGGGATATTTTTTATCGTTCGGCGGTTTGCGATGGACTTCGCGCCATCAAACGGTTCTCAGGACAAAAGCCCGATGCTGAAGGCGATGATCGCGGCGTTGAAAAAGTCGTTGAACAGTCCGCCGACCATGGGGATAACGAAGTAGGCCGAGGGTGAGGGGCCGTAGCGGCGGGAGACGGCCTGCATATTCGCCATGGCGTTGGACGTTGCGCCCATGCCGAAGCCGATGAAGCCCGCGGTTATCATGGCGGCGTCGTAGTCGCGGCCCATGAGCGGGAAGACGACGAACAGCGAGAAGGCGACCATCAGCAGCACCTCGGCGGCAAGGCAGACGAGCATCGGCAGCGCCAGATCGACGAGCTGCCAGAGCTTGAGCCCCGAGAGCGCCATGGAGAGAAAGATGGCGAGGAACATGCTGCCCATCGTCGAGATCTCCTCGCGGGGGAACTCCATGACCTTCGTGCGGTCGATGACGTTGCGCACGATAACGGCTGCGAGCATGGGGCCGATGTAGGCAGGAAAATTGAAGCCGCAGAGCTTTGTCAGCCACGCGGTAATGAAGCTGCCGATGCCCACGCAGAACACCAGCAGCAGGAAGCCGCGCACAAAGCTGCCGGAATGGGTGGTAAAATGCGCATCGTCGGCGTCCTCGGTCTCGTTCTGCTCGGCAAGCTCGTCGCGCAGATGGTTCTTGACGATCAGCCGCTGTGCGATCGGCCCGCCGAGCAGCGAGCCGAAGATCAGCCCGAACGTCGCCGCGGCGACAGCGACCGTCGTTCCGCCAACGGCTCCGGCGGCATCAAGATCCGGCCCGATGGCGGCGGCGGTGCCGGGGCCGCCGATCATGGCGATGGAGCCGCAGCCAAGGCCAAACAGCGGGTTCTTTCCCATCAGCGCCATCACGCCGCTGCCGACCGCGTTCTGCAAAATAATGATCGCAATGCTCAGCGCGAGCAGGAGCAGCACCGCCTTGCCGCTTTTGAGCAGCATCGGGATGCTCACCGTGAAGCCGACGGTCGTGAAGAACATGATCATGAAGACCGTCTGCAGCGTGTCGTCAAACGTGATGACCGCCGTGCCCGTAGCGTACAGGATGGTGTTGACGATCGCAAAGCACAGCCCGCCGACCAGCGGCGCGGGAATGCAGAAGCGGCTGAGCACGGGGATCCTTTTTGTCAGGATCAGGCCGAGGGCGTACATCGCCGCGCCGAGCGCGAGGGCGTGATACATATTGAGCTGGATCTGAGTCATGTGCAAAACCTCTGATTTGTCGATTTTCGGTTTCCCGCCGACAGCGGGAATAGGACTTCCCATTTCCGCAATAGGATAGGGAAAAAGGAGGGGGAGCGCGATGAACTGCCGCTTTACGGATCTACGATGCAAGGAGGTCATCAACATCCACGACGGCTGCCGCCTCGGCTATGTCGGCGACGTGGAGTGCCGGCTGCCGGAGGGGGAGCTGAGCGGGCTGATCGTCCCCGGGCGCTTTCGCTTTTTCGGCCTGTTCGGCCGCGGCGAGGAATACTACATCCCGTGGGAGAGCATCAAGCAGGTCGGCGATGATATCATCCTGATCGACAGGCCCTTCCCGCGCCAGGAGCCGCCAAGACGCGAAAAGCGCGCGCGGCGGCTTTGAGCCGTCCGGTGTGCGGGCGCCGCAAAGAGCGGATAGACCACATTATAAGAAAATCTGCCGGTTTTGCAAGCGCGATTTTTGAAAAACCCTTATGAAAATTTGAAAAACTACTTGCAATTTGCGCATCGGCGCGGTATAATGCTCGGGTATTCCGCATGGAGTCGGACGACTTGCCTGTGCCATCCGGTTGGCAGGAAGGATGACGGCTCCAGAGGTAAAAACTAAACTTGAAGGAGAAACTACAAGCAATGGCAAACGTCGTATCCATGAAAGCTCTGCTCGAGGCAGGCGTCCACTTCGGCCATCAGACCCGCCGCTGGAACCCCAAAATGGCTCCCTACATCTACACGGAGCGCAACGGCATCTATATCATCGACCTGCAGAAGACCGTCAAGAAGCTCGAAGAGGCATATAACTTCGTGCGCTCTGTGTCCGAGAGCGGTCAGAACATCCTGTTCGTCGGCACCAAGAAGCAGGCGCAGGAGGCCATCAAGGAAGAGGCTGCCCGCTGCGGCGGTTACTATGTCAACGCCCGCTGGCTCGGCGGCATGATGACCAACTTCAAGACCATGCGCACCCGCGTTGACCGTCTCAACCAGCTCAAGACCATGCAGGCTGACGGTACGTTCGATATGCTGCCGAAGAAGGAAGTCATGAAGCACCTCGGCGAGATCGAGAAGCTCAAGAAGTATCTCGGCGGCGTCAAGGACATGAAGAAGCTTCCCGGCGCGCTGTTCATCGTCGACACCCGCAAGGAGCGCAACGCCATCGCCGAGGCCCACAAGCTCGGTATTCCCGTTGTTGCCATCGCTGATACCAACTGCGATCCCGACGAGATCGATTACCCCATCCCCGGCAACGATGATGCCATCCGCGCCATCAAGCTCATCTCCTCCGTGATGGCCAACGCCATGATCGAGGGCAAGCAGGGCGAGACCAACGAGGAAGCCATCGCCGAAAAGGCCGAGGGCGAAGCCGAGGCGTAAGCCGGAGCATCCCTGAACGATACGAAACACCTTACGGGGCGAGGCAAAGCCTCGCCCCGTCTCATTTACACTAACTTACTTTTACAGGAGGATATCATCATGGCGATCACTGCTGCTGTTGTTAACGAGCTGCGCCAGGCCACTGGCTGCGGCCTGATGGACTGCAAGAAGGCCCTCATCGAGTGCGAGGGCGACATGGAAAAGGCGATCATGTACCTGCGCGAGAAGGGCCTCGCCTCTCAGGCGAAGAAGGCCAGCCGCGTTGCCGCTGAGGGCATGGCTTACGCCGCCGTCATCGACGGTGTCGGCGTTGTGGTCGAGGTCAACTGCGAGACCGACTTCGTTGCCAACGGCGAGCCGTTCACCAACTTTGTCAAGGGCGTGGCCGAGGTCGTCGCCAAGCAGGATCCTGCCGACGTCGATGCGCTGATGGACTGCGCGTGGATCACCGGCAAGGGCACCGTTAAGGACGCCAAGGACGAGCTCTTCCTCGCCATCCGCGAGAATATGAGCATCCGCCGCTTTGCCCGCATCGCCAACGGCTTCTCCGTCCCCTATGTCCACATGAAGGGCAAGATCGGCGTTATCGTCAACCTGACCGTCGAGGGCTGCGACGCTACCGAGATCGGCAAGGACATCGCCATGCAGATCGCCGCGCTCAACCCCCGCTTCT
>ERZ857629.4888-NODE-4888-length-10056-cov-2.642036_pt1 | contig 10056 bp, 7 predicted proteins | sample MGYA00519700_ERZ857629 | MGnify/ENA primary metagenome ERZ857629 (study PRJEB31778, sample SAMEA3449351) | human gut metagenome | biome: human gut; feature: human-associated habitat; material: faeces | place: United Kingdom | collected 2010/2012 ... | reverse complement strand
CGTCTATTCGAAAATCGCCATTCGACAAATCCGGCATGACTTTGCGGCCTGCGTCGGTCATAAGACCCAATTTTTCGAGTCGGCGGCACCTTTCCTTGTTCAGCTCCGACCATGAACTGTTTTTTGCGCGGGGCGAAAAACGTTGCAGATGTTTGCCGCCGGTTACCTTGTTTGTCGAGTCTATCCAACCGAAGCAAAGGGCCTCTTCCACCGCATCTAAATAATATAATGTATCGTTTTCGAGTTGCGGAGCGCCTTTTTTTAGGCAAACCCGGCATTCCGTTGCGTGCGCGTGATTTTCGACGAGCCATTGTCTGAATTCTTTTCGGGTAACGGGCGGTAGGATTTTTTATATTCATTGCAGGCATGTCTGGTTTGCGTGTTATTATAGGCATGGCGAACTGCCGGCAGAAGTTTTGCAGATAGACCGGTTATGCGGCACAAATAAAAACGAGGCTGTGTAAAAACAGTCTCGCCTGAGGGGAGAATACGAGATTCGAACTCGTGACCTCTTGCATGCCATGCAAGCGCTCTAACCAGCTGAGCTAATTCCCCGCAGTAGAATGTAACCGGATACAAAGGTAAATAAAAATCCGGAAAAACAAAGCTCTTTCGGCAGCGTTTTTATCGGAAAGGCTGGGATTCCGACATCATTTTTCAGACTTCTTCCAGCACAATCAGGTCCATGTCCTTAATTGTCGGGCCGGTGTCTTCCGACGGCGAGCTGGCGAATCCGGATTCGATTCGAATGTCTTGGCACGTTATTTCCGGAGCTGCGTAGGATTTTGCGTTTGTTTCAGGTTGCATTTCAGGTCGTGTTTTTGGTCGTACAAATATAACAAAAAGACACAATAATGCAACGAAAGGTTCGCGATGCTGAAAAAAAGAGCCGGAATTAAACATGTTCCGGCTCTTTTTTGGGGGATGAAATCCGTTTTATTTGAGAATCGAGGGTGCGATGTATTTGCGTGCCGCGAGCTCTTTGTCGAACAGGTATGATGCAGCGGAATTGCCGTCAATCTTCTCCAAGGCATCGATGAGTTCCTGTGCGTTCTCTTCCTCTTCCACTTGTTCGCTCACGAACCAAACCAGCAGATTGGAGGCTGCGTAATCTTTCTCGGCGGCAGCCATGTCGCAGAGATTGTGTATCATGGCCGTAACTTTGCGTTCGTGTGCAAGCGTGTCCTTGAAAGAGTCGAGAAGCGAAGCCCATTGGGTCTTGACCTCGGCGATAGGAGCCAGAGTCACCTTGCCGCCGCGCGAGATGACATGATCGATTAGAATGCGGGCATGGGCCTGTTCCTCTTGGAACTGAACCGAAAACCAGTTCGCCGCACCCTTGTTGCCTTTTGCGGCTGCATCCATCGACATCGAAAGGTAAAGATAGGCCGACCACATCTCGGCGTTAATCTGCGCATTGAAAGCGCTCTGCATTTTTTCACTCAACATAACAATAAGTTTTTATTCGGTATATATATTTTCTGGGTGCAAATATAATGAAATTTGTAATTATTGCAAAAAAGTAAGAATTATTATTTTTTTGTGAAGGCGAAAAAAATATCGCCTGCATAATTGCAGGCGATACGTTGCTTGTACTCGGTATGGGATTCGAACCCATGATTTCGAGAATGAGAATCTCGCGTCCTGGACCAGCTAGACGAACCGAGCATGTTCCTTTTTCAAGTCTAATTTCCCTGTGGGGACGTTAGCAGGTGCAAAGATAGCGCATAATTTTCAAAATGCAAAAAATCGGACGTTTTTTTGATGATCGGAAATTAAACGGGTGCGGATATTAAGTTTTACACAATTTATTTATACATTTGTCAAAGAACGCAACAAAACGTTTGTTATGAACAGACTTACATCTATTTTGCTGTTATGTACGGCTTTGATTTTTTCAGGGTGCGGTAAGGATAGCGGCGAGGATCCGTTTTTGGAAGTAACTCCCGCCAAAGTGGTGTTCAGCCGTACCGTTCAGTCGGAGAATCGTATAACCGTAAAATGCAACAATTCGTGGAGCATTCAGGTAGGCAGTCCGGAACTGGTGCTGGACAAGACGAACGGGAGTGCCGGCGAAAATATCGTTACGGTGCTTTCCATTCCGGACGGCAAGAGCATCATGATGACCGTATCTTCTGGCGGATTGCAGAAATGGGTCTCCGTAACTGCTTCGGGCGGCGGTGTTCCTTCGCTCGAAGTGTCGCCTGCCAGCATAGATTTTGACCCTGCCAAACCGGCATGGAACGTGATTACTGTGCACTCCGATGTGGCGTGGAAAGCCGTCGTGAGCAATCCGGAGGTTAAAATCGCTCCTACGGAGGGTGTCGGAGGAAGCGAGCGTATCAGCGTGACCGACATGCCTTACGGTGTCACCGCCACCGTTACTGTCACTACTGCCAGAACTGACGGCGGCGAGGATGTGTCGAAAACCGTGACCGTGTCCAGACGTCCGCAGTATGCTTGGGTGGAGCTGCCTGCACAGGTGGACAACCCCGACTATGTTTATATAAAGCACTTCGCGAAAACGGTAAAGAGCAAAAAGGATGTGCGGAACTATACGACTTGCTACGATGCGTCGAGGCACGTACCGCGTTATGTCGCCTATCCGATGCACGGCTGTTATCAGGAGGGCGGTTTCGGACGTACAACCCCCGACCCATGGCGCCCCGACCCTGCCATGACCGAGGCGCAGCAGTCCATAATCTACGACCGCGAAGACTGGCAGAACTGGCCGTGGTCGAACAATCCCACTCCCGGGCGCTCCAAGAGCGACCTTACTTTGTGGACTCGTTGCAACGGCGTTTATTTCAATCGCGGGCACATGATGGCTTCGGCGCATCGGGGTGGAGCTGGTGCCGAACTTAATGTGCAGACTTTCTATCCGTCCAACATAGCTCCCGAGAATATGATGTACTATGCGCATTGGGAATTGATTGAAAAGTCCATAAGCAGCAACTGGATTTGCAACGATACTCTGTATGTGGTTCAGGGTACATGGTTCGAAAATGACGACAATACGGTGTACGATGCCGGCAATTATAACCGCACCTCGCCGGGCGTGTCGAAAATCTGCGTTGTTCCTACGCACCGTTTCACCTTGTTGCTGAGAACTAAAAGTGGAAGTACCGGAAAGCATGTCGCCGAGTGCGGTGCGGATGAACTGACTGCCATAGGATTCTGGCTGCCCCAGAATTTCGATTCGGAGTCTCCGGCTGCCGTTCCGTCGATAGGGGAGTATACCTGCTCCGTTGCCGAAATCGAACGCAGGATAGGCGGCGAGTTCGACTTCTTCCCGCTGTGTCCGGATGCGGTCAAGGAGAGGTTCGACGTCTCCGACTGGGCCGGTTTGCAGGATGCGATGTAACCGGTGCGGCATTCGAATAAAAAGAGCGTGTGATTCGAGAATCATGCGCTCTTTTGCTTTGCAGCCCTGCTGACACGTTCGGGCTATGCTGTTTTTATACGGCCGCCTGTATTATTTTAGGTATATGCCTATGTTGCCGCTGATTTGTTGCAGCGATATTTCGCACAGTTTCGTGTTGTATTGAGCCGTGAGGATTCGCTCCTCTGCATCCAGTAGGCTCTTTTGCGCCTCGCGCATCTCGATGCCGGGCAAATCGCCCAACAGATACCTCTCCATGGCTATTTCGTAGTTTTCGCGGGCGGCTACGAGGTTTTCCTTTTCGAGTTGAATCAATTCCAGATTGTTCCGATAGGCCTGCCAGAAGTTCGACAGGTCCGCCAGAAGCGATACCTCGATTTGTTTGCGCGAGAGTTCCGCGTTCTGTATTTCGATGCGGGCATTGCGCTGCTCGCGGCGGCGGTTGCCGTCGAAAATCGTGAACCCGAGTTTTAACGAGGCGTTCGGCCCGAGACTCGCACGCGATTTGGTCGTACCGTTGCCCATACGGTTGTATGTGTAGCCGTAGCCGGCCGAGAGGTTCAGGTAGGGATAGTTGCGCGATTTTGCGGCCCTGAGTTCGAGCTCGGACAGCGCCGTCTGTCGGTCCGCCATAAGCAGCGAAGGGTTGTCGTTCAGCGTTCGGGCCATAAGCGTGTCCCATGCGAGACTTTCGTTTACCACGATTGTCGAATCGATGATTATGATTCGTTCATCGACGTTCCGATTGGTGAGCATTTCGTTGATTCTGATTCGCGAAGCAGTCAGCAGTTCCTGTTGCGAAATGTATTTCGAACTGTCGGCGTTGAAATCCACGCGGGCCTGCAACAAATCCAAACGAGAAAAATCGCCTATCTTGAATCGCTCTTCGGTGATGCGGAGCCGCTCGCGTGAGAGGGTCACGGCATAACGGAAATTGTCCAGACGAAGCGTCTGCTGTATCAGGTTGTAGTATTCGGCCGTAAGACCGGCTACGAAATCCTCTACCGCGATTCGGGTATTCAGGGCGCCCATCCGTTTCATTTCCTGCAATTTCTTGTAGTCGGTGCGGATTTTGAGACCGTCGAACAGCGTCCAGTCGAGGGCTACGCCGGCGTTGAATGTCTGGTCGAAGATGTTCTTTTCGGTCGAGGATTCTCCGGTTCGGGCTTCCGCGTATTCGTTATCCAGACTTCCGGCATATCCGGCCGTAAGTCCTATGGTCGGCAGCATCCCCGCATTGGCGGCCGTAGCGTTGTTGTCGCTTATCTGCTGCTCGGCTCGCGCGATGAGTATGCCGTAGTTTTGCTGCAAGCCCTTTTCGAGACATTTTTGGAGCGTAAGCCTCTCCTGCCCTCCGGCGTACAGGCTCGTAAGGAGCAGCAGAGCGGTCAGTATCGTCGATTTCATTTTTCGGTTTTTTTCTGTGGTTTATTTCTGTCGGTCGAAACGTAACTGTAAATCGCCGGCACGATGTAAAGGGTCAGCAGCGTCGAGACTACCATGCCTCCCACCACCGCGACACCCATGGCGATACGGCCGTTCGCCCCCTCGCCAGAGGCCATCGTAAGCGGCAGCAGACCCAGAATCGTCGATGTGCTTGTCATCAGAATCGGACGCAGGCGCTGCAACGAGGCCTGCTCGATAGCCTGCATCTTGCCGATGCCCGACTCCTGTTTCTGATTGGCGAATTCCACTATCAGAATGCCGTTCTTCGCCACTAAACCGATGAGCATGATTATGCCTATCTGGCTGAAAATGTTCATCGTCTGACCCGTCGAGGCCATGAATACGAGAGCTCCCGCAATGGCTAACGGCACGGTGAGCATTATTACCATCGGGTCCTTGAAACTCTCGAACTGCGCGGCCAGAATCAGATATATGAGGAGTATGGCCAGCAGGAAGGCGAACATGAGCGACGAGGAACTTTCGCGGAACTCCTTGGAATCTCCGGCAAGCGCCGTGCGGAAATCGTCCGGCAGCACCTCGGCGGCTATCCTGTCCATTTCGTCCAGTCCCTGACCGATGGTTTTGCCTTTGGCCAATCCTGCCGAAACGGTAGCCGAAAGGAAACGGTTGTAGTGATACAGCTGCGGCGGAGCCACGTTCTCTTCGAGCGATATGAGATTGTCGAGCTGAATCATTTCGCCCTTGTCCGAACGAATGTATAAGGATTTCAAATCCCCGGGTTTGTTGCGTTGCTGGCGGTTTATTTCGGCCAGAATCTCGTACTGCTTGCCGTTCAGGTAGAAATATCCCATTCTCTGTCCGCTCAACCCGTATTGCAGGGTCTGGGCTATGTCGCGGGTGCTAACGCCGAGCAGATTGGCTTTGTCGCGATTTATCGATATACGGGCTTCGGGCTTGCTGAACTTCAAGTCCACGTCGGCCATCTGGAATACCGGACTTTCGTAAACCCTGCGCATGAATTCGGGAAGCACTTCCTGCAAACGTCCGATGCCCGTGGCCTGCAACACGTACTGTACGGGCATGTTGCCTCGGCGGCCGCCGAATGTGCTCTGCTGCTGAACGAAAGCCCTCGCCTTGGTTTGCGTGCGCACGGCCGAGGAGAGCTGCTCGGCTATTTCCATCTGCGAACGCTTGCGAGTGGCAATGTCGCTCAATGCTATGCGGATGTTTCCTCGGCCGCTGGCCACGCGGGCCGTAATGGCCTCGGCTTCCGGAACCAGCGAGTCTGCCATAAGGTTTATGCTCTCGGTGTAGTCGCGCATGTATTCGTATGTCGCGCCCTCCGAGCCCGAAGTGTTTATCGTAATCTGCGAGCGGTCTTCCAGCGGGGCCATTTCGGCGGGAATTGCATTCCATAGCCAGCCGATAAGACCTATCATTATGGCGATTAACGGCAGGGCCAGCCATCTGCGTCGCAGGAACCCAGCCAGCGACCGGCTGTAAAAGTTGTTCAGACCCACGAAAAACGGTTCCGTTTTAGTGTAGAACCAGTTCTTCTTCTCCTGCCTTTTCAGCAGCTTCGTGGCGAGCATGGGGGTAATGGTCAGGGCCGCGAACGTGGAGATGACCACTGCGCCCGAAATCACCAGACTGAACTCTCTGAACAGCCTTCCGGTCATTCCCTCCATGAAAACAATCGGGAAGAATACGGCGATAAGCGTTACGGAGGTGGAGAGTACGGCGAAGAAAATCTCCTTCGCTCCGTCTATGCCGGCTTCGAGAGGCGTCATGCCGCGTTCTATGCGGATGTATATGTTTTCGGTCATCACTATGGCGTCGTCCACCACCAGTCCTACCGACAGCACCACCGCGAGCATGGACAGTACGTTGATTGAGAATCCCGCGATGTACATCAGAAAGAACGTGCCGATGAGTGAAACCGGAATCACGATGCACGGAATCAGCGTTACGCGCCAGTTCCTCAGAAACAGGAATATGATGACGATGACCAGAATGAACGCCTCGTACACGGTCTGCTTCACCTCGTTTATCGAGGCGCGGATGAAGCGCGTGTTGTCGAATCCGTAGCTGGTTATGATGTCGTCCGGCAAATCCTTTTTCATGTTCTGCATTCGCGCGTACACCGCATCGGCAATCTCGATGTGGTTTGCCCCGGGCTGCGGAATCACGACTACGCCCACCATCGGCGTGCCGTTCATCTTCATGTAGCTGCGCGTATCCTGAGGACCGAGTTCGGCCCGACCTATGTCGCTCAGACGGATGATTCTGTCGTCGCTTTCTTTGATTACAAGGTCGTTGAACTCCTGAGTGGTGTGCATCAGACCCAGCGTGCGAATCGTAAGCTCGGTGGTGTTGCCTTCGATGCTGCCCGAAGGAAGTTCGATGTTCTCCCTGTCCAGTGCGTTTTTGATGTCCATCGGCGTTATTCCGTAGCCTGCCATTTTGGACGGGTCGAGCCAAAGGCGCATCGAATAGCGTTTCTCTCCCCATATCTCCACGCCGCTCACGTCGCTGATTGTCTGCAACTGCTCCTTTACGGTCAGGTCGGCGATTTCGCTTATTTCGAGCAGGGAGCGTTTGTCGCTCTGGACGGTGACCATGAGTATGGGCGTAGCGTCGGCATCGGCTTTGGTGACCGTGGGCGGGTCGCAGTCGCGGGGCAGGTAGCGCTGGGCGCGAGACACCTTGTCGCGCACGTCGTTGGCGGCCGTTTCGAGGTCTACCGAGAGTTCGAATTCGACCGTGATGCGGCTCTGGCCCTGACGGCTCACGCTGGACATGGAGCGTATGCCCGGAATGCCGTTGATGTTCTGTTCCAGAGGTTCGGTTATCTGGTTCTCGATTACGTCCGCATTGGCGCCCGGGTAGGAACACGAAACGGAGATTATCGGGTTGTCCACGCTCGGATACTCGCGCACGCCCAGATAGCTGTAACCGATGAAGCCGAATAACAGTATGATTATCGTAAGCACCGTGGCCAGCACGGGACGACGTATGCTAAGTTCGGAGATGTTCATACGCTGGATAGTGTTTTATTCTATGGCGTCGAGTTTTACCGGCAGACCTTCGCGCAGTTGCAGCGTTCCCGAGGTAATGAGCGTGTCCCCCGTTCGGAGCCCTTCGATGATTTGAATTTCGGCATCGGTTCTCAGACCCGTTTTCACCTCCACGGCATGCGCCTTGCCATTTTTATATAGGTATACCTTGTCCACACCCATCTCCGGCACGATTGCCTGCGTGGGAACTGCGACGGCATCCTGAATGTCGTGCATGCGGATATATACCGATGCGAACCGGCCCGGAAGCAGCGTACCGTGCGTGTTGGGATACAGCGCACGAACGGCGAGCGTGCGGGTTGCGATGTCCACTTTCGACTCTTTGGCGTACACCGCCGCCCCGAACGTCTCGTTGCGTCCTTCCACGGTGAACGACAGTTTGGTCCCGGGCCTTATCTGTCCGGCGTAGCGCTCCGGTACGAAAAGGTCGATTTTAAGCGGCGTTATCTTGGTGAGTTTCGCCACCACGACGTTCGGCGAGGCGTATGCGCCCTCGCTGACGTTTCTCAATCCTATTATTCCGTCGAACGGCGCACGCAGCTCGGTCAGGGCTATGTTCGAACGCACGATGTCGATGTCGGCATTGAGCATGGCCAGTTCGGTGCGGGCCTGTTCGTATGCCTCTTGGCTTACCGCATCCTTTTGGAGCAATGCGCTCTGGCGGTAGACGCGGTCTTCGGCCAGTTTCAGCTGCGCTTCATAGCGCGAGAGCTGCGCCAGCAGCGGTTTGTCGTTCACTTTGGCCAGCAGTTCGCCTTTGCGGACGATTGAGCCTTCCTGAAAATTTATTTCGACGATTTTGCCCGAAGTCTCGAATGAAAGGTCCACCTCCTCGTCCGGCATCAGGTTGCCTGTCAGGGTTATGCCGTCGGTGAGCGTTTTGGGACGGATTATCGTTCCGTTTACGTTGAGAACGTTGAGGCTGCGTTGCACCTTTTCTGCCGGCAGCGTGTCGCCTGATTTCGCAGCGGTTTTGCTGTAATGATTGTAGATGCCGAACGTGCAGCAGAATACGAGCAAAATAACGGCCGTGACGAGCCATCTTCTTTTCTTCTTCATTTGTGGCGGTTTCGAATTAGGAATGGTCCAAAGGTATAAAAATGCTGCCGGTTTTCCCTGCTGCGATTATGACATTATTATGAATTTCCGTGAAACGGGAAAAAACACGTGCGAATCGCCGCCGTTTTTTCATGACACGCTGTCCGGCTGGCGCGATATTTGAAGTATCCGTTCCGTGTCGAACAGTAATAAAACGATATGATTATGAACAGATTTGCTATTCTTCTCGAAAACTCGAAGCGTGCCATTCGCTATTGGTGGCTATATGGCATCGTAGGCCTGCTGTTGCTGGCCGCAGGTATTCTCACATTCGCCTATCCTGCACAGAGTTATATCTCTCTGGCCTTGATTTTCGGATGGGTCATTTTATGCTCTGGCATATTGGAAATCGTTCTCTCGGCCACCGACCGAGGATTCATGACGGGCCGCGGGTGGATGATAGCCGGCGGAGTAATCGAGGCGGTGCTGGGTGTGATACTTATTTTCAATGTCGCCCTGTCGGCAGAGATACTGCCTCTGTTTCTCGGATTCTGGCTCATGTTCAGGGCTTTCTGGGCAATCGGCTTCGGAAGCGACATGCAGGTGCTGGGTGTCAGAGGGGCAGGATGGACGATTTTCTTCGGAGTGCTGCTGTTGCTCTGCTCCGTATGGATTGTTTTCCGGCCACTGGTCTTCGGTGTTCCGGCCGTGATAGCGTGGGTCGGCATCTCGCTGCTTTTGGCCGGAGCCGGTGCATGCACCCTTGCATGGCAGCTCCGCAGCGTCCACCGCTATTTCGACATGTAGACAGTCGGTTATAAGACAAATGAAAAGGCATCCGGATTCCGGATGCCTTTTTTGCGTGGGCCCAATAGGGCTTGAACCTATGACCCCCTGATTATGAGTCAGGTGCTACTAACCAACTGAGCTATGGGCCCCCTCGCTGTATTCTGACCGAAATAAATTCGGCCTCGAGACTGCAAAAATATACATTACTGGCGAATTTGCAAAACTTGAATGCAAAAATCGAGTAATTTTATTTCCGTCCGCCGTTTTTACAGTCGCGAAGCTGTCATATTGGCAGAGACTCGGACGCTTTTTCATGGCCGGATTACGAAGCGTTCGATTCGTTTTTGAGGCCGAGGCTTCTGC
>ERZ857629.4886-NODE-4886-length-10064-cov-2.535918_pt1 | contig 10064 bp, 8 predicted proteins | sample MGYA00519700_ERZ857629 | MGnify/ENA primary metagenome ERZ857629 (study PRJEB31778, sample SAMEA3449351) | human gut metagenome | biome: human gut; feature: human-associated habitat; material: faeces | place: United Kingdom | collected 2010/2012 ... | reverse complement strand
TATTTCTGCTCTGCCGGGCTCAGGACCGTAATTATTGGCTAAATCAAAATATGTAACACCGTGGTCAAAGGCAGTGAGCACAATATCTTTCATTGTGTCATAGTCGGCATCTACTCCGAAGTTTTGCCAAAAGCCCAATGAAATCTGCGGCAAAACCAATCCTGAGCGACCGCAACGATTATATTTTTGGATATTATATCTGTTTTCGTCAGCTTTGTACATAAATATCAGCCCAAAATTTCTTTAAGCAGCTTTGTAACCTCGGCAGCAGGAGCCTTGCCCTTTAGGGCACGCATACACTGGCCGATAAGGAAGTTGAAGGACTTATCCTTGCCCTCACGGTATTCGGACACAGCCTTTTCGTTAGAAGCAACAACTTCCTCAACGATTGCTTTAATTGCGCCGGTATCGGATACCATTTCCATATTATTCTGCTTAACATATTCCTCGGGATTAACATCGTCATTGAATACGGCGGTGAGCACCTTTTTGGCAGAATCACGAGAAATTTTATTATTTTTAAGAAGTTTTATAATCTCACCCAAAGAGTCTTTGTTAAATCTCATATTTTCGGGCAATGTCTGAGTATCATTGAGCAATTTCATAAGGTCGCCCATAATCCAGTGGGCAGAGTCCTTAGGGCTGTCGGTAATCTCAACTGTTCTGTCGAAAAGGTCAGCATAAGCAACAGCAGAGCAAATCATATTTGCATCGTACTCAGAGAGACCAAACTCGGTCATATATCTCTCTTTTTTAGCCTCAGGCAATTCGGGGAGAGACTCTCTTATGCCCTCGATATATTCATCGCTAAGTTCTATAGGCGGAAGATCAGGCTCTGGGAAATACTTATAATCCTGAGCGTCCTCCTTAGAACGCATAGAATAAGAAGTACCCTTGCTGTCGTCCCAACGACGAGTCTGCTGAACAACCTTTTCGCCGTCCTCAATAAGCTCAATTTGGCGCTGGGCCTCTGCCTCTACGGCATTGTGGATAGCCTTAAAGGAGTTGATATTTTTCATCTCGGTACGGGTACCGAACTCTGTGGCGCCCTTTTCCATAACAGATACATTGACATCGGCACGGAGTGAGCCCTCCTGCATCTTACAGTCGGACACGCCGCAGAACTGAAGAATTGCACGGAGCTTTTCGACATACTCAACAGCCTCGTCTGCGCTGGCGATATCAGGCTCGGATACAATCTCAAGAAGCGGAACACCGCATCTGTTATAGTTTACGAGAGTAGAGTCTGTCCACTCATCGTGCACAAGTTTACCTGCATCCTCCTCCATATGAATCTCGTGGATACGAACCTTCTTTTTGCCGCCGTTGATGCTGTCGTTAATCTCAACCCAGCCGTTACGGCATATAGGAAGATAGAGCTGAGAAATCTGATAAGCCTTAGGCAAATCGGGATAAAAGTAGTTCTTTCTGTCAAACTTATTGTATTGAGTAATCTCACAGTTGAGAGCAAGACCGGTACGAACTGCGAACTCTACAACCTTTTTGTTCACTACAGGGAGAGTACCAGGCATACCGGAACAAATTTCGCAAACATGGGTGTTTGGCTCGCCGCCAAACTCGGTAGAACAATTACAAAAAATTTTAGTCTTAGTGGCAAGCTCGGTATGAACTTCCAAACCGCAAACAGTAACAAAATCCATATTAACCTACCTCCTTAGACCAAACTCGGTTTTTTAGTATGAAAATCGGTAGCACTCTGATATACATAGCCTGCCGAAAGAATTGTTTTTTCATCAAACGGCTTACCGATAAGCTGCATACCGATAGGCATATTGCTGCTGTCAAATCCGCAAGGAAGAGCCAAAGACGGCAGACCGGCAATATTTATCATAACCGTATAGATGTCACCCAAATACATAGCAAGCGGGTCTGACAAGCCTTCGCCCATCTTAAGTGCAGTGGTCGGAGCAACGGGACCGATAAGAAAATCGTACTTCTCGAATGCCTCGCCAAAAGCCTTGCAGATAAGGCCCTTAGACTGCAATGCCTTTTTGTAATAAGCGTCAAAATAAACAAAGTTGCCGAGCATAATACGCTTTTTGACTTCCATACCAAAGCCCTCACTTCTGGATTTGAAGTAAACATCACGAAGGTTATTGCAATCCTCTGCCTTATAGCCATATTTGATTCCGTCAAAGCGGGAAAGATTTGAGCACGCCTCGGCACAAGCAATAATGTAGTAGGTGGGAATTGCATATTTGACTATAGGCATAGAAAATTCTTCTACCTCTGCGCCGAGTGATTTGAGTGTATCTGCGGCAGTCTTTACGGAGTCGGCAACCTGAGAATCGATACCCTCACCGAAGAAGTCGGTTGGTATGCCGATTTTTTTACCCTTGAGGTCAGGGATTTTTATATCATCGAGAGTAAAAATTTCGCTCTCCATAGAGGTTCCGTCCTTTTTGTCCTTACCCTTGATTACATTAAATACAGACGCAACATCGAGAACATTCTTTCCGATAGGGCCGATTTGGTCAAGGGAGGAAGCGTAAGCGATAAGGCCGTAACGAGAAACAGCACCGTAGGTAGGCTTAAGTCCGGTTACACCGCAGAAAGAACAGGGCTGTCTGATTGAGCCGCCTGTATCTGATCCGAGAGCAATTACACTCTCATCGGCTGCTACAGAAGCTGCGGCACCGCCTGAGGAGCCACCCGGAACACGAGTAATGTCCCACGGATTCTTAGTTTCGCCGTAATATGAAGTCTCTGTGGTGGAGCCCATTGCAAACTCATCCATATTGAGCTTGCCGAGAGGAATCATATCAGCCGCTTTGAGCTTATTGATAACAGTAGCGTCATAAGGCGGCTTAAAGTTATACAAAATTTTTGATGCACAGGAGGTAATCTGTCCCTTTGTGCAGATATTATCCTTAATTCCTACAGGAACACCGGCGAGTGGCGAAACACTTTCGCCGCTGTTAATTTTCTTTTGTACAAGCTCGGCTTGAGCGAGAGCACTTTCTTTGTCGAAAGAGGTGTAGCAGTTATATGTGTCGTCCTTTTGTTCTACTGACTTTGCTACGCTCTCAACTGCCTCTGCTGCTGAAATCTCTTTGTTTTTTATTTTTTCTGCAACCTCGAGGGCTGTCATTTCATAAATTTCCATACTGCCCTCCTCAGTCCACAGTCTTAGGTACTACGAAGCAGCCGTCCTGGCTCTCAGGAGCATTGGCTGTAATTTCGTCAGGTGTCATAGACGGCTCAACGACATCGTCTCTCATAACATTAGTCACCGGAAAGCAGTGGCTCATAGCCTCTACTCCGTCGGTATCCAGTTCATTGAGCATATCTATATAGGTGAGTATATCCTGGAGCTCCGTGCCCACTTTCTTTTCTTGCTCTTCTGTAAGAGTAATGCGAGCCAGGGACTCCAAATATTTTATTAAATCGGGAGTAATCTGCATATTCTTTGCCTCTTATTTCTTTTCTACAGGTCTGCGAAGTTTTATGTGAGTTTCTCTCAGCTGCATCTCGCTAACTGTGTTAGGAGCACCGAGAAGCATATCCTGAGCGTTGGAGTTCATCGGGAATGCAATAATCTCACGAATGTTTTCCTCATCACGAAGGAGCATAATCATACGGTCAACGCCGGGAGCCATACCTGCGTGCGGCGGTGCACCGTAATGGAAAGCATTATACAAAGCGCCGAACTTTTCTTTTACTACGCTCTCGTCATAGCCTACCATACTGAATGCTTTTACCATAACATCGGGGCGATGGTTACGAACAGCGCCGGAAGAAAGCTCTACGCCGTTACATACGATATCATACTGATAAGCCTTGATAGTAAGAGGATCTTGATTTTCCAATGCGTCCATCTCGCCCTGCGGCATAGAAAATGGATTGTGCGTAAATGCAAGATTGCCGTCCTCATCCTTTTCGAACATAGGGAAATCTGTGATATAGCAGAACTCATACTTGTTCTTATCTATAAGGTCAAGGCGGGTAGCAAGCTCGGTACGAATCATACCGGCAAGTTCATTGACTACCTTAGGTGTATCGCAGATAAAGAACAGAGTATCATCGGTCTCAAAATTGAATATTTCTCTAAGCTCCTGCTTCTTTTCGTCAGGAAGGAATTTGTCGATGGGGCCTTTGTATGAGCCGTCCTCAAGGACTTCGATATAACCGAGACCTTTCATTCCGATTTCGAGAGCATACTTGAGCATTTTTTCAAACCAGCCCTTTGACTGCTTAGCACAACCGTGAACATTGATACCTCTAACCGGTCTGCCCTTAAATGCCTTAAATTCGACATCGGAGAAGAAGTCGGTCAAATCGACAATTTCGAGAGGGTTACGAAGATCGGGCTTATCTGTGCCGTATTTCATCATAGCCTCCTCATAAGGAATCTTAACAAACGGCTTTGGTGAAACCTCTTTGCCGCCGCCGAATTTTGTAAAGGTGTCATAGAGCACATTGTCTGCTACCTCAAAAACATCCTCCTGAGTAGCAAAAGCCATCTCAAAGTCAAGCTGATAGAACTCGCCGGGTGATCTGTCCGCTCTTGCATCCTCATCTCTGAAGCAAGGAGCAATCTGAAAATATCTGTCAAATCCGGAAGTCATAAGCAGTTGCTTAAACTGCTGAGGTGCCTGCGGCAAAGCATAAAACTTGCCCTCGTGCTTACGGGACGGAATAATGTAGTCACGAGCGCCCTCGGGGGAAGAACAAGTAAGAATCGGTGTGGTAATCTCTGTAAATCCGAGGGAGGTCATCTTTTGGCGAAGATAAGAAACTACCTGGCTGCGGAAAATAATGTTATCGTGCACAGCCTTATTTCTTAAATCAAGGAAACGATATGTGAGACGGACATCCTCTCTGGTATCCTTGCTCTCATCAATCTCAAAAGGGAGATTCTCTGTACAAGGGTTGAGTATATCCAGCTTGTCCACCTTAACCTCAAGCTCGCCTGTGGCAATCTTCTTGTTGATTGTGTCCTCATCACGCTTTACTACAACACCCTCTACGGAGATAACGCTCTCTTTTTTCAGGTGGTTGATAAGGTCGCCGTCATTAACTACAACCTGAGTAACACCGTACTCATCACGCAGGTCGATAAAAGCAACGCCGCCATGGTCACGGATAGTAGCTACCCAACCGGCGAGCTTTACTCTCTCATTCAAGTTATCAAATGTAAGTTCATTACAATTATGTGTTCTGTATGCCATAATCTTTTGTCCTTTCGGAAAAATTCTGTAGTGGATATAAAAATCCAAATTAACGATTAGTATTATAACATACAATGCGTGGATTGTTCAATACCAAAATTATATATTTATATTATATATAATAAGCTATATTTGGTAATAAAGGACAAAAAGCAGTCCTAAGACTGCTTTTTGTAGAGGTTTGTTGATTTATCCAACTTAAAAAGTGCATCGTCACTGAAACGATAATATGCGCCGTAATCTTCATCGTAAGTGAAATTTGTGTTATCCAAAACCATAAGGCGGTTATCGAACACCAGCTTATTGTCCTCAGACATTGAGTTATAGTAATTTGCCAAAGATTTTTTAGCTTTTTCGTGAGATTGGCAATAAGACCTAAAGTCTGAATTGCCGTAAATAATCGTTGCTTTTCTTTCTTCTATTTTTATATCGTTGCCATAATCGTTCACTGCAGTGGAGGCAAGAGTATCCAAAGCCTTTTGGCTCACCTTTTTATCCGGAACGGAAGTGAGCTCGATAAGAGCATCAATGCCGCCGTCGCCCAAATTTTTCAACTCTGTCACATCTATTGTATCGAGCTTGCCGGAGGTATATGCCGAGACATTATACTCTGCTATACGACTGTCTATATCGGCAAAGCCCACTGCAGCAAATATCACACTGCAAATTATGATAATGCTCTGCATATAAGGCAGCTTTGGCAAAAAAATATGCAGTACAAAAAATGCGGAAATAACCAACAGCATCGCCATAAATACGGACACCAAAACTCTGTTTTCGGACAAACCGAAAATGGATATATTCAGTCTCATTTTTTGCATAGCACAAACGATGAGCATAACTGTGAATGCCGAAATAAACAGGGACAGGCACTTAACAGATAATATAGATTTCTTATTATCTCGCTTATAGAAAGCGCCCACAAGGGACAAAACAGTCAGATTGATAAGGCAGATGGCAAACATCTCAAAAAATCCTCGTCTCGCAAATGAAGATGCGCTGTACCGGTAGTCATCAGGCAAAATCCCCTTGAATGCACTGAAAAAATACGCAAGCTGAGAAAACAGATAAACGAGATACAAAGCAGAGATAACGGCTAAGAACGAAACACAACCCGACGCCGGTATAGGTCTGCTGTGCGTGCCTTTTTTCTTATCAGCAGAAATCTCTCTGTTGTTTTTGCCGAAAACATAAGCAAAAACATACGGCAAAATTATCAATGCGCCAAAAATCTCAAGAAGGTAGATACCGATATTTGCGGCAATGTTGTCCATCAAGCCCTCAAAGGCGGCATCGGATTTTATCAACAAAGGGACAATAACAGCCACAACAGGCAAAGCTACAAGCACACCTACAGCCGAGCTGACAGCCTTTTTGTTTTTCTTAGAAGAATGCTTTACTGAGCCAAAAACAAGACCTATGTCCGAAAAGGTTGCGGCAAAGGCATCTTTAGCAAAATCAATACAAATCTTAAAACTTCCCTGACCGGAAGTAAAGGTGTGTGTAACGCCCAATGTGAACATACCGTACAAGCCGCCAACCAAAATTATGGTCAAAAAATTAACCAATGTGTCATTGCCGACAGTAAGTGTAAAAGCGGCAAGCAATGACAGCAGTCCGCACAGCACAGCAAATGCGGTAGGCTTTTTTCCTTTTTTATACCCATATAGTGCTGTAATCAAAAAATGAAAAAGGTAAAAAATCGAAAATCCAAAATGAAATCCCTTTGTGCCGAAATCGATCAGCAAAAAAGATGACACGCCAAAGAGAGCAGCGAATAATGTGTCCCTCTTAGTAAATGGTGGATATTTTTTCTCTGGATAGGGCTCATATTTGTGCACAGTCGGCGACGGTGCGGGATATATCTCTGCCATAACTAATCCTCCTTAAACTCTAACAGGTCTCCGGGCTGGCAATCAAGCTCACGGCATATTGCCTCGAGAGTGGAAAAGCGTATAGCCTTTGCCTTTCCGGTCTTGAGTATAGACAGGTTAGCCTGAGTAATACCCACTCTGTTTGCCAAATCGAGAGACGACATTTTTCGTTTTGCAAGCATGACATCGAGATTAACTACAATACTCATAATCGTCCTCCTATATAGTAAGGTCGTTTTCTTCCTTCAGCTCAATGGCTGACTGAAAGACGGACTTGACTATCTGACAAATCAGGCACATAAACAGCTCGCCTGCTGCCAAAACAAAGAAATAAATGCAAAAGTATTTTGTTACGCAAAACAATGCAATACCACCGATAATACCTATCCAAGCTGCATAAAAACAAGCCCATACAATATGCGAAAGCGCTCTTGTGTTAGAGGTATCAAACACAATCTCGTGCTTGATGTTGTCCAACATTCTGTCGAGAGAAAGAAGCGCCCAATATCCGGCGGGAACGACAAGACAATACGGTATGAATATCCACAGCATACTTATATCGTCGGCAATGCCTATCTTGTCATAAACAAAAGGAAAAACAACAACGCTAATTGCCAAAAAGAAGTAGCAGATGCGTACAATGGTGTGTGTAATTTTAATTGATAACTCAGTGCTCATATGAGTACCTCCCTGTCATAATTTACCTTTGTTATACACCCAAAATTATCGTTTGTCAATAATTATTTATCATTTTTCATAAATTTTAGCAAAAAATATCCCGATGCAACGCATCGGGAATGACGATATTATTTTATTTTTGAATACATAGCATATCTGAAGGGCTCGAGATGAATATTGCCGTCACACACAAAATCGCCGAAAAATGTGTATGAATTATTCCAACTGTCGTCTACGGGAATATCTGCCTCGGTGTCGTCGAGATTGATTGCGACAAGTATCTGGTTATTGCCGTCATCACGGACATATGCAATGGTTTTGTAGTTGCAATAAAGCGGTACAAACTCACCATTGGCAAAAACCTTTGAACCTCTGCGAATTTCGCCGAGGCGTTTATACCACTTGTGCAGTTCCTCATTAGGACTGTCCCAAGCCATACACTCTCGGTTGAACGGGTCTTTCATTCCCTGCATACCGATTTCATCACCATAATAAACCGAAGGGACTCCGGGCAGTGTGAACTGAATAAGCGAGGCAATCTTCATCATAGATATGCCACGGAGATAGTCATACTCATGCAGCCTGTTGTGCTCATACTGCCACTGTCTGCCGTAGCCATCGGGATTTTCGCCCACAAGCCGTGTTATTGCACGCTCGGTATCATGAGTGCCAATATGATTCATAAGCACATTGGTAACCTGCGGAGGATAATTTTCTATCACGCTCATAACCGAATCGAAAAACGCATCACCGTTTGCATACCTAACAAAATTAAGAACCGCATCGGCAAATGGATAGTTCATAACAGAATCCAGCTGCTCCCCCAAAAGGTATCGTCTGCGCTGATTATATGCGAATTTTGTGGTGGCATCCTCCCATACCTCACCGATAATAACAGCGTCCTTTTTTTCTGCTTTTACGGCAGTACGGAGGTCATCCAAAAACACATCCGGCAGTTCGTCCGCAACATCAAGTCGCCAGCCTCTCACGCCGCATCTTAACCATTTGCGCAAAATTCCGTCTTTGCCGCAAATATATTTACGGTAGCTTTCGTTCTCCTCCTCTATCTCGGGAAGGAGCTTTATTCCCCACCAAGAACGGTAGTCATCGGGATAGTTGATAAATTTGTACCAACTGAAATAAGGACTCTCCTTGCTGTTATATGCACCGTCGGTATCGTAGTTACCGTACATATTGAAATACTTGCTGTCACAGCCAGTATGGCTGAACACACCATCAAGGATAATAGAAATTCCGTACTCCTCACGGGCGACACGGCACAATGCTTTTAAATCCTTTTCGTTACCTAAAAGAGGATCAATTTTTTCATAATCCGCAGTGTCGTAACGATGGTTGGAATTGGCCTCAAAAATCGGATTAAGGTATATACAGCTTACGCCCAAATCGGCTATATAAGGCAGTTTTTCTTCTACACCTTTTAGGTCACCGCCAAAATAATCGTTGTTCCAAATACCATTCATCTGCTCCTCACGCCAAAAAGGCTCATCTCCCCATTTACGCATTACACGAGAGGAGCGGACGCCACTCTTTTTTTTGCCGGAGTTATAAAATCTGTCGGGAAAAATTTGGTATATAATGCCGCCTTTCAGCCAATCGGGAGTGACAAAATTCTTGTCATACACAGTCTGCTGAAATTCTTCACCATCGGGAGCAAAATCGCCTATGCCGTGGCCTACATTGCGTACAAAGCTCTTCCCCCACGGCGTCTCAAGCTCAAAGTGATACCAATACAATCCGGCTGTTGTGGCAGAAAAATGCAGTTCCCAATACTCGTTATCGTCGCCGCACATACCTGCCCAAAACATACCGAAATATGCAGGGCTCTCGCCCTCTTTAGTAACACAAAGAGTAGCGCCGCTGCAGCTCATAGAACGAGAAACCACAATCCTCAGCTTAACCTTCTGCTCGGTTGCAATAGCACTGATAAGAGATTTGTATTCTTTTTTTCGTGAATTAAATACTGTCATAGCTCGTAGAAAAACATAGGGAGAACAAAGTCCTCCCTACGCAAATGAAATTATTTTGTTGACTTCTTAGCAGTCTTTTTTGTTGTTGACTTTGGTGCCATAGGAGCTTGCTTTTTTGCTGCCTTAGGCTTTTCCTCAGCGAACTGCACCGGCTTTGTGTGCCAAATATTGTTAGCATAGTCCATAATGGAACGGTCGGCAGAGAAAACACCTGCTCCGCTGATGTTCATAAGTGACATACGAGAGAACTTTTCGCTGTCTTTGTAAGCCTCGGACACAGCCTTTTGTGCCATCTGATAGTCGGCAAAGTCTGCAAGAGCCATATACGGATC
>ERZ857629.4884-NODE-4884-length-10075-cov-2.415968_pt1 | contig 10075 bp, 8 predicted proteins | sample MGYA00519700_ERZ857629 | MGnify/ENA primary metagenome ERZ857629 (study PRJEB31778, sample SAMEA3449351) | human gut metagenome | biome: human gut; feature: human-associated habitat; material: faeces | place: United Kingdom | collected 2010/2012 ... | reverse complement strand
TCCCATTGTGAACCCCAACCCGGGTGAAAATCCGGATCCCGGTGTGGATCCAGATCCCGGTGTAGACCCAGATCCCGGTGTAGACCCGGATCCCGGCGTTGATCCGGATCCCGGTGTAGACCCGGATCCCGGCGTAGATCCGGATCCCGGTGTGGAGCCCGATCCTGGAGTAGGTGACCCTATGGTGGAGCCGGCACCTGTGCGGGACGCATCACTGCGTTCTATTTCCATAGCCTGCGGGGAGCTGTATCCTGCGTTTGACCCCCAGATATACGAATATACGGTTTATGTGACGGCGGAGCAATCGGAGAAAAGCTGCGCCATTACCGCTGTGCCCAGCGATCCCTATTCCAGCGTCAGCGTCAGCGGCGAGGAAAAATTCGTGAACACGGATATTAAACGCAAGATCCGCGTTTATAACGGCGGCCTTACGGAGGAATATACCCTGCAGATCCATGTGATGGATAACAGCGAGTATTACGCAAACGGCGTGCATTACGAGCAGATGAATGAGCCGGATTTGACGGCGCTGCCGGGCGTATTCCGCACGGTGAGCGCAACCGGCTTCAAGGGGCGGATCGCCCAAAGCACGGGATTGTCCATGCTGCTGGTGCAGTATGAGGATTCAGCCAACGCCGAGCACACTATCTGGCGGCGGTACGAGCCGACATCCCGCACCCTGACGACGGTGTCCTTTGTGACCATCGAGGGGAAAAAGTATATCTCCTGCGACAGTGAGGATAATATCCTGTTTCTGAACAACAAGCAGGGGGACATGTATTACATCAAAAATGCGGACGGGCAGGTGGACCTGCTGGTGCGCACGGACAATGTGGCCCTGGAGGAAAAATCCGGCCTGCTGAGCCATATTTCCACGGCAGCGCTGCTGGCAGTGATTGCGGTGCTGCTGGCAGCCGGCGTATGGCTGCTGCTGAACTGGAAAAAGATGAAGATAAAGAGCAAAAAGAGCGAGGAGATCGCTTATTTCCGGCCGTATCTCAGCTCCTATACGGAGGAGCAGGACGGGCAAAGAGAGAGAACGGAAAAATAGAGAAAGCGCGGTGGAGAGGAACAATGGACGCTGTTGCAAATAAAATAGAGATCCGCGAGGTCAGTCAGCGCAAAACGGCCTATTTGTTTATAAAGCGTGTGTTTGACATCGTGCTGTCCCTGGTTTTGATCGTGGTGCTGCTGCCGCTGCTGCTGCTTGTGATGGTGGCCATTGCGATCGACTCACCCGGGCCGGTGATTTTTAAGCAGAAGAGGATCGGCTACCAAGGAAAAGAGTTCATGATCTTCAAGTTCAGGACACTCAGTATAACCGCACCGGACAATGTGGCGACACGGAAGCTGGAGAATATCGACGGCTGCTCCACCAAGCTGGGCAGGCTCCTGCGCCGCCTGAGCATTGACGAGCTGCCGCAGCTGTTCAATATTCTGCGGGGCGATATGTCGTTTGTGGGTTTCCGGCCGGTGTGCACGTCTGAAAAAAAGCTCAACGCCCTGCGCAGAAAGATGGGCGTGTTTGAAGGACGTCCGGGCCTCACGGGCTATGCCCAGGTGCTGGGCCGGGACAGCATCGGCGTTGCACGCAAGGCGCGGCTGGATGCGGAGTATCAGAGAAAACGCTCCCTGCGGCTGGACCTGTGGTGCATGGTGAAGTCCGTCACCGTGGTGCTGTCCGGAAGCGGGGTTATGTGAGGAGACTCTTTCTCACAGTTATAACACAAAACAGGATGGGGAAGGGTCTTCATCAGAACCTGCATAAAACCCACGTCATCCGGCAGATTTCAAAGAATACCTCACCGAAAGAGCGGCGCAGAAGGATAAACGCTTCGGCCCCGGGTGATGGCAAGAGAGTAGAGTATGAAAACACTTTGGAAGATTATCATTTCACATATCCAGTACCGCAAACAGATTCTGCAGCTGGCAAAAACAGATATGATCAAGACCTATCGCGGAGCACTGCTGAGCTGGGGCTGGGCGATCTTAAAGCCGGCCATAACCATTGCGGTATACTATTTCGCTTTTACGGTGGGCCTGCGCACCGGAAAAGCGGTAAAGGGATACCCATACTTCCTGTGGCTTATTTCAGGATTTATCCCCTGGTTTTATATCTCCGCTATATATACCGGGGGGGCCTATTCCCTTCATAAGTACGCATTTTTGGTCAAAAAAATCAAGTTTCCTGTCTGCTGTGTGCCGATGATCGTGGGCCTGTCCAATATGATCGTGCATCTGGCGCTGACATTGCTGATGATCATCATATTTATCGCTATGGGTGCGCCGGTTACCATCTATCTGGCACAGCTGCCGTTTTACTGGCTGCTGATGCTGATGATGGGCGTGGCGTGGGGCCTGTTCTCCGGACAGGTCACGGCGGTCAGCAAGGATTTTTATCAGCTTGTCCGCAGCTCATTTACGGCGCTAATGTGGCTGTCCGGCATTTTTTATCAGATTTCCGACATTAAGGGCGCCACCCTGCGTTTTATCCTGCGGCTCAATCCTATAACCTATCTCATCGATGGCTTCCGATACTGCTTCATCGACCATGTATGGTTTTGGGAGGAACCAATGTCACTGCTGCGATTTATGCTGGTTTACCTGCTTTTCGTGTTTTTGGGCGTCAAGATCTACAGCCGCACGGGAAAAACCATCACGGATGTTTTGTAGAGGTACAATATGACTGAAGAACACGAGGTAGTAATACAGTTCCGAAACGTGACAAAGACCTTCGACCTGTTTAAAAACGACAAGCAGCGCCTGAAGTCTTTGCTGTTTCACAATACAAATGCCAAGAAAAAAGTCGCCATAGATAACCTGTCCTTTGACATCCGCCAGGGGGAGGCCGTGGCGATTCTGGGCAAAAACGGCGCCGGAAAATCCACCATGCTGAAGATGATCTCCGGCGTGACCTTTCCAACGGTGGGCTCGGTGCGCGTCACCGGCCGTGTCAGCGCCCTGCTGGAGGTTTCCGGCGGCTTTGACCCGGAGCTTTCCGGCCGGGAGAATATCTATTTCCGCGGCGAGCTGCTGGGCATCAGCCGGGAGGAGCTGAAGGAGATGGAGCCGGACATTGTGGCTTTTTCGGAGTTGGGCAGCTATATCGATATGCCCATCCGCACCTATTCCAGCGGTATGAAATCCAAGCTGGGCTTCTCCATCAACGCCAATATCCGCCCGGATATCATTATTGTGGACGAGGCCCTCAGCGTGGGCGACAAGGATTTCCGTGCTAAGTGCCGCAGACGGATCGCAGAGATTTTGGACAGCGGTGTGACCTTCCTCTTTGTCACCCATTCTACGGCGGAGGCGAAGAAATTCTGTAAGCGGGGCTTGGTGATTCGCGAAGGCAAGCTGGTCTTTGACGGAGATATTAAAGACGCGGCGGCGGTTTATGAAAAAATGCATGTGTAGAGGTTGAAAATGTCAACATTTCTAAATGGTAGAAAGAAAAGGCAGTGCCATGATGCCTACTCCCAATCGGTATTCATTGATTTTGTGGAACGGCACCAGCACTTGGCAGCGGTGAATTATCCGGATTCCTTTGAAACGGAGCTGGACATTGTCAATAACGTGACCTTTGCTAAGAGCTTGGCCCGCAGGAGGCTGATCCATCGCAACAAGCTGGGCGGCTACAGCGCCACCAGAGAGGGGCGGAAGCTGATCGACCCGGAATATGTGGCATTTTATCGGTTTTGCAGCCCCTATGTAGATGTATGCGACTTTGAGCAGGAGCGGGAGCAGCACCGGGAGGAGAGCTTCTGCGCGGCTATGTGGAGTATTCTCCTGCGGGAAATGCACCGGCGGATGCAGAAGGGCGATTTTCCCGCTGTCTGCAACCTGCACAGAGACATTGCGCGGCTGTATGAGCTGGAGCAGTGCAATGAACAGGCGGCCTATCATTTTGTGACGGCACTTTACATTCAATACAGCGGCCTGCCGTATTATAAGGATCTGCTGCTTATGCTCCGGGGTGCCAAAAAAGAAAGTACGGTGCGGGATTCCTTCAGTGCTATTTATGCGCCGCCCATGATCGTGGATGGAATCAAACGGCATATCGGCCGGATCACTCCGGATTTTGTGCGGGAGGTATTTCGCCGCAACCCGCTGGTCATTAACCTGTGCGGCCCGGAGATGCTGTATGAACTGATCCAGACGCTGTGCAGCGGGACCTATGACGACAAGGTCTGGCAAGGGAAGCTGCGAGAAGCCTTTGGGGCGCTGATGGAAAACGCGAAAAAGGCCGGGGCGACTACACGAGCGGTGCCCGGGCGGAGAATGGAGCCGGACGGAGGAAAGCTATGAAAGCGATCGTGGGTGTGGTCCGCTGGCTCATCAGCGCCCTGTTTCTGCTTCGGCGCAGGATGGGTGTGAGGCACAGGACCTGCTTTTTTAGCCGCCAGGCCAACCGGCTTACGCCGGATTTTGCCCTGCTGCAGCAGCAGCTCCGCGAAGCAGACCCCACCATGGACATCGTAACCATCTGCTGCCGCTATCGGGGCCGGCAGGATGGATTGCTGCGCTTTTTGCGGCAGTGCGTGCGGAGCGTTTTCCTGGCTGCCTCGGCCCAGGTATGTGTGCTGGACGGTTACTGGCCCACCATCTGCCTGCTCCGGGATAAAAGGGACCTGCGGGTGATCCAAATCTGGCATTCCGTGGGGAAAATCAAGAAATCCGGATATCAGACCTTGGATAAACCCTCCGGGCGGTCCGGTGCCATGGCCCGGGCCCTGTGTATGCACCGGAATTATGACGCTATTATTGCCGGCGGTCCGGCGTGGAATCCGTTTTACTGCGCCGCTTTTGACGTGACGGAGGACAGGCTTCGCAACTGGGGCCTGCCGCGGCTGGATCACCTGGTTTCTGCAAAGGGAGAGGCAGCACAGTGCCGAAGCAGATTCCCAGAGCTGGCCGGGCGCACGGTGGTTTTGTACGCACCCACTTATCGTACATATCCCTTGGAGCTGCCGGATCCGGATTTTTCCTGTTTCCCTAAGGACCGATATGCAGTGCTGTGCCGCTTCCATCCGAATCAGGCGCTGGCGGGCGGCAACCGGGACAGTGATTATCCCCAGGAGGATATTTTTGACCTGCTTCAGATGTGCGATTATTTTATCACGGACTATTCCTCTCTGGCGCTGGAGGCAGCGGCCATGGACAAGCCCACGCTGTTCTACCTGCCGGATGATGAGCGCTACCGCAGCGAAAACGGCGTGAACATAGATCTTTTTCAGGCCATGCCCCACTGCACCTTTACCGCTCAGGAGGACCTGTTCCGCATGATTGACAGCGGCGCATATCCCATGGAAGCCCTGCAAGCATACAAAAAAATGTATCTGCCCCAGGATCTGGGCCACGCCACCGAAAAAATCACAGAGCTTATTCTGCAGGATGACAGAACGCTGAAGAAGGAAGCTGCTGCCTGCTGAAAAACGGTGAAATATTATACTGAATAGTGCGCACCCCTATGAAATTGTCATTGCCATGCCAGGGCACATACAGATAGTACAATCCGCTTAGAAATCAAGGGAAACCCCGGCTCTGATGGAGAAGACTAAAAACTGCGGCGCAGAAGAAAAGTATTGAAAAAAATATCTCCAAATAACAATAGGTGAAAAACTGCCAATCAAAGCTTGCAAAAATGAGGGGACGAATTCCGTAATCCCTTCACCTCTCGTTTTAGGCCCACCTGAAGCATACGGAAGGGTCTTTCCTCATGGCAGAAGCATTTTGCGTGTTGCCCTCCGCGGCACTAAAACGAGGCCTGGCATTTATTAATGCCAGGCCTCGTGAGGTTTTATTAACCTTTACTTCATTTAGGAATTGTGGGATTCTGAGACGAATTCCGGCTGTATTTAGGTTGACAATTCACGCATCAAGGGAGGATTATCTTCTGCCGAAGAAATAATCATACAGGGAGTCGAAGCTGCTGTCCTGCTGGGGCTGCTGCTCCTGCTGGGCGCTGTCCGTGTCGTCTGTCTTGGCGTCGAAGGTCAGCTCCGTGGTTTGGGTCTGGCCGTCCCGGTAATAGGTCACGGTCACGGTGTCCCCGGCCTTGTGGCCCTTCTTGGCGGCGGTGAGATCTTCCATAGAGGTGATGTCGGTGCTGTCCACCTTGGTGATGACATCGCCCATCTTCAGCCCGGCTTTTTCACCGGCACCGCCCTTGTTTACGCTGTAAACGAAGGCACCGCTGGTCTGGTCGATCTGGTACTGGGCGGCCATCTGCTGGGTCATGGTGCCGGCGGTGATGCCGAAGGAGGGCTTATTGGTAATTTGGCCATTTTCCATAATGTCTGTGATGATGGCCTGCACGTCACCGATGGGAATGGCAAAGCCCAGGCCCTCCACGGTGGTGTCGGAATAGCTGGAATACTTGGCGGATACAATGCCCACCACCTCGCCGTACAGGTTCATTAGCGGGCCGCCGGAGTTGCCGGGATTGATGGAGGCATCCACTTGGATCATGTTGAAGGGCGTGCCGTCCACGTTGATGGCACGGTCACAGCAGGACACGATGCCCTGGCTCATGGAGAAGGTCAGCTCGCCCAGGGGATTGCCGATGGCCAGCACCGTATCACCTACATTGACATCCTTGCTGCTGCCCAGGGTTACGGGCTGCAGGCCTGTGGCGTCGATCTTCAGCACAGCCACATCATAGTCGCTGTCGCTGCCCACCACCGTGGCGGGATACTCCGTGCCGTCATACATGGTTACCGTTACAGAGGAGGCGCCGCTGATGACGTGGTGGTTGGTGACAATGTAGCCGTCCTGGGTGATGACAAAGCCGCTTCCGGAGGAGGCCGACTCCACCCGCTGACCGAAAATGTTGGTGGACACGGCAGAGCAGTTGATGCTCACAATACTGTTCACTGTGGAGGCATACACCTCAGCAGGGGACATGAGGGCCTGGCCGGTGACCTTTTTCACTGTAACCTCCTGGGCAGTGCGATTGCTCTGCTGGATGGTAGTCTTGCCGCTTTTGGACAGCGCCGCACCGCCGTAGCCCGCTGCGCCGCCAACCACCGCACAGGCCAGCAGCAGGGCTGTAATCTTTACACCGGTCTTGTGCCAGAAGGAGGGCTTTTTCGACACCGCCGGGGCCTCATGCCGGCCCTGGTCCTCCTGGGAGCGGTAGTTATAATGGTAGAGATTGTCGGGATTACTGTATCCTTCGTTCTCGGGTCTGTAATCGTTATTCTCGTTCATAAAGAAACCTCCTATCTATCCTTCTCATTTTTTCACAGGGGAATGCTTGTGACCTGAGGAAAAATGTTGTATACTATGTTTTGGTTTAACCCTTGTCAACCGATTGTAATTATTATACTACTCTTTTATCTTAACTAAAGCTTTAAAAAATATGAATTTTTTAAGGAGGAAAATGCGTTGCTGAAGCTGGAGCAGGTGAAGCTGGAGCCGGGACAGCCCGAGGAGCTGCTGGCGGGTAAGGCGGCGCATATGCTGCGCATCCCAACGGAGGATATTCTCGATCTGTCTGTCCTGCGCAGGGCAGTGGACGCCCGGCAGCCGCTGCGGCTGGTATACACCCTGGCGGTGCAGGTGCGTGGTGAAAAGGCCGTGCTGCGCAGGTGCCGGGATAAAAGCGTGACCGTTTATGCGCCGGAGTATTACACGCCGCCTTGTCCGGCGGTCAAGGACCCGGATACGCCGCCGGTAGTGGTGGGCGCGGGGCCTGCGGGGCTGTTTGCGGCGCTGATTTTAGCAAATGCCGGGAGGAGGCCTATCCTTCTGGAGCGGGGCCAGCCTGTGGAGCAGCGACAAAAGGATGTGGCGGCCTTTTGGGCCGGAGGCCAACTGAATACGGAGTCCAACGTGCAGTTTGGCGAAGGGGGCGCCGGGGCGTTTTCTGACGGAAAGCTGAACACCGGCACCAAGGACCTGCGGCACCGGTGGATCTTGGAGCAGCTGGTCTCCTGCGGTGCGCCGGAGAGCATCCTCATTGATGCAAGGCCTCATGTGGGGACGGACAGGCTGCACATTGCGCTGAAAAACCTGCGGCGGAGGCTGCTGGACCTGGGCGCGGACATACGCTTCGGACACCGATTGGAGGGGATCGAAGCTCCGGAGGGAGAGCTGGCGGCGCTGGTCGTTTCCGGCCCGGAGGGGAGCTACAGGCTGCCGGCCCGGCAGCTGATCCTGGCCTTGGGCCACAGCGCCCGGGACACGGTGGAAATGCTCTATGACCGGGGACTGTCTATGGAGGCCAAGCCCTTTGCTGTGGGGGTGCGGATCGAGCATCTGCAAAGCCATATAGACGCAGTGCAGTACAAGGAATACGCCGGACACCCGGCTTTGCCTGTGAGCACCTACAAGCTATCCTGCCACCTGCCCGGCGGACGGAGCGTGTTTTCCTTCTGCGTGTGCCCCGGGGGAGAGGTGGTGGCAGCGGCTTCGGAAAGGGAGCGCACGGTGACCAACGGCATGAGCGAATACGCACGAGACGGGGAAAACATCAACGGCGGCCTGCTGGTGAATGTGACGCCGGAGGACTTCGGAAGCGGGCATCCCTTGGCGGGTATCGCCTTTCAGAGACGGCTGGAGGGGGCGGCCTACCGCCTGGGCGGCGGGTACACGGCGCCGTGTCAGCGGGTGGAGGACTTTCTGCTGCGCCGGCCCAGTACCGGCTGCGGCGGTGTGAGGCCCAGTTTCCGGCCCGGGGTGCGCTATGCGGACCTGCATGAGTGTCTGCCGGAGTTTATTACCCAGGCCTTAGAGCAGGCGCTGCCTATTTTAGATAAAAAGCTCCCGGGCTTTGCCCATGGGGATGCCCTGCTGACGGCGGTGGAAAGCCGCTCCTCGGCCCCGGTGCGGATCCCACGGGATGAAAACTATGAGAGCAATATCCGGGGGGTGTTTCCCTGCGGCGAGGGAGCCGGCTATGCGGGAGGAATCCTATCGGCGGCAGCGGACGGGATGCGCTGCGCAGAAAAAATTCTGACGAAAAATCTTTAGATTTTTCATATTTTTATGAGACACTGTTTGCATGGGACGCGGCGAAGCTCACTTTTGCTGATGTCCATAAGTCATATAATAGGAGGTATACATAAGATGAAAAGAATTGCGGCTGTGGAATCCTTTTTTTCTCCGGAGCACCGGGCAGCCATTGAAAAAGCGGCTGCGGAATGTGGCTTTTCGGTGGATTACTTCACCCAGGGCCACCTACCGGCGGACCAGGCAGCAAATTACGAGATTATTTACGGCATGTGCCCGCCCCAGGAAGGCGGCAGCCAACCTCAAGTGGCTCTGCTGCAGCTTTGCCGGGGGGGATGCCTACACGGATGAGACCATCTATCCTAACCCGGATGTGCTGCTGAGCAACTCCTCCGGCGCCTACGGTATTACCATCTCCGAGCACATCCTCATGGTGACGCTGATGATGCTGCGGCAGATGCCGAAGTTTGAGGAGATCGTGAAAAACCGGGAGTGGGAAAAGGGCCTGAGCATGCGGTCCATCTGCGGCAGCAGCATTACCGTTCTGGGTACCGGTGACATCGGCACCAACTTTGCCCGCCGGGCCAAGGCTTTGGGGGCCAAGGTCATCCGGGGTGTGCGGCGGACCAAGAAGGCGGGAGATCCTGCCTATGACGAGATGTACACTTTTGAGGAGCTGGACAGCGTTCTGCCCAAGACGGAAATCCTCGTCATGGCTCTGCCGGCCACCAAGGAAACCAACCACATCCTCTCCCGGAAGCGCATTGCCCTGCTGCCGGAGGACGCGTATGTGGTGAACGTGGGCCGGGGCAGCGCCATTGACCAGGAGGCTCTGATGGAAGCGCTGAATGGCGGACACCTGGCCGGAGCGGCGCTGGATGTATGCGTGCCGGAGCCGCTGCCCAAGGATCACCCTCTGTGGGATACCAAAAATCTGCTCCTGACCCCCCACATCAGCGGAAATATGTCTCTGGGCATTACCAGGGACCTGGATGTGGAGCTGTTCTGCGAGGATCTGCGCAACTACGCCGCCGGGCGTAGGCTCAAGCGGCTGGTGGACCGGAAGATCGGATATTGAGCAGTATTATATTGGATAAAAATATGAAAGCCGCCCCGAGTG
>ERZ857629.4883-NODE-4883-length-10075-cov-5.259780_pt1 | contig 10075 bp, 7 predicted proteins | sample MGYA00519700_ERZ857629 | MGnify/ENA primary metagenome ERZ857629 (study PRJEB31778, sample SAMEA3449351) | human gut metagenome | biome: human gut; feature: human-associated habitat; material: faeces | place: United Kingdom | collected 2010/2012 ... | reverse complement strand
GGAAGAACCCTCAGAGCTTCCGGCAGGGGTTCCCTCGGAAGAACCCTCAGAGCTTCCGGCGGGGGTACCCTCGGAAGAACCCTCAGAGCCTCCGGCGGGGGTACCCTCGGAGGAACCCTCAGAGCCTCCGGCAGGGGTTCCCTCGGAGGAACCCTCGGACTTTCCGGCAGGGGTTCCCTCCGGAGTGCCCTCGGAAGGAGTTCCTTTATTGGCTTCTTCGCTGCTCTGCACAGCAGCCGTCTGCGGTTCAACCTCCGCTGCCGACACCGGCAGCAGATTGGGCAGCAGCATGGCCAGTGTCAGGAACAGGGCAAGAAATCGTGTAGCGGTTTTTGACATAAGCGTGCGCCTCCTGATAAATTTTCCGCCCGCGGGGAGCGGCAATGTCATGGCTCTCACAGTAAAGGCGTTTGCCGCGCTTCTCCCGTATCATGCAAAAAGAGCAGCACAAATGTGCTGCTCTGACGGCATTTACAGAATACAAAGCGTTTTAATCGGAAACAACCTACCGGATGAAATATCCTGACTCCGCTTCCCCGCTCGCCCCGCCTTCCCGGTTGCCCAGTGGCATTATGGGGGTCACTCCGCGTTACAGTTGCCGTTACAGTCCGTGGTTTTCACACGGTTCCTTCATTCCGGTGCTGATATTCACTTTTACGGGAGATATCCACGCACAGTAAGTGTAACATAATGCGGACACTTTTTCAATGGATTTTTTATCGAAAACCGTGATTCATTTTTGCTGTTTCATGCAATGAAACGGATAAACCCGGAATGATCGGGCGTCGGGAAATTGATCTGGATTGCTGCGGGGCAAACTGCCGATGACAGGTCATTCCGAGTCGATACGCGGTACCTTTCAACCGGGAGATTCTCACGACAGTGACTTTGGCACTGGCTCGGAATGACGCATAAAAACGAACCCCGCCATGGTGTTTCACCATGGCGGGGGGAAAATTCAGGGGCCTACCTTGTCCGGCGCTACGGTCACGCCGTCTTTGATCAGGGGGAGATACCAGCTGTCATAGTAGCCGGGCATCATATTGTTATAAGGAAGGGCCGTCGTGTCCAGCGCGCGCACATCCTCCCACTCCATGCCCCAGGGGCGCAGGTAGATCTCGTAGTTGAAGGAATCCCCGTTTTCGTCCGTGAAGCTGCCGTGGAGGCAGATGACATGGTCAATGGTGCTGCCCATGGGAGTGTCGCTGGAATCCACGTACCATTCTCCCTCGTCAAGATCATTCGTCCAGAAGATGCCGCCGGTACTGATCAGAATTCCCGGAGCGGTGCTTCCGGGCTGGAAGGTCAGGCTGGCGCTGGCAAAGCAGCTGCCCTCCTCGGTGTCCTCGTCCCACAGCTCCAGATAGCCGGTGCCGTCTGAGAAGGTGTAGATCCGGGCGCAAGTATCCCAGAAGCGCAGGCTCCCGTCGTCCTCGTCCGCCCAGTTGCCGGTGCCGTCCCGCATGATCCACCAGCCGTACCAGTCGCCCTGCCACCAGGAAAGATCAACGCCCGCGGCATTGTAGTTCGTGGGAGAGGTGAGAGAATCGTCAATGGGAACGTCCACACCGTCCCGGCTGAACACGTAGGTCAGCCCGTAGTACTGGACGGTGACCACGCCGTCTTTCAGGGTGCCGTAGAAGGTGTCGTCCTCAAAGTTCAGGACAAGGGATTCCCCGTTCAGAGTCCAGCTTCCCCGGTAGGTAGTATCGATCAGCCGGGCGCGCAGCTTGCCGCCTGCCTGCAGCCGGATCCACTCGTCATCGGCACCGAAGTCGTCGTTTCCCGTGTAGCAGTGGATGCCCTCGTAGGTGCCGAGAATTCCGTCCGGGTCATCCGGAACCACCGTAAGGCCGCTGACCAGTTTTCCCGCCACGAACAGCAGGGCAATGACAAGAACGGCGCAGAGCGCAACAATGCCGACGATCAGGCCGGTATTCTTTTTCTTTCCGCCGTTCCGGAAGGTCAGGCCCGGCTGCCCGGCGTTTACATTGGGCGCCGCGTAATTCCCCAGAACCGGAGAAACAGGGGTGGCGGGCTGCTCAGGCTGAGGTTCCGGTTTGGGTGTGGGCTGCGTTTCCGGTTCCGCAGCGGGAACCGCATCCGGAGCGGGAGCCGTGTCCGGGGTGGGAAGCGAATCCTGAGTGAGTTCCGGCGGATTTTCCGGAGCGGGGGCGACACGGGTGCCGCATTCCGTGCAGAACTTTGCCCCGTCGGGCAGTTCCGCGCCGCAGTTGGTGCAAAATGCCATTTTGTTTCCTCTCTTTCTGTTCGGTGCGTTACATGGCAAACCCGAAGACGATGTACAGGATGAAGCTGACGACGGCCAGCGCCACGCAGTAGGGCGCCTGTGTCTTGACGTGGTCAATGATGTCGCAGCCCGTGGTGGAGCAGGTCATGATGGTGGTGTCAGAAATGGGGGAGCAGTGGTCGCCGAAGATGCTGCCGCCGAACATGGCGCCCGCTACCAGCGGAATGCTGGTCTCCATATCCATCGCCATGGGCAGGGCAATGACGGCCATAATGGCCATGGTGCCCATGGAGGTGCCGGTGGCGAAGGAGATCAGCAGGGCAATGAGGAAGGTCAGGGCCGGGAGCATGGCGGGACTCAGGAACCGCTGGAACAGGGCGGAGAGATAGGAGCCGGTGTCCAGCGCCTTGACCACATTGCCCATGGTGAAGCCCAGCAGCAGGACAAAGGCGATGGGGAGCATGCTGCTCATGCCCTTGAACATTTCCCGGATGGCTTCGTCCAGCGTAAAGACCTTCTGGGCGATCACCATCACAAGGATGGTTACGAGGGAGCAGACCACGGCCCAGATCAGGGCCTGAATCCCGGCACCCTTCGTAATGTTGCCGTTGCCGGTGATCAGCAGAGCGGCAAACACCACGGCAATCAGCACGCCGATGGGAACCAGCAGGTTGCAGGCCCGGGGCTTTGCGTTCGAAACCGCTTTCATTTCGGCTTCTTCCGCATGCACGTGGGCGGGATCATCCAGCTGTCCCAGCTCGGCCGCCCGCTTTTCCGCCTTTGCCATGGGGCCGAAGTCTTTCTGGGTCAGACTGATGACGAGGGTCAGGAGAATCGCCAGAATGCAGTAGAAGTTGAAGCCCAGCGACTGGAACAGGACGGATACGGCGGATTCCTCCGCCACGCCGCCGGAGACCAGATAGCCCGCCATGGAGGCAAGCCACCCGCTGAAGGGGAACAGCACGCACCAGGGGGTGGAGGTGGTATGGACCAGGAACGCGGACTTCTCGTGAGGGACCTTCAGCGCGTCGTTCACCGGACGGGAGACCGCGCCGGTGACCATGCAGCTCAGGGAGCCGGAGGTAAACACCGCCAGACCCAGACCCCAGGTAAAGAGGTTGGCGCCCCGCTTGGTCTTGATAAAGCCCCGGTTTTTTACGACCACATTCACAAAGCCGTCAATGCCGCCGGAAATCTCCATCAGGTGGATCACCGCGCCGATGATCAGGCAGGAGGCAATGATGAGGGTATTGCCGGTGGACATGGACTCGGCAATGGCGTAAATTCCGGCGTTGATGCTCACAAGGGGAGAAAAGGCATTGAGCACAAAAGAGCCGGTGAGAATGCCGATGACCAGAGAGACAAATACGTTTTTTGTCAGCAGTGCCAGCGCAATGGTGAGAATCGGCGGCACAAGAGACCAGAAACCAAATTGCATAAGTAAATCCTCCTTTGAATTCGTCCCGCAAAAAGCGGCGCGGTTTATACTCTGACGGACCTGCCGAGGTCCGTGCGCAGGATCCTGCCGTGTTCCAGCGCGATTTCTCCGCCGAGGAGGACGTACTCGATGCCCTCCGGGGGCGCGGCGGGGGCTTCGAAGGTTGCCCTGTCCTGAATCCGTGCCGGGTCAAAGATCGTGATGTCCGCGTCCGCGCCGGCGTTCAGCCGTCCCTTGCCGCGCAGGCGCAGCCGGGCGGCGGGCTGGGCGGTCATTTTTTCCACGGCCTGATAGAGCGTCAGGTCGGTTCCCGCAAATTCCCGCAGGAACCGGGGGAAGGAACCGGCGGCCCGGGGATGCCCCTGCCCGTTGTCCATGAGTCCGTCGCTGCCCAGCATGACCGCCGGGTGGCGGAACGCCATGCGGATGTCCTCCGGGCGCATGACGTGGCACACGGTGATGCACCGGGGATCGGTGCGCCGCACCTCGTCAAAGGTTTCCTTTGTCGCCCGCTGCCCCTTGTATTTTCCTTCGCAGAATTCCAGAACTCCGTAGCCGCAGTGGTACCGTTCCAGCCAGCCCGGATCATAGGTGGGGGTGCCGATCCGGGTGGAGAAGGCAAAGTAGGGATAGCAGTCCATGGCAATGTCCAGTCCCCGCAGTTTATAGCCGTCCACCTGCCGGAGAACCTGCTCCATCTGTCCGAAGCCGCCCATGGAACCGATGTGGGAAATCTGCACCGGCAGCCCGTATTGGAAGCCTGCCTCGCAGAACTCCGCAATGGCGGCGAAAATGGCGTCCGCGTCGTCCCGGACGTGGGAGGCAATGAGCTTTTTCGACGGCTGGCAGCACCGGGCAGCCCGGTAAAATTCCCGGGCGTCCGCCCCGGGCACGTAACGCAGCCCAAAAGAGACTCCGGCGCAGCCCCGGGCCAGCGCCCGGTCAATGCCCCGGGCCATGGTGTCCAGCTGGCTGTCTGCCGCTTTTTCGTAAATATTCTCTGCTCCGGCGGCTTTCCGGAAATACTCGTGCCCTGCCAGCATGGCCACATGGACGGCGGCGCCGTCCCGGTCCACAAGATCCAGATAATCTCCCGGGTCATACACATTGATGCCGCAGTTGCCGCCAAGGTCCGTGGTAACGCCCATGGCAAGGGCCATGGGGAAAATGCTCTGCCGGATTTTTCCGTCCGATACCGGATCCTCGTGCATGTGAATATCGATCCAGCCCGGAGTGACCACAAGTCCTCCGGCGTCAATGACCCGGTCCGCCTCCGGCATTTCGGTTCCCGCCCAGACGACCTTGCCGTTTTCCGTGACCAGATTCAGCATGCCGTCCACCCGGTTTGCCGGGTCGATCAGATGCCCGCCTACGATTGCTGTCCGCATGGATCATACCTCCTTCAAAAACGCTTCCAGACGGTCCAGCCCTTCCGCAAGCTGGCTGTCGCCGCAGCAGTAGGAAAGCCGCACGTGCCCCTCGCAGCCGAAGCAGCTGCCGGGGATCAGTGCCAGCCCGCCCTCCCGGATCAGCCGCAGGCAGAAATCCCGGGAGGACATGCCGTAGGGGCGGATGTCCGGAAAAACATAAAACGCACCCTCCGGCCGGGGAAAGGAAAGGCCCATGGCGCGAAGCCGTGCGGTAACATAGTTCCGGCGGCGGCGGTAGACCTCCCGCATGGCGCTTACGTCCTGCTCCAGCGCCACGGCGGCGGCGTGCTGGAGGAAGGTGGGCACCGCGGCAATTTCCGCCGCGTTCAGCAGCAGCAGCCGCTCCAGAATTTCCTCCCGGCACCGCAGATACCCGACCCGCCAGCCCGTCATGGCGTAGGGCTTGGAAAAGCTCTGGCACAGAATGGTTTGGGCTTCCAGCTCCGGTTCCAGACTCAGGTCCGGGCAGGGCGCATAGGACAGAGCCTGATACACATTGTCGCAGATCAGATAAATATCTTTTCCCAGCACCGTGTCCCAGATGGCGTTCAGGCTGTCCCGGTTCAGAATGGTGCCGGAGGGATTGCAGGGGGAGTTCACGACGATGACCCTTGTCCGGGAGGACAGGGCGCTTTCCAGCTGCGCCCGGGTGACCTGAAAGCCGGTTTCCGAAATGTCCACCGGTACCGGCTTTCCACCGGCGGCCAGAGTAATGCTCTCGTATAGATTGAAAGCGGGGGTCAGGACGATGACTTCGTCCCCCGGATTCAGAATGCCGGTCAGGGCGGTGTACAGGGCACCGGTGGCCCCAACGGTGACGAGAACCTGTTCCGGCACGGTGGGAAGCCTCCGGCGGGTCTCAAACGCCGCGATCGCCTGCCGCAGCTCCGGTGTGCCCTGATTGGGGGCGTAGTGGGTCTCGTCCCGTTCCAGCGCTTCCCGCGCCGCTGCCTTGACGGGAGCGGGGGTAGGGAAGTCCGGTTCCCCGATGGTCAGGGCAACGCAGTCCGGCGTCTGCCTTGCCAGATTTGTAAAGACCCGGATCTCACTGCGGCGAAGCTTTGAAAGATTCTCGTTCAGAGGGATCATTGGAAATCCTCCGCCAGCGTCTGGAAGAAGTCAGCGCCCTTCAGGAGAATGCTTTCATCAAAATCAAAGTTGTCGCTGTGCAGGGCAGGCGCGTCGCCGGCACCCAGGAAGAACAGCATCCCCGGCAGGCTCTTCTGGTACCAGGAGAAGTCCTCCGTGATCATGCTGGGCTTGTCCATTTCAAAGAAGCCCACGGCCTTCCGCACCCGCTTGTGCAGTTCCGGGGGGTTCATGACGGCCGGGTAGCCGTCGTTCATGTAAATGCTCACGGTGCAGCCGAAGGAACGTTCGATCTCCTTGCCGATGGAGACGATTCCCGCCCGGAGAGAGTAGAACACCTCATCCTGAAAGGCCCGGAGACTGCCCTCCATATGGGTATGATCGGACAGAGCGTTGCACACCGTGCCGCTGGTGAACTTGCCGAATTTCAGCAGCCGGAACACCTGTCTGGGCAGCGCACCCTCCATGGCCATGACCCGGCGGTAAAATTCCACACCGGCGGCCAGCGCGTCGCAGCCCTCCTCCGCCCGGGCAATGTGGGCGGATCTTCCGTATATGTCCACCTTGACCTCACAGGAGCGGGACATCATCTCGTTCATCCGGCTGGCGATGATCCCGGCAGGCAGACCCGGCCACAGGTGAATGGCGAAAATCGCTTCCACCCGGTACTTCTTGAACACGCCGGTGGCGCACAGATCCTTTGCCCCGCCGGTGGTTTCCTCGGCACACTGGAAAACCAGCAGCACGTTGTGGGGCAGGCTCTCCTTCTCATTCAGACGCCGGGCAAGCTCCAGCAGGATTGCCATGTGCCCGTCGTGTCCGCAGGCGTGCATGCATCCGGGGTGGCGGGAGGCGTAGGGGGCCTTTGTCCGCTCCGTAATGGGCAGGGCGTCCGCGTCCGCGCGGAAGGCAATGGCATCCTTCCGGTGAAAGTCAAAAAACGCACACAGGCAGGAGGACATGGGGGAGAACACCTGACACCGTAACCCCGACAGTGCCTCCCGCAGATAAGCCATGGTTTCCGGAAGCTCACGGTCCAGCTCCGGAATCTGATGCAGGGCGCGGCGGTCATCCACAATCTGCATTTTTGTCACCTCGAAAATTCAAAAATAAGTATTTCTATTATACGTCATTTCTGAGCCCGTGTCAATTTCGGCGTACCAAAAAGACAGACGGAGTTTTTTGCGTTTTAGGGCAGCACCGCGCAATTCGGCAAGAAGTCTCAGACAGGATTTTTGCGCCAATTCAAAGTTTGGAAAACGAAGGAATACTGTATGTATTTCTCGTTTTTCAAACTGAAGAAGTGGGGCAAAAAGACGGCTGAGACTCGCAGACGCAATTGTGCGGTGTTGCCTTAGCACTCTGAATTCGCCCTTGCTATTTGGAAAAAACCGTGATACGATATACCAAATACCCATGCGGACCGGCTGCGGGAAAAGTCCCCCGGTGCCTGAAAATGATTTTTCGGAATAAGGAGTAATGCACAGTGGATGCACAGCAGATCATTGAATATATCCGCACAGCCCCCAAGAAAACCCCGGTGAAGGTATACGTCTGGGAGGAAACGCCGGTGGATTTTCCCGGCTGCCATGTGTTCCCTGCCGGGGAGGGGTGCAAGATCGTGTTCGGCGACTGGGCGGATGTGGCGCCCGTGCTGCGCGGACACAGCTTCCGGCATGTGGAAATTGAAAACGGCTGCCGGAATTCGGCGGTGCCCATGCTGGATATCAAGGATATTCCCGCAAGAATTGAGCCCGGCGCCTGCATTCGGGAGCAGGTGCAGATCGGGGCAAACGCGGTCATTATGATGGGCGCAGTGCTTAACATCGGCGCTGTGGTGGGCGAAGGCTCCATGATCGATATGGGCGCGGTGCTGGGCGGACGGGCCACTGTGGGCAGACACTGCCACATCGGGGCCGGGGCGGTGCTGGCAGGCGTGATTGAGCCTGCCTCCGCGACACCCGTCATTGTGGAGGACAATGTAATGGTGGGCGCCAATGCGGTGATTCTGGAGGGCTGCCATGTGGGCGCCGGGGCGGTGGTTGCCGCCGGTGCCGTGGTTGTAAACGATGTGCCGGAGAATGCCGTGGTTGCCGGATGCCCCGCCCGGGTCATCAAGTACAAGGATGCAAAGACCGAGACCAAGACCGCACTGGTAGATGCCCTGCGGGAGCTGGACTGAGTTTTGCGGGCGTAAGGAGGGAGAACCCTTTGTCGGAAGAAAAGAGAGTGGTAAAGGCGTTTTTCGGAACGCTGTTTGCCATTGTACTTCAGACGGCGGCGTGCTATGTCCTGTATCGGTATGATATTCCGAACCCCAATATTATTCTCTTTGTGTTTCTGTCGGCAATGCTGGTGCAGTTCGGCTATCCTGCCGGGATCGCGGCGGGAGCGATTGCCTTTGTCTACTCGGTCTTCTTTTTCTCCGTGGATCACGGCATGACGTCGTTTACGGCGGGAAACGGGGAGAAGCTTCTGGTCGCATCCATCGGCATTGTGGCGAATATTGCCATCGTGGGGCAGGCCCACCGGCACAGTACCGCCTCGGCAAGGAAGATTGCCCGGCTGGAAGTGGAAAAGCAGAAGGCGGAGCAGGTCGCCTGCCTTGCCCAAAAAGCACAGGCGGCATACCGGGCGAAGACCATGTTCTTTGCCAACATGTCCCACGATATCCGTACCCCGCTCAACGGGATCATCGGGCTGATCCGGATCGATCAGACACACATGGACGACACGGAGATGCTGCGGGAGAACCACCGGAAAATGCTGATCTCCGCGGACTACCTGCTGTCGCTCATCAACGATGTGCTGCAAATGAGCAAGCTGGAAGCGGGTTCCGTGGAACTGGAGCACGAGATCGTGGATCTGAACCGGCTGAATCAGGAAAACCAGATCATTCTGGAGGAACAGATTCGGAACGCAAATGTGACCTTCCGGGAGGACGCCAGCTGCCACCGGCTGCCCTGCGCCTGCGTGTACGGCAGCCCCGGGCACCTGCGGCAGATTTTCCTGAATATTTACGGAAACTGTATCAAGTACAATAAGCCCGGCGGCTCGGTGACGACCCGGCTTCAGTGCGTGGAGTAGAGCAGAAAGCGGGTCGTATACCGTTGGACGATTTCCGATACCGGCATCGGCATGAGCCCGGAGTTCCTGAAGCGGATCTATGAGCCTTTTTCTCAGGAAAGTCTCAGTGCCAGAACCAACTATCAGGGAACGGGACTGGGCATGGCGATCGTCAAGGGACTGCTGGATAAAATGGGCGGAACCATTCAGGTTTCCAGTCGGCAGGGCGTAGGCTCCACCTTTGAAATTACGATTCCCTTCGAGATTGCGCCGAAAGAGGCGCTGCGGGAACGGTCCCGGCAGACGGTGAAGGGGGATATCCACGACAAAAAGCTGCTGCTGGCGGAGGACAATACCCTGAATGCGGAAATTGCCAGAACCCTCCTGGCAGACGAGGGGGCCCAGGTCACCGTGGTTTCCGACGGGCAGCAGGCGCTGGATCTGTTCCGTGACAGTGCGCCCGGAACCTTTGACGCCATCTTAATGGATGTGATGATGCCGGTACTGGACGGAATTGCCGCGACCCGGGCCATCCGGGCGCTTTCCCGGGCAGACGCGAAGACCGTTCCCATTCTGTCCATGACCGCCAACGCCTTCCCGGAGGACGCAAAGCGGTGCATGGACGCGGGCATGAACTGCTACCTGACGAAGCCGCTGGAGCTGGACAAGGTTGTAGCCGCCATCGCCCGGTGCTGCGAGAAAGTCAAAACGAAATAAGAAAAACAGGCCGGTTTCATACCGGCCTGTCAGCGTGTCAAAAAAGCCTCGCAGAGTTTGCCGCCCGCAGGCGGCAAAGGGATT
>ERZ857629.4881-NODE-4881-length-10077-cov-1.937238_pt1 | contig 10077 bp, 8 predicted proteins | sample MGYA00519700_ERZ857629 | MGnify/ENA primary metagenome ERZ857629 (study PRJEB31778, sample SAMEA3449351) | human gut metagenome | biome: human gut; feature: human-associated habitat; material: faeces | place: United Kingdom | collected 2010/2012 ... | reverse complement strand
CGTGTTCACCAGCCGTGACCACGACAAAGACCAGCTGATGGATTTGGCGATGGCGGCGGCGCAGCAGGCGTGCGACGAGGGCTGGCAGAAGGCGCTCAAAGCGCATCAGGCGGCGTGGCACGAGCGCTGGGAAATGGCGGATGTGCAGATTGAGGGCGATGACAGCGCGCAGCAGGGCATCCACTTCAACCTCTTCCAGCTGCTCAGCACCTACACGGGCAGCGATGCGCGCCTCAACATCGGGCCGAAGGGCTACACGGGCGAACGCTTCGGCGGATCGACGTACTGGGATACGGAAGCCTACTGCCTGCCGGTGTTTCTGGCGATTCGCGGGGCGGACACGGCGCGCCAGCTGCTGCTTTACCGCTATCACCATCTCGAAGCGGCGAAGCGCAACGCGGCGAACCTCGGTATGCCCGGCGCGCTCTATCCCGTTTCGACCATCAACGGCAGCGAGTGCCACAACGAGTGGGAAGTCGCGTTCGAGGGCATCCACCGCAACGCCGCGATTGTCCACGCTATCTTTGAGTACACGATGTACACCGGGGACGAGACGTACCTGCTCGGCGAGGGCGTCGAGGTGATGGCGGAAATCGCGAAATTCTGGGTCGGGCGCGTGCATTTCAATCAGCGGACGCAGAAGTACATGATTTTCGGCGTGACCGGCCCGAACGAATACGAAAACAACGTCAACAACAACTGGTACACCAACCGCATGGCGGCGTGGTGCCTGGAGTATTTTGTGGAGACATGCGCCAAGCTGGATGACGACCGCTTGGAAGCCTTGCAGATTACGCCGGACGACCTTGGGCACATGCAGGACATTGCCGACCGCATGTATTATCCTGACGACCGCGGTTTGGGCATTTTTCCGCAGCATGACGCCTTTCTGGACAAGGATTTGCGCCCCGCGTCCGACATCCCGGCGGAGGAGCGCCCTATCTATATGCACTGGTCGTGGGATCGCATCTTGCGTTCGGGGTACATCAAGCAGCCGGATGTGCTGATGGGCTTGTACTTCCTCAACCACGTCTACGACACCGAAACGCTCCGGCGGAATTTCGACTTCTATGCGCCGCTGACGCTGCACGAATCGGGCTTGTCGCCCTGCATCCATTCGATTATGGCGGCGCAGCTTGGTGAAAAAGACCTCGCCGTGGCGATGTACAAGCGGACGGCACGCTTTGATTTGGACAACATCAATCAGGATTCGCAGGATGGGCTGCATATCACCAGCATGTCCGGCTCGTGGCTGGCGATTGCGAAGGGCTTTGCGGGAATGCGCACGCTCGGCGGACTGCGCTTCAAACCGTTTCTGCCGGATTGCTGGAATGGATACAGCTACAAATTCAACTACCGCGGGCGCATCATCGAATTGCGCGTGAAGCCCAAAGGCGTGACGCTGACGCTGATTTCCGGTGAGCCGATCAGCGTGACGATTTACGGTCGTCCGTATGAAATCGAAGATGTGCTGACCGTTCCGCTGGAAGGGTAATCCGCCCAAAGAAAAAAGGGGAGAAAGAAACAGACTTTCCCCCTTTTTTGCGTGGAAAGACGTAATTTTCCGTGTCTTCTGCCCTGTTTTTGCCCTGTTCATTTGGGCAAAAATGTGCTATAATGTACCTATGCGCAGGGGGGCTGACCCCTTGCGGTGAAGGAGTGCGAAATATGTTTGAGCCCCGCGTGAAGAACGGACAGACGGACTTGCTGATGAAGGCGCTTTTGTCGCTGGAATCGACGGACGAGGCGTATCGCTTCTTCGAGGATTTGTGTACCATTGCGGAAATCAAGAGCATGGCGCAGCGCATCGAGGTGGCGAAGATGCTCCGCGAACATGCCACCTATCAGGAAATTGCCCGGCAGACGGGTGCATCCTCCGCAACCATCAGCCGCGTCAATCGGGCGCTGCTTTATGGCGCGAACGGCTATACGGCGGTGCTGGATGCCATGGAGAACGCTGAGGAAACGGAAAAGAAAGATTGAGGAAGCAAAAATGGATTTAAGTATGCTCAACCCGCAGCAGCGCTTGGCAGCGGAAACGCTGGAAGGCCCGGTGCTGATTCTGGCTGGCGCAGGCTCCGGCAAGACCCGCGCCCTGACCTGCCGCGTGGCGAACCTGATGGCGCACGGCGTGGCGGCGTACCATATTCTGGCGCTGACGTTCACCAACAAGGCAGCGAAGGAAATGAAGGAGCGAATCGCCGCGCTGGTGGGCGATCAGGCGAACGATGCGTGGATTTCCACATTCCACTCCACCTGCGCCAAAATCCTCCGCCGCGATATTGAGAAACTCGGCGGCTATACCCGTTCTTTCGTCATTTATGATGACGACGATCAGGGCGCGGTGCTGAAGGAAATTTTGAAGCGCCAGAATATTGACGATAAACTGCTGCCGATTCGCGAGCTGAAGGCAAAAATTTCCGATGCGAAGAACAAGCTGATGAGTCCGGACGAGTGGTTTGACCATTCCGACCGCGATTTCCGCTGCCAGCAGATTCACACGGTCTTCGTCGAGTACGAAGCGCGCCTGAAAACGCTCAATGCCTTGGATTTTGACGACCTTCTCGTCAAAACGCTGGAACTGCTTGTTGACCATCCGCCCGTGCTGGATGTGTACCGCAAGCGCTTCCAATATGTCATGGTGGACGAATATCAGGATACGAACTATGCGCAGTATATGCTCGTGAAACTGCTGACTGACCAGAGCCGAAATCTCTGCGTTGTGGGCGATGACGACCAGTCGATTTACGGCTGGCGCGGCGCGGATATCCGCAACATTCTCGATTTCGAGAAGGACTACCCCGACGCGACCGTCATCAAGTTAGAGCAGAACTACCGCTCGACCGCCAACATCCTCGACGCGGCGAATCAGGTGATTGCGCACAATTCCGGGCGCAAGGAGAAAAAGCTGTGGACGGAGCTGGGCGAGGGAACGCCTATCACGCTTTTTAACGCGGGCGACGAGCGCGAGGAGGCGGCCTGGATTTGCCAGCAGATTCGCGAATTGAAATCGCGCGGCGAGGAGCTTGGCCGCTTTGCCGTGCTCTATCGAACCAATGCGCAGTCCCGCGTCATTGAAGAATCGTTCGTGCAGGCGGGCATCCGCTACCGGATGTACGGCGGCCTGAAATTCTATGACCGCAAGGAGGTCAAGGATATTCTGGCTTATCTGCGCGTGCTGGTCAACCCGGCGGACGATATTTCCGTGCGGCGCATCATCAACGTGCCCAAGCGCGCCATCGGCGATACGACGGTGAACGAATTGGCGCGCCACGCCGCGCAGGAGGAAATGCCGCTGTTGACCGCGTGCATGGATATGCCGGAGAGCCTGAACGCCCGCGCGCGCAAGAGCGTGGAGAAATTCAGCGAGCTGATGATGAGCCTGACCATGATGCAGGAGACGATGAAGCTGACCGAACTGGTGCAGTATGTCATCGACACGGTCGGGCTGGAAAGCCAGTATACCAAGGAAGACAACGACGAAAACCGTTCCCGCGTGGAGAACATTCGCGAATTTGTCGGTGCGGTCAAGGAATTTGAAGAGAAAGCCGACAACCCGACGCTGACGGATTATTTGGAAAACGTGTCTCTGGTGTCCGATCTGGATGAGATGGGCGACGACGGCGGCGCAGTGACGATGATGACGCTGCACAGCGCGAAGGGCCTTGAATTTCCGAATGTATTCATGGTCGGCATGGAGGAAAACCTGTTTCCGTCGGCCAGAAGCCGCGACGACGAGGCGCGCATGGAGGAAGAACGCCGCCTCTGCTACGTCGGCATCACGCGCGCGCGGGAGCGGCTGTTCCTGTCTCACGCATCGCGGCGCATGCTGTATAACCAGATTCAATTCAACGATCGCTCCCGGTTTATTGACGATATTCCGGCGCGGCTGATCGAGGATGTTTCCGACAAGGGCGGCCGGAGCGGCAGCTTTTCGGGAAGCAAAAAGCCCGGAGAAAGTTGGCAAAGCGGCGGTTGGCAGCAGCCTGCGTGGAGCAAGAGCAGCGGTTTTGCGCCGATGCAGCCGCAGGCGGGGCAATCAAACTGGAAGCCGAAGACGAGCTACAACGTCGCAAAGCCGACGGGACAGGCGCAGAGCTTCTCCGGCTGGAACGCAAAAAGCGCGACGGTTGGCGGCGTGACCGTTCAAGGCGTGCAGCGCGGAATGAACGAGCCGCCGAAGGTGGTGGCCTCGCAGGCGCATGAAACGGAGAAACCGTCGATCTACGCGCCCGGCGACCATGTGATGCACAGAAAATTTGGGCGCGGCGCGGTTGTGCGCGTCAGCGGAAGCGGCTCGGACGCCCGCATTATGATTCGATTTGACGACGTTCGTGTGGGCGTGAAGGAATTGGCGCTGACAATTGCGCCAATGATCAGGCTGGAGGAGTGAACAAAACGTGAGCGAGACAAACGATTTGCAGCGCATGCGCGAGTTGATCGACAAGCTGAACGAAGCCTCGCGCAGGTATTACGATCAGAATGAATCCGATATATCCGACGACGAATGGGATGCGATGTACGCCGAGCTGCGCGGGTTGGAGGAAAAGACCGGCGAGCGCATGGCGGATTCGCCGACCCGGCGTGTTGGCGGCGCGGTGATGGAGGGCTTTGAGCAGCACCGTCACATCGCGCGGCTCTGGAGTATGGACAAGGCGCAGAGCGAAGAGGAGATTCTCGCGTGGGCGCAGCGCTGCGAAAAGCAGACGAACGACGCGGGCGGCCTGCCGAAAAACAGCTATTGCGTGGAATATAAGCTCGACGGCCTGACGGTCAACCTGACATACGACGGAGGCAAGCTGGTTCAGGCGGCGACGCGCGGAAACGGCGAGATCGGCGAGGCGATTCTGCCGCAGGCGATGACGATCCGCACCATTCCGCTGACCATCCCGTTCACCGGCAGGATGGAGGTGCAGGGCGAGGGCATCATGCGCTTGTCCGAACTGAAAAAATACAACGAGGCCGCCGCCGAGCCGCTTAAAAACGCGCGCAATGCGGCGGCGGGCGCGTTGCGCAACCTCGATCCGCAGGTGACGGCGAGCCGCCATCTGGACGCATTCTTTTATCAAATCGGCTATATCGATGGCGAGAGCTTTGAAACCCAGCAGGATATGCTGGCGTTTATGAAGGAAAACGGCCTCAACATCAGCCCGTTCGTTCGTCCGGCGCAGACCATTGAGGAAGCGCTGGAGGCCGTGCATGAAATCGAGCAAAAACGGGAGACGCTGGATTTCCTGATCGACGGTGCGACGATCAAGATTACGGACATGCGCACGCGCGAGGTGCTGGGCACGACGGACAAATTCCCGCGATGGTCAATTGCCTTTAAGTTCCCCGCGCAGGAAACCGTCACCAAGCTGCTGAAAATCACGTGGGAGGTCGGGCGCACGGGCAAGCTCACGCCGCTGGCGCACCTGGCCCCGGTGGATATTTGCGGCGTGACGGTGAAGCGAGCGACGCTCAACAACTACGACGACATCTGCCGCAAGCGCGTGCGCATCGGGAGCGAGGTCTGGGTGCGCCGCTCCAACGACGTTATCCCGGAAATCATGGGCGTCGTTTGGGATGGCGAAGGCGAAGCGCCGGAAACGGATATCCAGCCGCCGACGGTCTGCCCCGCATGCGGCGGCGAACTGGTCAAGCTGAGGGAGGACGGCGTTCACCTGTTCTGCCTCAATCGGACGAGTTGCCGCCCGCAGGCGATTGCCCGCATGGCGCATTTTGCCTCGCGGCAGGGCATGGACATCGAAACATTCAGCACGCGAACGGCCGGGTTGTTTTACGACGAGCTGGGCGTTCGCTCGGCGGCGGATCTGTACCATCTGGATCGGGAAAAGCTGGTCGCGCTGAAGGGCTTTGGTGAAAAGAAGGCGGAAAAGCTCTTTGCCGAGCTGGAGAAGAGCAAGGACTGCGAACTGGACGCCTTTTTGTTCGCTATCGGTATTCCCAATATCGGCAAAAAGACGGCGTATGACCTGATGGCGCATTTCGGCACGCTGGAAGCGCTGATGGGCGCGAGCGAGCAGGAGCTGGTGGACGTCGAGGATGTGGGCAGCATTGTGGCCGCCTCCATTACGGAATACTTTGCGGACGAAGAAAACCGCCGCTTTGTAAACCGCCTGCTGGAAGCCGGCGTTCGCCCGCAGATGCACGCGCAGCAGGACGCGGGCACGTTGTTTGAAGGAATGACGTTTGTGCTGACCGGCACGCTGCCGACGCTTTCCCGCGCGCAGGCGCAGGAGATGATCCGCAAAAACGGCGGCAAGGCGACCGGCAGCGTATCCAAGAAGACCAGCATCGTTCTGGCCGGGGAAAGCGCGGGCAGCAAGCTGGATAAGGCGCGCGAGCTGGGGGTGCGCATCATTGACGAGGCACAGTTTTTGCAGATGATCGAGCAGCAGAAGCGCCCGGAGCCGACGGGCGATTGAAAACGTGTACGCTTAACGAAAAAATCTGTGGAAGTAGGCCATTTCCTTTTGTAAATCTCTGTGGTATAATCAGGAATAAATCTGCGTGAAAAGAAGGGGTGATTTTCCGTGCAGAGCATGACCGGCTACGGCCGCGGGCTTGTCTGCGAGGACGGGCGCGAAATGACGGTCGAGGTCAAGAGCGTCAATCATCGTTTTCTGGATGTTTCCTTCCGCCTTGCGCGGCCCATCGCGTTTCTGGACGACGCTGTGCGCACGGGCGTGGCAGAGCGGCTGGCGCGCGGGCATGTGGATGTCTTCGTCAATTATGTGAACCATCGCGAGGATGCGCGCCGCGTTCATGTGGACATGCAGCTTGCGAAAGCCTATCGGCAGGCGGCGGGCGAATTGAGCGAGGCGCTCGGCGTGAAAAACGATCTTCCGCTTTCGGATTATATGAACATGCCGGATGTGCTGACGGTGGAAGCCTCCGAGGAGGATCAGGACGCGGTTCGCGCGCTGTTCATGCGGGCACTGAATCTGGCGCTGGACGATCTGACGGCCATGCGGAAGCGCGAGGGAAACAGCCTGCGCGGCGACATGATGAAAAAGCTCGACGCGATTGACGGTCTGCGCGAAAGCATTGCGACACGCGCGCCGACGGTCGTGGAGGAATACCGCGCAAAGCTCAGCCAGAGGCTGTCCGCGCTGCTCAGCGGCGACATCGACGAGGCGCGCTTCGCCACCGAGGTGGCGATTTTTGCGGATCGCGCGGCGATTGACGAAGAGCTTGTGCGCAGCTTCGCGCGACGGCGGAGCTTGACGAGCCGGTTGGCAGAAAGCTCGATTTTCTGGTGCAGGAGCTGAACCGAGAGGTCAATACCATCGGATCGAAGGCCTCCGACGCGCAGATTGCCGGGTGCGTCGTCGCGGCGAAGGGCGAAATCGAAAAGCTGCGCGAGCAGGTTCAGAATATCGAATAACGAAAAACATCGGAGGTATCCGTGGACATCAAGCTCATCAATGTCGGCTACGGCAATTTCATATCTTCAAGCCGCATCATCGCGATCATTGGGCCGGAATCTGCGCCGGTCAAGCGCATGATTCAGGAGGCGCGCGAGGAGCGCCGCCTGATTGACGCGACATACGGCAGAAGAACGCGCGCGGTGATCATTTCCGACAGCGACCATGTGATTTTATCCGCGGTTCAGCCGGAAACGATTGCGCATCGCTTTGATATCAAGGATAACACAACCATCGTCGAGGAGGAAGAACCGTAATGCACAAGGGGAAGAGGGGCGTTCTGTTTGTCTTTTCCGGGCCGTCCGGCGTGGGAAAGGGCACGCTGAAGGCCAAATTGTTTGAAGAATTTGCCGACCGAATCGCGTATTCCGTTTCTGCAACGACGCGCGGGCCGCGCGAAGGCGAGGTGGACGGAAAGGATTACTTTTTTATCTCCAGGCAGGAGTTTGAACGGCGCGTGAAGAATAATGAATTTCTGGAGCATGCCGAATTTGCAGGCAACTGCTACGGCACGCCGCGCGCCTACGTGGAAAAGCTGCTGGACAGCGGCATGAACGTCGTGCTGGAGATCGACGTGCAGGGCGCGCTTCAGGTGATGAAGAGCATGCCCGAATGTGTCAGCGTGTTTATTCTGCCGCCGAGCTTTGAAGAACTGGAGCACCGGCTGCGTGGGCGCGGCACCGAGACCGAGGAGAAAGTCCGCGAGCGGCTGGAAACCGCCAAGCGCGAATTGCCGTATGCGCCGCAGTACGATTACCAGATCGTCAACGGCGGCGATATCGAGGCCGCTTATCAGAGCCTGCGCGATGTATTTCTCAAGAGCACGGGCGAGGCCTGATGCCCAAAGCGCAATGAACCCGCTTCACGGCGATATTTTAGAGGAGGAAAACCCGATATGTCTATGACCGATCCTACGATTTTGCAGCTTCTTGAAAAGGCGGATTGCCGCTATACGCTGGTTGTTGAAACGAGCAAGCGCGCCCGTCAGCTCATCGACGGCGTTCCGCCGCTCATCGACGCCAAGGACAAGGAGAACATGCCTCTCTCCGTCGCGATTGACGAGGTGAATCGCGGGCTGATTACCTACGAGCGTTCCCCGGAAATTGATGTCAAGTGAGATGAAGAAACCGTGCGTTGTCCTCGGCGTGACCGGGGGCATTGCGGTTTATAAGGCATGCGAGCTGCTGCGCCTGCTGCAAAAGCGGGGCATCGACGTTTTTGTTGTGATGACGCAGAACGCATGCCGTTTTGTTGCGCCGCTGACGTTTGAGACGCTCTCCGGTCATCCTGTTGCGGTGGATACGTTTGACCGCCCGCAGACGTGGGAGGTCGAGCACATCGCGCTGGCCAAACGCGCGGATCTGTTTCTGATTGCGCCCGCGACGGCCAACATCATGGGCAAAATGGCCTGCGGCATTGCGGACGACATGCTGTCTACGACGGTGATGGCGACGCGCGCGCCTGTTCTGGTTGCGCCCGCGATGAATACCGGCATGTGGGAAAACGCCGCCGTGCAGCAAAACGTCAAGACGCTTCGGGCGCGCGGCGTTGAAATCGTCGCGCCGGTTTCCGGCCATCTTGCCTGCGGGGACAGCGGAGCGGGAAAGCTGGAAGACGTTGCAGTGATTGCCGGACGTGCCTGCGAGCTGCTTTTTGCGAAAAAGGATATGGAAGGCCTGCGCGTCATGGTGACGGCGGGGCCGTCCAGAGAGGCGCTTGATCCGGTTCGCTATATATCCAACCGATCCTCCGGCAAGATGGGCTACGCCATCGCGCAGGCGGCGCAAAAGCGCGGCGCGGAGGTGACGCTGCTCAGCGGGCCGGTTGCAATCGAAGCGCCTCAGGGCGTGAAGCTCGTGCCGTTTACGACGACGCAGGAGCTGCTTGACCGGGCGAGCGAGCTGGCACAGGAGCAGGATTTGCTGATTCAGGCCGCCGCGCCGGCGGATTATCGGGCGAAGGAAATTGCGCCCCAGAAGATCAAAAAGCAGGGCGGCGAACCGATGACCTTCACGCTGGTGGAAAACCCGGATGTTGCCGCGACGCTTGGAAAGGCCAAGCGGAGCGGGCAGGTTTTTGTCGGCTTTGCGGCGGAAACCAACGACGTTCTGGCGCACGCGAGGGACAAGCTGGCGCGCAAGAATCTCGATATGATCGTGGCCAACGACGTGACGCGCCCCGGCGCGGGGTTTGACGTGGACACCAATATCGTGACGCTCATCACGAAGGACGGGCAGGAGGCGCTGCCGATGATGAGCAAGGCGGAGGTCGCGCAGCGGATTCTTGATCGCGCGCTGGCGCTCAGAAGAGAATAAACGATGAACTGCCGTTTGAAAGAAAGCGGCAGTTTTTTCGTAATTGTACGGTTTCAGCGCTCTTTTTTGCTGTTTCACGTGCAGAAAACTTGACGGAATCCCCGTTTACGCATATAATTGAGGATATGCTTATATAGGGCGGCATAGACCCGTTTGGCGGAGAACACGGCATGGCGGAAGGAGGGCGATACGATGAAAGCAAAGGGATCCCGCGTATGCAGCGGGGCGATTGTGCTTTTTGTATTTGTCTGCCTGCTGCTGGCCGGAGCGGTATGCGGACTGGGGGCGTTGGCGCTGCTGGGATTGCTGGAGCCCATGACCGGCGTTGCACT
>ERZ857629.4880-NODE-4880-length-10077-cov-2.659948_pt1 | contig 10077 bp, 9 predicted proteins | sample MGYA00519700_ERZ857629 | MGnify/ENA primary metagenome ERZ857629 (study PRJEB31778, sample SAMEA3449351) | human gut metagenome | biome: human gut; feature: human-associated habitat; material: faeces | place: United Kingdom | collected 2010/2012 ... | reverse complement strand
GTTTTTACTTTTGGCATTGGCGTATATGTGTTCTAATGAGGTTAAACAAAGGTGCATTTCTCGATTGTAGCAACTTGACAAATATTATAATTCCAGATACTATAACAAAAATAGAAGATAGAGCGTTCTACGGTTGTAGCGGCTTGATAGAAATCACAATTCCCGATAGTCTTATATCTATAGGTCAATATGCATTTAAAGATTGTATCAGCTTAACTAACATCACAATTCCTAACAGTGTAATAAACATACATGGTTCCGCATTTTCTAATTGTAGAAGCCTGACAAATATTTCCATCCCCGACAGCACAACAAGTATAGGATGGAATACATTTGAAGGATGTGTTAACTTGGAAAGTATTATAATGTCCCGCAGCGTAACATATATTGGTGCCTATGCATTCTGGGGGTGTTATCTAAGTAAAATATATTATAAAGGTACAGCGGATGATTTTAAAAAAATTACTGTTGAAATGTATAATAGCGGTTTACGGGATGCAACCAAATACTATTACAGCGAAACGAAACCGACCGAAGCGGGTGATTATTGGCATTACGATACCGACGGCGTAACGCCCGTGATTTGGTAAAGAAAAAGAGATTTGGCTAAAGAAAAATATGAAAGATAATGTAATTACTTTTGAAGAAGCGATGAGCATGAACAAAATTAAGGTTGATGGGTTGGCTAAAGATTTTTCAAAACAAAGTTTTTGGCATTATACCAAAGAACAATCTTTACCGAAAATATTCAGTACGAAAGAAGTTGGTTATACTCTTTTGTGTAATAGAATAGATAAAACGAACGATTTGATTGAAAGAGAAAAAGCAAACGCAAACAATGTGTTTGTAACTTGCTTTTGCAATACCGATAGTGAGAAAATACCCATGTGGTATCTATATGGAAGCCTTACCGGTAACGGAGTTTCGATTGGGTTAACGCCGCTTCAAATGCTTAATTTTTTAAAAAGTATTGACCATGTTTATGCAACAAGAAAAGAGGGCGATGCTCAAGAGCTTGTGTCGCTTGAAACACTTGATATAAAATTTGGTTGGGTGTATTATGAAAAGCATGAATATGATAAAACAAAATTCTTTTATAAACAAAGATTTTATGAAATTAAAGATTTTAGCGATGAGTGTAAAAATTGCTATTTTATAAAAGATTATCCGTGGAATTACGAGAAAGAGTTTCGCATAGTGATCATAGATAAAGAAAACCGAGGCTTCGAGAAATTATTTTTACCAATTCCGAAATCTTTAGCAAAACAAATGAAGTTGAAAGTAGGTCAAAATTTTTCGGCGCAAGAATACGAGTTGCCGATAAGCGCAAACAAAATTAAACAAAGCGAGTTAAGGATCGACATGAACCTTTTAGAACGACATAAAGATGAAGTTTTAGACTATATTGAAAGCAAGATATATGGAAACGGTAAACAAAAAATGTAAAAACATAAGAATGTATGCGGTTTTAAATTGCATATATGGTTTATAGGCATAAACCTGCCGAAGAATAGAATATCAAATTTTAAAAGCCGTCGCAAGAGTTTTGGTCTTGCGGCGGCTTTTTGCGTGCATATAAAAGTCATTTTTGGCGGCGGGAATAATATTGGGAATGATGTCGCCGTTTTGCTTTGCTTTTTTTTAAATCAAAATCTAAAAAAGCATTGCAAAATTCTATGCTTTATAGTAGAATGTATATGTTATGAAACTCGCCGACAGCGGAGCGAATTTTTTGCTCAAACGTGCTTTAAAGCGAAATCAAAGGTAAAACTATGAACGAATTCCGCTTGCTTTCTTCCGTATCGAATAACCCTTATTTCAATCTTGCCGCGGAGAGCTGCATGGTGGACTCGGATAGCGGCGTGTATTTCTTTTTGTGGATGAACGCGCCGACGGTGGTAATCGGATATAATCAGAACCCGTTTTCGGAGTGCGATCTTGATAAAATGCGTGAGAAAAACGTTTTTCTTGCAAGGCGGCGCACGGGCGGGGGAGCTGTGTTTCACGACGTCGGCAACCTGAATTTTTCTTTTGTGATGCCGCACGAATTGTACGACGTAAAGCGTCAGTCGACCGTTATTTGCGACGCGTTGAAAAGTTTGGGTATCGACGCCGAGATTTCGGGGCGAAACGATCTTTTGGCTGACGGTCGCAAGTTTTCGGGCAACGCATACTACAAGGGCAAAACTCACCGTTTACACCACGGAACCATAATGCTTAACGTGGATTTTAACGCTTTGTCCGGCTATTTAACGCCCGATCCGTCCAAATATCTGAAAAAAGGCGTGTCGTCCGTGCGGTCGAGAGTGGTGAATTTGTGCGAATTAAAACCAGAGCTTACCATACGAGAACTGAAAATTGCTTTGTTTTCGGCTTTTCGCGCGGAGTATGGCGTAAGCGAGAGCGTAAAAGTCGAATCCATAGCAAACGAGCCGACATATAACGCACTTGCAAAAGAGATATCGTCCGATGAATATTTATACAAAAAATGGCGAGATTTTTCTTGCGATACCGCCGCCGATTTTTCTTGGGGACATGTGAAAGCGTGCGTTAAAACAAGCGGAGGAAAAATAGAACAAGTGATTTTTTCCACGGACGGGTTGTTTCCCGCAGCCGTGGATTTTGCCGAAAAATACCTGTCGGTTTGCGGCGGCAGCGTTGCCGAAAAACCGTCGTTTCCCGAATCTTTTACCGATGACGACAAAAAGGTATTTTTCGATCTGACTGATTTAATAATAAGGAGATAGCATGGATAAAAGAACGGCTTTATACCAAAAACACGTTGAACTCGGCGGCAAAATCGTAAGTTTTGCCGGTTGGGAACTGCCCGTTTCGTACAAAAACGGCATACTGCACGAGCACGCCGTCGTGCGCGAAAAGGCGGGGTTGTTCGACGTTTCGCACATGGGCGAAATTATGATAACGGGCGAAAATGCGACCGAGGCTTTGCAAAAACTTGTAAGCAACCGCGTTGCGGATATGCAGTGCGGGCAGTGCCGTTACGCGCTTTTGCCTTATGCGGACGGCGGAATCGTTGACGATTTACTGATTTACAAGTTTACGGATAACAAATATTTGCTTGTAGTCAACGCGTCCAACGCAGACAAAGATTATGCGCACATCACCGAAAATCTATCGTTCGGCGCAAAAGCAGAGAACATATCCGATAAAGTTTCGCAAGTGGCTCTGCAAGGTCCGCTTGCCGAAAAAATTATGGCAAAAGTGTGCGATTTCTCGCTTTTACCCGTTAAAAACTATCGTTTTGTGCCCGAAATTACGGTTGCGGGCAAAAAGTGTCTTGTTTCGACAACGGGTTACACGGGTGAAAAAGGCTATGAAATCTATGCCGCAAACGCCGATATCGCAGAAATTTACGACAGTCTTATGGCTGCGGGCGAAGAGTTCGGGCTTGAGCCGATCGGACTCGGCGCGCGCGACACGCTCAGGTTTGAAAGCTGCATGCCGCTTTACGGGCACGAACTTTCAAAAGATTACAAACTCAACGAGGTCGGTCTGGATTTTGCAATCAAGCATGGTTTGGGCTATCTCGGCGAAATGCCCGAAAACGCCGTACCCGAATACACGCGCGCGGGCATAAAACTAATCGACAAAGGCGTTGCGCGCGAACATGCCGACTTGTTCGACGAAGCCGGCGATAAAATCGGATTTACCACGTCTGGCGGAGTTTGCCCCTCGCTCGGCGGTTCGTATGCAATGGTGCGCATACTTAAAAAGTACGAAAATCTTGACTGCGTTTTCGTAAAAGTGCGCGATAAACTGCTTAAAGCCGAATTCGTGCCCATGCCGTTTTATAAGCGGACGGATAAGTAAAGCAAGCGCGCCGAAAACGCGCGGACTAAAACGAACGAGCAGATAAATAAAAATACATAATTTATATAATTCATAAATCAGCGGAGGAAACAACAATGAAATTCAGCAAAACTCACGAATGGATAAAAGAAGAAGGCGAGGTAATTCTCGTCGGGATTACCGATTACGCGCAAAACGAAATGGGCGATATCGTCTATGCCGATTTGCCTGAGGTTGGCAAAGTTATCGCCGCGGGTGACGAGGTATGCGAACTTGAGTCGGTCAAAGCGGTTGCGCCCGTAAACTCGCCCGTCGGCGGTGAGGTCGTAGAGGTCAACGGCGCGTTGGACGACGATCCCTCGCTTATCAACCGCGAAGCCGAGACCGCCTGGCTTTTCAAGGTTAAATCAGACGGTTCGCAAATCGACATGATGTGCGAAAGCGAATACAAAAAATACCTTAAAACGCTGTAATTAACGCTTGCGTTAGCGAAATACAACTTGCCGCCGGGCAAATATAACTTCGCGCGAAATAACGCTCGCTTACTAAAACTACTTGCTTACCGACAGGAGGACGAAAAATGGCAAAATACGTGCCACACACGCAAGCCGACGTAAAGGAAATGCTTTCCGCGCTCGGTTTAAAAAGTCCGTCGCAGCTTTTTGACGACGTACCGCAGTCAATCCGCTATCCCGATTGCGGAATGAAAGAGGGTATGTCCGAAGCCGACGCAGAGATGAAATTAAACGCGCTCGCCGCAAAAAACAAGGTTTACGACACTGTTTTTATGGGTGCGGGTGCTTACAAACATTATATACCGGCAGCTGTGCGCAATCTTTCCGCACGCAACGAATTCGTAACGGCGTATACGCCGTATCAGGCGGAAATGTCGCAGGGCATACTGCAATCGATATACGAATATCAGTCGCTTATTTGCAGGCTTACGGGAATGGACGTTTCCAACGCCTCGCATTACGACGGCGCGACTGCCGCCGCCGAGGCTTGCCTTATGTTTGCGGACGGCAAGCGCACTAAAGTGCTTATATCGTCGCTTGTAAAACCCGACGTAAAGCGCGTTATGGCGACTTATTTCGAAGGTCGCGGTCTTAAACTCGTAACAATCGAATCGTTTGCCGCATCCATGAATATGGAAAAACTCAACGAGGAGCTTAACGAAGAAGTCCTCGCCGTTTACCTCGAACAGCCCAATTTCTATGGTACGATCGAGGATATGAACACTATTTCGCACCTCGTTCACTCGGCGGGCGCAAAACTTATCGTGGGCGTTTACCCCATAAGTCTGGGCTTACTTAAAAAGCCGTGCGAATACGACGCCGACGTTGCCGTAGGTGAAGCGCAGTGCTTAGGCTTGCCGCTTTCGTTCGGCGGCGCGTATCTCGGTTTTATGGCTACAAAAGAGCAGTACATGCGTAAGCTGCCGGGCAGAATCGTCGGAGAAACCACCGATCATGACGGCAAAAAGGCGTACGTTTTGACGCTTCAGGCACGCGAGCAGCATATCCGCCGCGAAAAAGCGTCGTCCAATATTTGTTCCAACGAAGCGCACTGCGCTCTGACCGCGGGCATGTATCTGTCGTTCATGGGTAAAGAGGGTATTAAAGAGGTTGCCAAAGCGTGCGTTGCCAATGCGCATTATCTGCAATTCGCGCTTGCAAAAGCGGGGATAGGCGTAAAATATAAAGACGAGTTCTTCAACGAATTCGTAACATTATCCAAGTGTACAGCCGAAAATATGCTTAACACTTTGGCACAAAACGGCATACTCGGCGGTTACAAGGTGGGCACGCACGAAATTTTGTGGTGCGCGACCGAGCTTAACACTCGCGAAGAAATGGACAGATGCGCCGAAATCTGCGGGGAGGTCAATAAGTGATGAAAACCGTATTCGAACTTTCTAAAAAGGGCAGAAAAGCGTGGCAGATTCCCACTTGCGAAGCCCCCGAATATGAATTGAAACGCAAATTTATAACCGAGGCGGAAACCGAACTGCCCGAGGTTGACGAGCTTACGCTCGTAAGGCATTATATGGAACTTTCCAAAGCGTCGTTCGGCGTTGACGACGGATTTTATCCGCTGGGTTCATGCACGATGAAATACAATCCCAAGGTCAACGAGATCACCGCCTCGCTCAAGGGTTTCAGAGACGTTCACCCCTTGCAGAAAAAGCGAGATATTCAGGGCAGCATAGAACTTATTTGCCGTTTGCAAAAAGCTCTTTGCGACATAACGGGTATGGACGCGGCTTCGCTTCAGCCCGCGGCGGGCGCGCACGGCGAATTTACCGGTTTGAAAATAATTCGCAAATATCATTTGAGCCGCGGCGACGTCAATCGTACCAAAGTAATTGTTCCCGACTCGGCTCACGGCACAAACCCCGCAAGCAGCGCGCTTTGCGGAATGGAAATAGTAAACATTGCTTCCAACGAGCAAGGGCTTGTCGATCTCGACGCTTTGCGCGCCGCGTGCGACGAGCATACCGCGGCTTTCATGCTTACCAATCCCAACACGCTCGGTAAGTTTGAAAAACAGATTCTCGATATTTCGCGGATCGTGCATGACGCTGGCGGACTTTTGTATTACGACGGAGCAAACCTTAACGCCATAATGGGCGTGGCTCGTCCCGCAGATATGGGGTTCGACGTGGTTCACCTGAACTTACATAAAACGTTTTCCACGCCGCACGGCGGCGGAGGTCCGGGCAGCGGCCCCGTTTGCGTAAAAGCGGAGCTCGCCGAATTTTTGCCCACGCCCGTTGCCATGAAAGATAAATCGTCCACTTACTCGCTCATAGAGCCCGAAAGGACGATCGGTAAGGTAAAGGCGTTCTACGGCAATTTCAACGTGCTTGTAAAAGCGTACACATACATTCTCGTACTGGGCGAGGAGGGCTTGCGCAACGCGTCCGAAATGGCGGTGCTTAACGCCAACTATTTTAAAAAACTTTTGGAAAAATACGATACGCACAAGGGCGAGCGTTGCATGCACGAGTTCGTGTTGTCTATGGAAAAGGTCAAGCAGGATACGGGCGTTTCCGCGCTCGATATCGCAAAAGCTATGATCGATTGCGGTATACATCCGCCTACAATGTATTTCCCTCAGATCGTACACGAGGCTCTTATGTTCGAGCCGACCGAAACCGAAAGCAAGGAAACTCTCGAAGAGGCTGCCGCCGCAATCATTGGCATTATCGACAGGGCTTACACCGATCCCGACTCGCTTAAAGCCGTGCCGACTACTACCGTTGTCGGCAGACCGGACGAGGTAAAGGCGGCAAGAACGCCCAAACTCAGAGATTAAAAAATAAATTATAGCATATATCGCCGCCGAACCTTGCCGAATGTTTTAATGGCTTAACGCTTTTAAACTCGGCTTCGGCGGCGGCAACTGCATTACTGCGGCAAGCATATTTTTGCGGTAAACATATTACCGCGGTAAGCCATATTTTTGCGGCATACATATTACCGCGGCAAGCATATTTTGCGGCATACATATTACCGCGGTAAATCATATTTTTGCAGTAAAACATAACATAGCGGAGAAAGAAATGAAAGAAATTCAACGTCGGATTTTACATAAAATCGAAGAATATCAGACTATTATCATAATCAGACATATTCGTCCGGACGGCGACGCTGTAGGCTCTACGCTCGGATTGCGCGAGATTTTACGCCTTACATATCCCGAAAAACGGATTTTTACGATAAACGAAGACTATTCGGAATATATGGCTTTTTTGGGTAACGAGGACGAGGCGATAACGGACGAAGAGTATGCAAACGCGCTTGTTATCGCGGTGGATACGGCTTCGGTCGATCGTTTGTCCAACAAAAAATACGCGCTGGCAAAAGAGCTGATTAAAATCGACCACCATATCGACATTGCGCCGTACGGCGATATAAGCTGGGTGGAAGATCACAGGTCGTCCGCGTGCGAGATGATAGCCGATTTTTACGCCTGCAATAAGGACGTTTTAAAAATCAATTCTTTCGCTGCAACTTGCATTTATGCGGGAATGGTAACCGATACCGGGCGGTTTAAGTACGAGGTAAGCGGTGAAACCATGCGCCTTGCGGGTATTCTTCTCGATATCGGCATAGATACCGAAACGCTGTTCGCGCACCTCACGCTTGAAGATTTTTCTTATTACAAGTTCGAAGCGTACGTTTTCAGTAAGATTAAAATGACCGAAAGCGGCGTTGCGTATCTTTACGTTACCAACAAAATGAAAGAAAAACTCGGGCTTTCCAACGAGCAGGCAAGCAGCGCGGTTTCGTTTATAGACGGCATAAAGGGCAGTCTTATCTGGGCGGCGTTTATCGATAACGACGACGGGACTATAAGGGTAAGACTGCGTTCGAGATTTTTAGATATCAATACGCTGGCAGAACGTTTCCACGGCGGCGGGCATGCCAAAGCCGCCGGCGCGACCTGCTATTCCAAAAAAGAAATGAACAAACTCATTGCCGAAGCCGATTTGCTGCTTAAAGAATACAAAGAATCGCACGAGGGTTGGTTATGAAAATTTTAATTACCAATGACGACGGCATTTTTTCGGACGGCATAAAGTGCCTTGCCGCGTGGGCGAAAAAGCTGGGCGACGTAACGCTGTGCGCCCCTAAATTTCAACAAAGCGGCAAAAGTCACGGCATAGAAATTCACGAGGCGTTCGAGATTAAACCCGTCGAAGTGCTTGACGGTATAAGGGCATTTTCGGTGGATTCCACGCCCGCCGACTGCGTGCGTTTTGCAGTGCTAGGGCTTAACGAAAAGTACGATCTGGTGCTGTCCGGCATAAACCGCGGATATAATATCGGCGAGGATATAGTTTATTCGGGCACTGCCGGCGCAATTTTTGAAGCGCGCGCTTTAAGACACCGCGCAATCGCTTTTTCTACCGACGTTCACGGGTTTGAGTTCGCCGCCGCTTATTTAGACGACGCATACGATTTTATTTTGAATAATAAGCTGTTCGATTATGGCGATTTGTTCAACGTAAATATCCCCGGCGACCGCGCCGAGGGCATAAAAGTTACCAGGCAGGGCGACCGTTATTATCAGGACGAGTTCGTCTGCGAGGGGAATGACATGTACCGTCAGCTCGGCGGTTGCATTTACATTCGCCGCGACGCGCCTGACGACGATACCGAAGCGGTTTTAAACGGCTATATTTCTATCACGCCGCTTACGGTGGATCGCACCGACAACGCCGCTTACGAAAAGATTAAAAAATTAAGGCTGTAAACGCGTTTTTTGTGCGTTGCGGTTCATATGATAGAATAAAAACTGCGGTTTAACTGTAATGAAAGTTAAAGACCGCGGTTTTTGCGTTATTTAAGCGAAAAAATCGCAAAAAAATGACATATTATGCAAAGGTGTGCATAATATGATATATGAAAAGAAAAACTGCGAGAAAGATCAAATTAAGCATTGCGATGCTTGCGGTATTCGTCGTCTACATATGGTTATCGTCAAGCCGACTGATAATCGATGCGGGCGGCGAATATTTTGCGTTTTCGGTATCGAACTGCAGTTATTATGCCATCGAAGAGAGCATTAAAAGCCGATACGTCAAGGATTTATGCACGATCGAAAAGACGTCCGACGGCAAAGTTTCTTGCGTTAAAACCGACGCGGTGGGCATAAATGCGCTGTCCGCAAAACTCGCGACCGATTGCTATAACGCCCTCGATAGTTTGGTGGCGGACGGCTTTCCCGTGCCGTGCGGAGTTTTTACTGGTATTCGTTTGCTCGCAGGGTCGGGTAAAAAGGTAAAAATAAAACTCATGGGCGTGTTGTCCGTTCAGTGCGACATGGTGCGAGAGTTTTCATCCGTCGGCATCAATCAGACAAGATACACGCTTTCGGCTTTCATTAACGCCGATTTATCCGTGTATACGCCGCTCGGCTATAAACGGTATTTGGAAAAAATAGAAGTGCCCTTGTTCGATAATTTCATCGTGGGGGAAGTTCCGAACGTTTATCTTAGTTCCGAGGTCGTCGGCAGTTGGAAAAAGTCTTCGGGATAACGACAAAAAAGCGGTATGAAGGTAAAGCCTTGCATTCCGAAATATTTTTATGTATAAAAAAACGAACTCAAGATTATCTCTTGGGTTCGTTTTATTCTTGTTTGGTGCCGCTGGCCGGGGTCGAACCGGCACGATCGGTGAAGATCGAGGGATTTTAAGTCCCTTGCGTCTGCCTATTCCGCCACAGCGGCACATAACGCTTGGTATTATACCGCTATAT
>ERZ857629.4879-NODE-4879-length-10078-cov-8.645416_pt1 | contig 10078 bp, 4 predicted proteins | sample MGYA00519700_ERZ857629 | MGnify/ENA primary metagenome ERZ857629 (study PRJEB31778, sample SAMEA3449351) | human gut metagenome | biome: human gut; feature: human-associated habitat; material: faeces | place: United Kingdom | collected 2010/2012 ... | reverse complement strand
GAAGGCCGCCGCAAACCGCTCTTTCCTGTGCCTGCCCCTGTTGACCGATGGCGAAAAAAACGGATTTTTCATCCGCAGAAAAGAATCCGTTGCAATTTCGACGGGAATATGTTATCCTACGCTAAACCGGTCTGCGCTGCGCGAGCAGCCAATCTCAACAGGCCGGATGCTTAGGAGGTTATCTACTTGGACCCTGCTGACCCGTTATTGCCGAAAATTCTGGTACTGGTCATACTTATTCTTATCAACGCATTCTTTGCCGCGGCGGAGATCGCGGTCATCTCGCTTTCGGAAACGAAGCTGCGCAAGCAGGCGGAGGAGGGCGACAAGAAGGCGAAGAAGCTGCTTGTGCTCATGCAGGCGCCGGACAGCTTTCTTTCCGCCATTCAGATCGCCATCACACTCGCCGGCTTCCTGTCCTCGGCCTTCGCGGCGGACAGCTTTTCCGATCCGCTCGTGCATTGGCTGACGGTGGACAAGGGCTTCACGGCCATTCCCACCTCGACGCTCAACACGATCATGGTGGTGCTCATCACCATCGTGCTCTCGTACTTCAGCCTTGTGCTCGGCGAGCTGGTGCCCAAGCGCATCGCCATGAAAAAGACCGAAGCGGTCGCTCGCTTCACGGTCGGTGCGGTGACGAGCGTAGCAACGGTGTTCCGACCGGTCATCTGGCTGCTCTCCAAGTCCACGAACGGCGTATTGCGCCTGCTGCACATCGACCCCAAGGCCGATGAGGAGGACGTGAGCGAGGACGAGATCCGCATGATGGTGGACCTCGGCGAGGAGCGCGGCGCGATCGAGTCCAATGAGAAGGAGCTCATTGACAACATCTTTGAATTCAACAACACGACCGCCGAGGACGTGATGATCCACCGCACCGACATGGTGATGCTGTGGGTCGAGGACACGCGCGAGGAGATCCTCGCGACGATCCGCTCGTCCGGCCTGTCCCGCTTCCCGGTCTACGAGGAGAACGCGGACGACATCATCGGCATCCTCTCCACGCGCGAGTATCTGCTCAACGCGCAGGCGGAGGCGCCCAAGCCCATGCGTGAGCTGCTGCGCCCCGCGTATTTCGTGCCCGAGTCCGTGCGCACGGACGTGCTGTTCCGCGATATGCAGAGCAAGAAGGTGCACATGTCCATCGTGGTGGACGAGTACGGCGGCACGAGCGGCCTGGTGACGATGGAGGATCTTCTCGAGGAGATCGTCGGCAACATCTACGACGAGTTCGACCCGCAGGAGGAAAAGGACATCGAAAAGGTGGGCGACAATCTCTGGCGTGTGGCAGGCTCGTGCGAGCTTGAGCGCGTCGCCGAGGCGACGGGCGTGCAGTTCCCCGAGGACGAGGAGTCCGACACGCTCGGCGGACTGGTGTTTGCCCAGCTCTCGTTCATTCCCGAGGACGGCAGCCAGTTCACGGTGGACGCCTGCGGCCTGCACATCGAGGTGCAGAGCTTCAACGAACGCCGCGTGGAATGGGCGCTGGTCTCACGGCTCCCGGAGGAGGAAACGCCCGAGGAGCAGGAGAAATAAACAAAAAAGAAACAGCAGCTTGAAAAAGCTGCTGTTTTTTTGCGGAAAGCACTTGACTTGCGCGCTTGACTTTGATAAAATAAGGCGCTTATATGTGAGAGTATGCGCAAAGCGAACCCTCACCCATTGCCACAAGGATAGCACAGGAAACAAAAAAGCACAAGAGCAAATGCAGCATTTCTATCAACAAAGCCGTGTGTGTCGCACGGCGCACCAATACATTCCCCGCCGGAGACAGACCGGCGGGAAAGGAAAGGCGTGAAGAGCAAAAATGGCCAAAGACAAGATGTACGGCAAGACCCTTCGCAAAAACTTCGCTCGACATGAGGAGATCATGGAGATGCCGAATCTTCTGGAGCTCCAGAAGAAGTCCTACCGGTGGTTCCTCGACGAGGGACTGCAGGAGGTGTTCACCGACGTCGCCTCGATCACCAACTACGCGGGCAATCTTGAGCTGAGCTTCATCGGCTACAAGATGGACGAGGCCCCCAAGTACGACGTGGAGGAGTGCAAGGCGCGCGACGCCACCTATGCCGCTCCGCTCAAGGTCAACGTGCGGCTGTACAACAACCAGACGCAGGAGATCAAGGAGCAGGAGATCTTCATGGGCGATTTCCCGCTCATGACCCAGTCCGGCACCTTCGTCATCAACGGCGCCGAGCGCGTGGTCGTCAGCCAGATCGTCCGCTCCCCGGGCGTGTACTACGGCAAGGAGATCGACCTCAAGACCGACCTGCCCCTGCTCACCAGCACCGTGATCCCCTACCGCGGCGCGTGGCTGGAGTATGAGACCGACACCAACGAGGTGTTCTGGGTCCGCATCGACAAGAACCGCAAGATCCCCATCACCGAGCTGATCCGCGCCATCGGCGGTCAGGCCGAGCAGTACGCCGACCTCAAGACCGACACCGGCATCCTCGACCTCTTCGGCGACGACGACCGCATCAAGGTCTCGCTGGAGAAGGACGCCTGCAAGACCTATGAGGAGGCCATGCTGGAGATCTACCGCAAGCTCCGTCCGGGCGAGCCGCCCACGGTCGAGGCCAGCGAGGGCCTCATCAAGAACCTCTTCTTCGATCCGCGCCGCTATGATCTGTCCATGGTCGGCCGCTACAAGTTCAATAAGAAGCTCTCCCTGTGGACCCGCATCCACGGCCAGAAGCTCGCCTATCCCGTCGCCGACCCGCGCACGGGCGAGATCCTCTTTGACGCCGGCCATGTCATGACCAGCGACGAGGCCCGCGAGCTTGACGCCATCGGCGTCAACGACGTGACGCTCGACCTCGACGGCAAGACGCTGCGCGTCTTCTCGAACAACATGGTCGACCTCTCCCGCTTCGTGGACTTCGACCCCGTCGCCGAGTGCGGCATCAAGGAGCGCGTGTGCAAGAGCGTGCTCGAGGAGCTGCTGGCGAAGTACGAGGGCGAGGAGCTCAAGGAAGCCATCCGCGACAATGCCGACCGTCTCGCGCCCAAGCACATCCTTGCGGACGATATTCTCGCTTCCATCAACTACATGAACGCGCTGGCGCACGGCATCGTCACGAAGGACGATATCGACCATCTCGGCAACCGCCGCCTGCGCTGCGTGGGCGAGCTGCTGCAGAACCAGTTCCGCATCGGCTTTTCCCGCATGGAGCGCGTGATCCGCGAGCGCATGACCATTCAGGACCTCGACATCGTGACGCCGCAGAGCCTCATCAACATCCGTCCGGTCACCGCGGCCATCAAGGAGTTCTTCGGCTCCAGCCCGCTGTCCCAGTTCATGGATCAGACGAACCCGCTCGCCGAGCTGACGCACAAGCGCCGTCTTTCCGCGCTCGGCCCCGGCGGCCTTTCCCGTGAGCGCGCGAACATGGAGGTCCGCGACGTCCACTACAGCCACTACGGCCGTATGTGCCCCATCGAGACCCCCGAAGGTCCGAACATCGGCCTGATCTCCTACCTCGCGACCTACGCCCGCATCAACGAATACGGCTTCATCGAGGCGCCCTTCCGCGCTGTCGATCACGCGACGGGCCATGTCTCCGACGAGGTCACCTACATGACCGCCGACGTTGAGGATCAGTTCATCGTCGGTCAGGCGGCCGAGCCGGTCGATGAGAACGGCTGCCTTGTCAACCCGCGTATCACCTGCCGCCACCGCGACGAGATCGTCGAGGTCGACCGCGACCGCGTCGACTATATCGACATCTCCCCGCGCATGATGGTCTCCATCGCGACGGCGATGATCCCGTTCCTGCCGAACGACGACGCGAACCGCGCCCTGATGGGCGCGAACATGCAGCGTCAGGCCGTTCCTCTGCTCCGCCCCGAGGCTCCCATCGTCGGTACCGGCATGGAGCACAAGATCTGCATGGACTCCGAGGTCGCCGTCCTCGCCGAGGGCGACGGCGTCGTGACCAAGATGGACGCCCGCGCCATCACCGTGGCTTACGACAACGGCGAGACGAAGGAATACAAGCTCACCAAGTTCCTGCGCTCCAACCACGGAACCTGCATCAACCAGCACCCGATCGTCGACGTCGGCGAGCGCGTGCACGGCAAGTATGTCAATGAAAACGGCGAGACCGTCGACCCCACCGTGCTGGCGGACGGCCCTGCCACCGATCAGGGCGAGCTGGCGCTCGGACGCAACATCCTCGTCGGCTTCATGACGTGGGAGGGCTACAACTACGAGGACGCGGTGCTCCTCAACGAGCGCCTTGTCCGCGAGGACCTGTATACCTCCATCCACCTCGAGGAGTATGAGCTCGACTCCCGCGACACCAAGCTCGGCCCCGAGGAGATCACGCGCGACATTCCCAACGTCGGCGAGGACGCTCTCAAGGATCTCGACGAGCGCGGCATCATCCGCATCGGCGCGGAGGTCCACGCCGGCGACATCCTCGTCGGTAAGGTCACGCCCAAGGGCGAGACCGACCTGACTGCGGAAGAGCGCCTGCTGCGCGCCATCTTCGGCGAAAAGGCGCGCGAAGTGCGCGACACCTCCCTTAAGGTGCCCCACGGCGAGAGCGGCATCGTTGTCGACGCCAAGGTCTTCTCCCGCGAGGCGGGCGACGAGCTCGGCCCCGGCGTGAACATGGTCGTGCGCGTTTACATCGCGCAGCGCCGCAAGATCCAGCCGGGCGACAAGATGGCCGGTCGTCACGGCAACAAGGGCGTTGTCTCCCGCATCCTGCCGCAGGAGGATATGCCCTTCATGCCCGACGGTACGCCGCTTGATATCGTGCTGAACCCGCTGGGCGTTCCGTCCCGTATGAACATCGGTCAGGTGCTCGAAGTCCATTTGGGCTACGCGGCCAAGACACTTGGCTACAAGGTCGCAACGCCGATCTTCGACGGCGCGAGCTATGAGGATATCCGCGAGGAGCTCATCAAGGCCGGTCTCGACCCCGAGGGCAAGAGCTGGCTGTACGACGGCCGCACCGGCGAGCGCTTCGACAACAAGGTCACGGTCGGCTACGTTTACTTCCTCAAGCTGCACCATCTGGTCGACGATAAGATCCACGCCCGTTCCACCGGCCCGTACTCCCTTGTCACGCAGCAGCCGCTCGGCGGCAAGGCGCAGTTCGGCGGCCAGCGCTTCGGCGAAATGGAAGTCTGGGCGCTCGAGGCCTACGGCGCGGCTTACACCCTGCAGGAGATCCTGACGGTCAAGTCCGACGACGTGACCGGCCGTGTGCGCACCTACGAGTCCATCGTCAAGGGCCACAACATCCCGCAGCCCGGCGTGCCCGAGTCGTTTAAGGTCCTTGTCAAGGAGCTCCAGGCCCTGTGCCTCGATGTTCAGGTCCTCGACCGCGACGGCAACCAGATCGAGCTCAAGGAGGACGAGGATGCGATGGATACGTTCAACCTCGCCCGCATGGACGCCGAGGATGAGCGCCACCGCAGCAACCCCTTCGCCGATGAAGCCGAGCTCGAGGACGCAGGCTTTGAATATGTCGCTGATGATGAAGTCAACGCCGACTTTGCCGGCGACGATCAGGAAGACTGAGAAAAGGAGGAGCATATAGAAAATGAGTTACGCAACGTTTGACGCCATTAAAATCGGAATCGCTTCTCCGGAGATGATCCGTGAATGGTCTTACGGCGAGGTCAAAAAGCCCGAGACCATCAACTACCGCACCCTCAAGCCCGAGCGCGACGGCCTGTTCTGCGAGCGCATCTTTGGCCCCACGAAGGACTGGGAGTGCCACTGCGGCAAGTATAAGAAGATCCGCTACAAGGGCAAGATCTGCGACCGCTGCGGCGTGGAAGTCACGCGCGCCAAGGTCCGCCGCGAGCGCATGGGCCACATCGAGCTCGCCACGCCCGTTTCCCACATCTGGTATTTCAAGGGCATTCCCTCCCGCATGGGCCTGCTGCTCGACATCAGCCCCCGCATCCTTGAAAAAGTGCTGTATTTCGCCGCCTATATCGTCACCGATCCCGGCGAGACGCCGCTGATGCGCAACCAGATCCTTTCCGAGAAGGAATACCGCGACATGCGCGAGAAGTATGAGGACGATTTCGACGCCGGTATGGGCGCCGAGGCCGTCAAGAAGCTTCTCCAGCAGATCGACCTTGAGACCCTGTCCGAGCAGCTCCACGCCGAGCTGAAGAATGCCAGCGGCCAGAAAAAGGCGCGCATCGTCAAGCGCCTTGAGGTCGTGGATGCGTTCCGCATCTCCGGCAACAAGCCCGAGTGGATGATCATTGACGTGCTGCCGGTCATCCCGCCCGAGATCCGCCCGATGGTCCAGCTCGACGGCGGCCGCTTCGCAACGTCCGACCTGAACGATCTCTACCGCCGCGTCATCAACCGCAACAACCGCTTAAAGCGTCTCATCCAGCTCAATGCGCCCGACATCATCGTGCGCAACGAGAAGCGTATGCTGCAGGAGGCCGTCGACGCGCTGATCGACAACGGCCGCCGCGGCCGCGCCGTCACCGGCGCGAACAACCGCGCGCTCAAGTCCCTGAGCGACATGCTCAAGGGCAAGCAGGGCCGCTTCCGCCAGAACCTGCTGGGCAAGCGCGTTGACTATTCCGGCCGAAGCGTTATCTGCGTCGGCCCCGAGCTGAAGATCTACCAGTGCGGCGTGCCGAAGGAAATGGCGCTCGAGCTGTTCCGCCCGTTCATCATGAAGAAGCTCGTGGAGGACGGCGCCGCGAACAACATCAAGTCCGCCAAGAAGATGGTCGACAAGGGCCGTGCCGAGGTGTGGGACGCGCTCGACGTCGTCATCAAGGATCACCCCGTCATGCTCAACCGCGCGCCGACGCTCCACCGTCTGGGTATCCAGGCGTTCGAGCCGGTGCTGGTCGAGGGCCGCGCGCTCAAGCTCCACCCGCTGAACTGCACGGCGTTCAACGCGGACTTCGACGGCGACCAGATGGCCATTCACGTGCCGCTGTCCGCCGAGGCGCAGGCTGAGGCGCGTATCCTGATGCTCTCGGCCAACAACCTGCTGCGTCCGCAGGACGGCGGCCCCGTCACGGTGCCGACGCAGGATATGGTGCTGGGCTCCTACTACCTCACCTTCGAGCGCTTTGAAAACGGCGTTTCCCAGATGGACAACGACGAGTTCTGGCCGCAGGACGTCGACTTTGCCTTTGCCGGCAAGCGCTACGATGAGCTGAGCGACGAGGAGAGAGCCACCGTCCACCTCAACGTCTACCGCGATGAGGACGAGGCCATGCTCGCCTACAACGATCATCTCATCGGCATCCACCAGCCCATCCTTGTCCGCGCGACGAAGGAGCTGCCGGACGGCACGATGGGCAGCAAGGTCGTGCGCGCCACCATCGGCCGCATCATCTTCAACCGCAACGTCCCGCAGGATCTGGGCTTTGTCCAGCGCGTGGACGAAAACGGCCAGCCGACCGAGCATTACTTTGACTACGAGATCACCGAGGTCTGCGGCAAGAAGCTGCTCGGCAAGATCGTCGACCGCACGATCAAGCTGCACAACTTCACCATCGCCGCCGAGGTGCTCGACAACATCAAGGCCACGGGCTATAAGTTCTCCACCCGCGCAGCCATCACCATCTCCGTTGCGGATATGACCATCCCGCCGGAGAAGTACACGCTCATCGCCGCGACCGAGCAGCGCGTCGTCGACATTGAAGACCAGTTCAAGATGGGCTTCATGACCGAAGACGAGCGCTATCGCGCCGTCGTGCACGAATGGGAAAAGACCACCGCCGACGTTACCGACGCATTGCAGAAGAACATGGACCGCTACAACCCCGTCTTCATGATGGCGGACTCCGGCGCCCGTGGTTCGATGAAGCAGATCCGTCAGCTGACCGGTATGCGCGGCCTGATGGCCAACACCGCCGGTAAGACGATCGAGATCCCCGTTAAGGCGAACTTCCGCGAGGGCCTGTCGGTGCTGGAATACTTCACCTCCTCCCGAGGCGCCCGTAAGGGCCTTGCCGATACGGCGCTCCGTACCGCGGACTCCGGTTATCTGACCCGACGCATGGTCGACGTCTGCCAGGACGTCATCATCCGCTCCGACGACTGTGGCGCGACGCGCGGCATCACGATCAGCGAGATCAGCGAGAACGGTCAGGTCATCGAGAAGTTCTCCGAGCGCGTCAACGGCCGCTATCCGGTCAACGACGTGCTGAAGCCCGGCACGGACGAGGTGCTCATCTCCAAGGATCATATGATGACCCCCGAGGACGCCGACCTCATGGAGAAGTTCGACATCCATTCCGTTGAGATCCGCACGGTGCTCACGTGCAAGGCGCACAGCGGCGTCTGCGCGAAGTGCTACGGCATGAACCTTGCCACGAGCAAGCCTGTCGGCCCCGGCGAGGCGGTCGGCATCATCGCAGCGCAGTCCATCGGCGAGCCCGGCACGCAGCTGACGATGCGTACCTTCCATACCGGCGGCGTTGCCGGCGGCGATATCACGCAGGGTCTTCCGCGAGTCGAGGAGCTGTTTGAGGCGCGCCGTCCCAAGAAGATGGCGACGCTTTCCGAGATCGCCGGCAAGGTGCGCTTCGAGGAGGCGGCCAAGGGCAGCCTGCTCAACATCATCGTGACCGCCGACGACGGCGATACGCGCACCTATTCCGTGCCGCACACGGGTCTGCGCGTCAGCGACGGCGACGTGATCGCCAAGGGCACGCAGCTGCAGGAGGGCGCGCTCTCGCCGCACGATATCCTTCGCATCCGCGGCACCTCCGCGGTGCATGACTATCTCATTCAGGAGGTCCTGAAGGTCTACCGCCAGCAGGGCGTTGACATCAACGATAAGCATATCGAGGTCATCGTGCGCCAGATGATGCGCAAGGTGCGCGTGGAGGAATCCGGCGACACCGGCCTGCTCTCCGGCGCGATGGTCGATCTGCTCGAGCTGGAGGACGCCAACGAGGCCGTCCGCGAGCGCATCGCCGCGGGCGAGGTCAACGCGGAGACCGGCGAGCCGCTGCAGGAGGCCGCTGCCACGCAGCTGCTCATGGGTATCACCAAGGCCTCCCTTGCGACCGACAGCTGGCTGTCCGCCGCATCGTTCCAGGAGACCACGAAGGTGCTGACCGAGGCTGCCATCAAGGGCAAGGTCGACCACCTGCAGGGCCTGAAGGAGAACGTCATCATCGGTAAGATCATCCCCGCCGGCGCGGGCCTGACCGCTTACCGCGACTTTGCCGAGGAGATCGTCCCCGAGCCGGAAAAGCCCGAGGAGGAGCCCTACGAGCCGCGCATCATCACGAACGCCGTTGAGGTGTGAGCGTAAGCGCGCAGCAGGAATATGAAAAAGGGGCCGCGTCGTATGACGCGGCCCCCTTTTTTCGCCCGCGGAGCGGCCGGAGCGGCGCTTGCGGCACGCGTGGACGCGCTTTCCGCGAAATAGCCAAAAGAAGGCGGAAAAAACGCCGCGCTTCGGCGATTTTTTCAGCAGATAAAGAGAAGAAACGCTTGACGGCTTGTGCGCGGTGTGCTATAATTTCAGCTTGCGTGGGTATGTCCCACGGAATTTGTCATACCGTCAGGAGGGACCTGCCGTGACGCCGGATCTGTCCAAATGCCGCAAGGTCGCGGGCATCAAGCAGACGATGCGTGCACTGCGGGAACACCGCGCGGAGACGCTTTATCTTGCCTGCGACGCAGACCCCATGGTGCTTGCTCCGATCGAGGCGCTGGCACGCGAGCAGGGCCTTGCGGCCGACCGCAGCGCCACGATGGCGCAGCTCGGTCAGGCGGCGGGCATCGCCGTGGGAGCGGCCGTGATCGCCGTTCTCAAAGAATAAGGTTTTTTCGGGATATTTTCCCAATATCCTGTAAAAAATAATAAACATCATTTCAGGAAAGGAGAAAAAGAAAGAATGCCTACTTTTAACCAGCTGGTTCGCAAGGGCAGACAGCAGTCGACCTACAAGTCCAACTCCCCGGCGCTGCAGTACGGTCTCAACACGCTGAAGAACAAGGAGACGGATCTTGCCTCTCCCCAGAAGCGCGGCGTTTGCACCGCCGTCCGTACCGCGACCCCGAAGAAGCCGAACTCCGCTCTTCGTAAGATCGCCCGTGTCCGCCTCA
>ERZ857629.4878-NODE-4878-length-10079-cov-5.200020_pt1 | contig 10079 bp, 8 predicted proteins | sample MGYA00519700_ERZ857629 | MGnify/ENA primary metagenome ERZ857629 (study PRJEB31778, sample SAMEA3449351) | human gut metagenome | biome: human gut; feature: human-associated habitat; material: faeces | place: United Kingdom | collected 2010/2012 ... | reverse complement strand
GATCAAGCCCCGGTAAAACTTGCTGCAATTCTTTGAACGGAGTACCAACTTCGTTATTCTGCCGGATGTGCTTACAGAATTTCACAACCAGAAAGTTGCGCTTTTATCCAGGGTCTCTTTCCTCTGTTTCCAGTCCGGCATCAGCATCGTTAGGAACGCATAGAACTGCTTTGAATGATTGGGGTGAACGAAGTGGCAAAACTCGTGCATTACAACATATTCGATACAGTTGCGTGGGGCTTCTAATAGTCTCTTATTCAGCGTAACAATTCCCTTTTTGGCCAGACAAGATCCCCACCTGGTCTCCATATTCCGAATCCGCAGTTTTGGCATCGGTACCCCATATTTTTGAAATATGGGGTAGGTCTCCAAAATAACTTCACCGAAAATGGATCGACACTGCTCATCCAGGTAACGGGTCACCATCTTTTGCTTTTTTGCAAAGTCTTCCGTGTCTTTCACACAAAGGCGAAGATATATCCCATCAGAGGAAATTGCGTCCCGCATACTGTTCTCCACTTTCAGGCGAACTCCTCTGCCCAGCAGATAGAAAGTCTCTCCACTGACATACTGCTTGGGTTGAGGGGCATACTGCGCCATCTCACGAAACTTTCTTTGTGCTGTGCGAATATAGGCCCCTTTGCTCACCACGAAATCGTCAACTTTTTCAGCCGAGACATCCGGATTAGCTGAAACATAAACCATGCAGTCCTTATGAACCCGCAGATTGAGATTTTTTACCTGCTTCTGCTCCAGCAGGTAGTGGATCTCGTTGTTTTCATATACGACGGTTCTTTCCTGTGCCATTGCTGTCAAAACCTCCGAAGTGCTACTGTTTTGACATTTTCGATGATCTTATCAATGGTGTCAAAAGACAGTTTTAATCCCCGTTCTTTCTCATAGTCATAAAAAAGGTCATCAATATCCTGCGAGATTCGGTCGTGAATTGTTTTGTTGTTGGTCCAGTCCACTTGACTGTGATTGGCCACAATTTTTGTAATCTCTTCCGCAATCTCTGCGGCAAAATCAGGAGACACTTCCGCTTCTTTTGCTTCGTCGAATACTGCTGACAGAACACCGTAAAACGCCTGGGCGTGGACATTATTCTTAATGGATTCCGGATAGGTCACGGTGCTTTTTCCGGCGTGATAGTCTTCCATGATGGTACGCATCTTTGCCAGATATTCGGCCTCAGAGATCACCTTTTCCTTGTACTGCTCCAATGCGTCCTTGATACGCTTGGAGAAACTGTCGTAATAGGCAGGATTTTCCTGATACTTTTCGCTGATGCTGCGGGTCAATTTGCTGGTAATAGCATCTGCCTTTGCACGGAGCGAACCTAATTCCTCTAATTCTCGTTCAAAGTCATCTTTGTTCAGAATATCGATGGGGCTGGTAATCTGTTTCAGACCAGCTACCGAGAGGTGTGTATCCAGAAGATTTTGCATCAGCGGCTCATATTCCCGGTTATCAATGGCATCGCAGTACCGGATTTTCACGCTGCGGCGCACCTTGGAAAAAAAGATAAAAGTGTTTTGATACTGCTTCAATTCATCTTTCGGAATGGCTGCATACGCCTGTTCCGCATTCAGTACCATATTCAACGCTTTGCCAAAAGCACAGAGGAGATTATAAAAGCTCTCTCGCTTCTTATCGTCAGCAAGAAACACTTCCACTTCTTCGGTGTCGCGTGGATTTTTCAAGTCTGCAAACAATTCTGTCAACCGAGTATAGGCTTCCCGCAGGCCAGCCACAGACGACATGACATCCACCACAACCCCCTTCAGGTCTCCGCTGTCAAAGTTCTCCAGCCCGGCACCACTGTACAGATCCATAGCGGTATCCAACTTTTCAATCAATCCACGGTAGTCCACAATGAGGCCGTAGTCCTTGCCTTCATACAGCCGATTGGTGCGGGCTATAGCCTGGAGCAGACCGTGTTCTTTCAACTCTTTATCGATGTAGAGCACCTGGCAGATGGGAGCATCAAAACCGGTAAGCAGCTTACTGCACACAATAAGAATATCGATGTCTCCTGCGCAGAACTGGTTCTTCATTGCCTCTTCGTAGGCATCTGCGTCACCGTAGCGGTTCATCATTTTATTCCAGTAGGCAATGACCTTATCGTCGGCACCCTCGTCTATATCGTCTACACTTTCCCGCAGATCAGGCGGTGAGATCACCACGGCACAGTTCAAATCCCCAAATTGCTCAAAACACTCCAGATACCGAATCGCATCCCGCTTGTAGTTAGTGGCCAGCATAGCCTTAAAGCCGGTATCTTTGTACCCTTCAATGAAGTGCTCATTGATATCCAGAGCGATCCGTTTGATACGAGCATCGGTGGAGGTTAGGCGACGGATACTGCTCCATTTCCGTGAAAGGTCATCCCGCTGCGCTTCCGTGAGCCGTTTGGTAGTCTGTTTGAACCAGAGATCTATATTAGCCTCATCCACATTCTGTTCCACAAAACGGCCTTCGTAAATGAGCGGCACAATGGCTCCGTCATCCACACCGTCCTTGATGGTATATTTGTGGATCAGCTTACCGAACTTCGCCATGGTGTTCTTCTCTTTTTTCATCAAAGGAGTACCGGTAAAGCCGATGTAGCAGGCATTGGGGAACACCGCCCTCATTTTGGTGGCCAGCAGACCATAGTTGGAGCGGTGGCTTTCATCCACCAGCAGAAACACATCCCGTGAAAAGTTCTTGTGCTCCATTTTTTCAGCGGTGTTGAACTTATTGATGATGGTAGTGACCACATCCGCCTTGCCGCTATTCAGCAGCTCCACCAGATTCCGTCCACTGGTGGCTCTGGCCGGATTGAGCCGGGTGTGTGCAAATGTAGCTGCGATCTGCCGATCCAGTTCCTTGCGATCAGTGACAACGACCACTTTCGGGTTACAGTCGGACAGTTCCATTAAGATATACTTTGCCAGCATAACCATGGTCAGGCTCTTGCCGCTGCCCTGGGTGTGCCAGATCACGCCGCTTTGACGGTTACCCTTTTCGTCCGACTGCTGAATGGTCTTGATAATCTCTTTGATGGCGAAATACTGCTGATACCGGCAAATCTTCTTTACATTGGCGTCAAAGAGCACAAAGTATCGGATCAGTTCTATAACCCGTTCTTTGCTGAACAGAGAAATCAAATTCCGATCCTGCTCAGTGGGCGTGCGGTCAGTCACATACTGGGCCAGTGCCCCTTCCAGAAAAGCGGTGTTCTGTTCCTTCCACACATTCCAGAATTTTTTGGGCGTTCCGGTGGTGGCATACTTCACGGCATTTTTATTGGTCGCCATCACAATCTGGGCAAACTTGTAGAGCTGTGGGATATACTCCTTTTGCTGGTTGCGGATATTCTGCTCCACGGCCTGTTCTACGCTGATCTGGGGCGTTTTACACTCAATGACAGCAAAGGGGATACCGTTGATAAACAGCACGATATCCGGCCGGGCGTTGTGGAGCTTGTCCCGGCTGTCTACTGCAAACTCCTCGGTAACATGGAACAGATTGTTCTCCGGATGTTCCCAGTCAATGTATTTCAGGTTGAAACTGAGGGTTTTGCCCTCTCCCACAGTCTCTGGATAGCTTTTGCCCAGCAACAGGGCATCATAGATTTTTTCACTGGAGCGAACAAGGCCGTCAGTTAAAGGCTCGTCCAGATCTTCCATAGCCCGCTCGATGTTGCCGGCGGAGAACTCGTTTTCCGCACCGGCGAAGGCATAGCGGTTGAGCCGCCGCAGCTGGCCCCGGAGGATGTCTTTCAGCAGCACATGGTATCGGCTGCCTCTCTGCGCCTCGCAGTCCTCCGAGGATATGTAGGTATAGCCCATGGACCGCAGCAGATTAATGGCCGGCTGCTGGCTGATATTCTTTTCTAAATATAGGGATTTGTCCATGGTTGCCTCCTTTCGGAAATATCAGTAAACGCAGGATTAGCGGGGCGGGAAACCCCGCCTCGTTATTATTCATCTTGATTTTTCTCTTTTTGTTGTTTTTCGTATTCTTCTTGAATTATTTCCGTTTCAGTCTTGCTCAAAACCGCATCGTCTTTCTCTGAATAAAATGTGTATGTTGGTTCTATAGGCATACACTGGGTAGCCGCAAGCATAAATCGATCTACTACATATTCAAACTTCTCCTTATCAACATCGGTTGGAAGTACAATATGGTTATTCCCTACAACAAAATGAATGTTTGCTGACTCTTCTATGATATTTCCGTTTTGAATTTTAGAAACTGATTTCGCATGAAATTTTCTATAAATGCGTTTAAATAATGCCTTAATTCCATCGTATGTCGCACTGTTTAGCAGGCCTTGGCTAAATGCTGATACTATTTCCGGAGAAACAAGAATCTGGAGAAAGGGAACGAAAAAGTCTATCGAAGCGTTGATATAGGGCGATTTCTCATGTGTCATCAATTTCAAGCCATATTCTTCTAACTCAGTTGTGACTTCATTAAGTTCGCATGGTTCAAAAGTGTTTTTTATATAAACTATGCCGATATCTGGTTTGCCTTGACTCATACAGTTACCCTCACAATGCCCGTCAGCAAAAGCTGCATCAGGGCTTTTTTCTTTTGTTTTTCCTGCTCGATATCCTGTCGCAGTAGGTCGATTTCACGGTCAGCGGCAATAAACGTATCCGCTATCGCTTTTTGTTCTTCTACATCAAGAGGCAAATACAATTTGCTCGAGATAAATGTATCATTTGTAATGTTAATTGTGTTTTTCGCCCCTTTCTGTACAATTGGCAACAGATAATTTTGCGCACAAATAGCCGATTGAAAATATGTGTACAAAAAGTATCCAAGGCCAAATGTCATGGGAGTAAATACTCCATATAACGGTGAAACTGCAACCGTTTCCTGCAATAAGTTCTGCTTAACGATTCCATATAGAAAATCTCCGGTGGGACTTTTGGTGTATATGATATCCCCATAATGGGCAACAGAATAATTTGAAGTATCACTTGCTGCATAGCTTCTTCCCAAATGTTCAATCTGGTCTATTACACCTTTTTGAACTGCTACCGAACAAATTCTCAAATTTTGCTCGATATTTTTTTCCTTCCGCTCAGAAAGGACCTCGCATAGTTTTATATTTTTCCACGCCCCACTGAACCCCGGAAGGCGCTTTTTGCCGGTCAAAAGCTGTTGCATGAGATACTTTTTCTGCCGTTGCTTTTCGGCAAGGCGTTTTTCTTTCAGCTCAATTACTTTGTCCTGGGTGGTGAGGATGGTAGAAATTCTTTCTTGCTCCTCATCAGGTGCCCATGGCACTTGATAAGTCTTAATGATATCTGCATTTAGGTTTTCCTGATTTCCAGTATTGCTTAACTTACGAATATCCTGATATGAATTTTTTAGCTGATAAAAGAGGAATTTGCTTTCCCCATCCTTTACCGTAATGGCCGCACAGGCTTGATTTACTGCTGCGTCAATCTCAAGTATAGCAACGGTACCTCTCGTCTTTCCCTGCCCATACATGGCCATCAAAAGAGTCCCTTGTGGATATATCCGCATCTTTGTTTCTTTGACAGCTTTGACTGTTATCAGTTCAGAAGTATGATTAACATGCCCGCTACTAAGCTCGCCTGTGGTAACCCACGCTATATTTCCATTCCAATACTCCGAATTATTTCGATTCGGAGTACTTCCTGAAGAAATTGATGCTATATCCTTAATCTGCGGTAATCCCCATTGTTGGGGAATTACCACTTTCCTTTTCTTTACATACCCTTCAGGCACCTCTCCCCGGCGGATTTGCTCTATTCGTTGTTTGATTTCTGGTGTCATACAGCAACCTCTTCCCTAGTTGCTTGTGGAGCAGGAAGAGTTGCAATATCGTTTGTTGCTTTCTTCTGCGTCTCTATTCTCGCCCATTCAAGTTCCACAACCTCTTTGATACGATCAACGGGATGAACAATGGTGAGGCCGCTATTCTCTTCTTGAATCATACGGTCTCGTCCGGTTTGTCTGCTATAAAGCGTTTCTCTGTAGGGAATGTACGCGCTCAAAATACCGATAAGGTTTGCGCTGGTATTGCTCGGCGTTCCATCAATAGATATATGTTCCGGCCTGCTCACGATAGGACCACCAGAATTTCCTGGGAAGGTTTGTGCATCGACCAGAAATATTGGAGCCCCCTTTTTCAACAAGAATGCGTCTGTAACTCTTGAAATACACCCAAGCCTACAAATGGGAACCTTGATTGGATCGACTAAATCCATAGGGAACCCCAAGGCATACACGAGGCTTCCTTCGTTAACACCTGTATTTTGCATCTGCTCAAGTGTCAGGGCATGGTCAGCAAGATCAAATGCTCCCCAAATAGATTTGTCATTAATAAGTGTTTGCGGGAGAATTTGCAGTGCTATTATATCTGTTTTATCATGCGGATGCGCGGAGAACATAGGCACGCCCATGCTGTCATATAGGTTAATTCGATAATCCTTAACAAGTTCCCCTCCAAGCGAATTGAAACGAACGTAGACGTATTTTTCTTGCTCAATAACATGCTTATTGGTGATGATGTAATATGTAGAAAGGTTTGGATTGTCAATTTCTTTTCGTCCAACGATAAAGCCCGTTCCAATCCAGTGCTTTTTTCCATCACCCCCATCTATGCCAAGAGCAACTACTGCATTTAAGAAAAAGTCTGGAATAATAGCCATGACATAGTTCCCTCCTTCGATTATTTATAGATGGCAATTACTTCAACCTTGAGGACAGGGCCCTCAATGGAAATCTTATCAAGTCCAACAGACTTTCCATTCGCTGTCATCTGACGGCGCATAGTGCGCGGCAAGCGGATAAAGTCTTTCAACGGATCAAAGATTTCAACCATATCTTTTCTCACCATACCCACAACTTTACAGAGCATGTACACATCTTGATCGGCATAGTCTTCAAGGCTGGCGTATTCCTCACGGAGATACTTTGCGTTCAACTTGCCAGAGATCGTAACATCATCGCATTCAATAATAAAGGGGATGTCAGCAGAAGCCTTACCTAATATTCCCTCTAATGCTTCCTGTTCTCCTGCAGACTTAGTTTCAATCTGCCCCATTAACATAGGCATAAACTGATCAATTAGGTTAACTGCATCAAAGGCTTCCGGAATTTCAAAACCACTACATATACGCAAGAGCTTCATCGCTGGTATTGTAGTCAAATCATATTCTGCATTTAACACGCAATCGAAGTAGTCCTCACCCTCAAGCCTGCTAAGGTCAAGCTCAAAGCGATCGTAGTCGAAACTCACATCTTTCTCAAACTCTCCATCTATACTGGTTTCTGTTGCGCCGTTCAAACCGAAGCCGCTCACAGCAGCTGAAAAACCTGCAGTTTTTTTCTGGGATACTGCTTTGGGTTGTACATCGTTTTTGCCATCAATTTGCCGTTTATAGGTATAAAGTTTGTCTTCGTCAAGATAGATAAAGCTTCTAAACACAGGCTTATCCCTCCTTTACAGCCCCAGTTCTTTCAGGTACTCTACCATTTTCGCTTGCACCTCGGCCAATTCCGCCTCGATACTGGCAATATTTCGTTGCACCTCCTCAATATCCACCAGTTCTTCTTCCTCAAAGGTATCCACATATCGGGGGATATTCAAGTTGAAGTCGTTCTCTTTGATCTCATCAAAGGATGCCACATAACTGTACTTATCCTCGTTCTGTCGTGCTTGATAGGCATTGACAATGCGGGTAATGTCGCTGTCCCGCAGGATATTTTGATTCTTACTCTTTTCAAAGTTCCCGTCCCCAGAAGCGTCAATGAAGAGTACATCCCGGCAGGTGCGGTTCTTCTTGAATACCAAAATACAAGCTGGGATTCCAGTGCCGTAGAACAAGTTGGCGGGTAAGCCAATGACTGCATCCAGCAGATTCATCTCCTCCACCAACTGACGGCGGATTTTCCCCTCGCTGGCTCCACGGAACAGAACACCATGGGGCAGCACCACCGCCATTCGGCCGTTTTCTGCATCCAAGCTTGAGAGCATATGCAACACAAAGGCATAATCACCTTTGGAAGTAGGAGGCACACCCCAGTCGAAACGGTGGTACTGATCCAGTTCGGCGGACATTTTCTTCTTGCCCCTCTTGTCTGCCTCAGCCTCCGAAAGGAAGCCGCTGTCCCACTTGTCCAGACTGAAGGGCGGATTTGCCACCACCACCTGGAACTTCATTAAACTATCATCCTCAACATTCTGAGGATTAGAGAGAGTATCACCCTGCCAGATTCGGGCGTCATCCACACCGTGCAGGAACATATTCATAGTGCAGAGAGCCCAGGTCTGAGCGTTGAGCTCCTGCCCATAGATAGCCACCTTGCCACTGGGTACTTTTTTATAGGCTTTCAGCAACAAGCCGCCGCTGCCACATGTAGGGTCGTAGATTCGGTCGTTCTCCTTGGGCTGCACCAGAGAGGCCACCAGTTCAGAGACCTGGCTTGGGGTAAAGAACTCTCCACCCTTTTTTCCGGCATCAGAGGCGAACATAGCAATCATGTACTCGTAGGCATCTCCGATGATATCGGCAGAACCCAGCTGACTGGGACGCAGATCCAGACCGTTGAAATCCTCCAGCAAGTTGCGCAGGGTAGCGTTCTTCTCTTTTGGTTCACCAAAATCCACTTGGGAGTTGAAATCGATAGCCCGGAATACATTGCGCAGCTTTCCGCTGTTGTGTTCTTCGATGTGGTTCAGTGCCACATTGATTTTCTGGCCTATTTCAGCATCATTCCGGTTGGCATAGAGATAGTCGAAGGCGGACTGCTCGTCCATTGCAAAGCGTTCCCGGCTCATGGCCCGTTCCACCCTGCGCATATCCCCATCATACTGTTGGATATACCCTTCGCGCCTCTCTTTAGAAACATCGCTGAGGTACTTCACGAACAGCATGGAGAGGATGTAGTCTTTATAGCGGGAACTGTCGATCTTGCCGCGGAAACTATCACAGGCGTTCCACAGGACCTGCTCAATATCTTTTCTGGTTGTCATCTTTATTTCCCTTTCTTTGCTCTTTTGTACGCCTGATTCAGTACGCCAGCATAGTACTTTTCTTTTTCCTCCGCCAACATCCTAAGTAATTGGCGTTCCCTTTTGGCCAGCAGATTGAACTGGGAGATTTTATGCTGATCCTCCACGGAAAGAAGGGCCAATTCAAAGTCGGCTAAAAATCTTGCGTTAACTGCGCCAAGCATATTGCTAGTCGCATTCTCGTAAATTCTTCGTTTTATCTTTTCTGTATTCAGCAACCAAAAAAGATACTCTGGCAACAGGCTCTTATCTTCAACTCGAATCACTACAAAGTTTGAGGAAACCACCATTCCAGATGTAGTTTCATCAATCAGAACTGCTGTATAGGGAGCTGTAAGGCGGACAATGATATCTCCGCTTTGTGAGAGGTATTCTTCTTTCAGCGGTTCTTTTGCTTCATAGATATCGGCCTCTTTCGATTGAATTGTCCCTTCCTGCTGGATACACCGCAGATTAATCAAGGGATATCGATACTCACTTGGCTCTCTGGCCTGCTTTCTCGACAAGACTAGGCCGCTACGAACACTCGCAAGGTCCTGCAATTTCATCCTTCCACCCCTTTTGTCACGGTCGATAAATAACAATAGCTTTCTAAAAAAATTTCTCTCTTATGGATTGTTCCCATTGTACACCAGGCCGTCTTCCCTTGTCAATAGTAAATTGTCATGGCGGGAAAATAACTTTTGTTTCTTATACACAAGCCATTGGTCCACTTTCTCCTTGCCAAAAAATGAAGCCGTATTTCTTAGTCTGTTCGTCCAATATTTTCATCGAACCTTAATTATGATGTAAGCTAACACCTTTGAAAAAACATTCGTAAAATATCATTGGTAAAATCACGATGAAAGTCAACAGCGTTTTCCTCGCAGGGCGCAGATACTTTCCCTTACTTCTGGTGCGCTTTCCCTTAAAACGCAGCTCGTATTAAGGGAAAGTCCCTATTCTTTGTCTATAGCGATGCAAATTCTGCGCCGCCTATCCCTGCATAAAGGACTTGCTTAACCTCTCCAGCAGAGGTACAATGCGGCAAACC
>ERZ857629.4877-NODE-4877-length-10083-cov-3.771041_pt1 | contig 10083 bp, 8 predicted proteins | sample MGYA00519700_ERZ857629 | MGnify/ENA primary metagenome ERZ857629 (study PRJEB31778, sample SAMEA3449351) | human gut metagenome | biome: human gut; feature: human-associated habitat; material: faeces | place: United Kingdom | collected 2010/2012 ... | reverse complement strand
AAATCAGCCGAAAGTCTGAGACGCAAAGCTATAGGGCCTGTAAAATGGCAGCCAGTTGCCTCGTTTGAGATGCACTGCTCTGATTTGCAGTGCATCTTTTCTTTTGGATGCAGCCGGAAACGGCTGGCGCCGTAAAACTGTTTATGGGAGACCACACGTATGATCAATCTTGACCCGCAGGTAATCAGAGATTACATCCGGGAAAGCCGCACCGGTTTCTGGAAAATGGAGCTGAGAGACGGCGCCGCCACCCGCATGTATGCGGACGATACGATGCAGGCGCTTCTCGGTACCACGCCCGACATTTCCCCGGAAGCGTGCTATACCTTTTTCGCCGATCATATCCATCCGGATGATCTTTCGCTTATAAAGGCTTGTCAAGCGGCAGTGAATTTGACATCTGCCTGACCTTCCGGCTTACCGGTGAACGAAAGGTCTATCAGAAAATTGAATCCCTGCAGGGACTGCGGGTGCTTGTCGCGGATGACGATACGGATACCTGTCTGAGCGTTTCGTCCATGCTGACGGAAATCGGTATACGCCCGGAGTGGACGGTTTCCGGGAAGGAAGCCGTGATCCGCGCAAAGCATGCCATGGAAACGGGCGATGAGTTCTATGCCTATATCATTGACTGGCTTATGCCGGATATGAACGGGATTGAAACCGTCCGACGTATCCGGAAGGTGATCGGAGAAAACAGGCCCATTATCATTCTCACCGCCTATGACTGGTCGGATGTGGAGGAGGAAGCTCGGGAAGCAGGCGTTACCGCCTTCTGTGAAAAGCCGCTGTTCATGTCCGACCTGCGGGACCTTCTCTCCCAGCCCTTCCCGGCCCCTGCCCCTATACCGGAACCTTCTCCCGCTCTCCCAAGGGGAAAACGGATCCTGCTGGTGGAAGACAATACGCTGAATCAGGAAATTGCAGCAGAGCTGTTGCTGGAAGCAGGGTTCTCCGTAGAGGTCGCCGCGGACGGTTCCGTTGCCGTGGAAAAAATGCGGCACGCGCAGCCGGGACAGTATGACCTGATTCTGATGGACATTCAGATGCCCGTGCTGAACGGCTACGATGCCACACGGCAGATTCGCGCCATGGACAGCCCCTACTGCAAAGCCATTCCCATTCTTGCCATGACTGCCAACGCCTTTGAGAAAGACCGGCAGGACGCCATTGCCGCCGGTATGAGCGGACATCTGGCAAAGCCCATTGATCTGAAGGCCCTCACGAATACGCTGGCGACGGCTCTTTGCGGGCAGGACTCCAACGTACATTGAAGAACATGCGATTCCGCGGCTGCCGCCTGCGTAAAAGGAATGAACGGCATGCCGTCACCGGGAATAGGGAGATACACGGAAATGATTGATAAAATACTGATTCGTGGGGCGAAGGTCCACAATCTGAAAAATATCGATGTGGACATTCCCCTCGGAAAAATTGTGGGCATTGCCGGGGTTTCCGGTTCCGGAAAATCTTCGCTGGCGCTGGGCGTTCTGTATGCGGAGGGCTCCCGGCGCTATCTGGAAGCCCTGTCTACCTACACCCGCCGCAGAATGACGCAGGCGTCCAAAGCCTGCGTTGACGAGGTTCTGTACGTCCCCGCCGCGCTGGCGCTGCATCAGCGCCCCGGAGTCCCGGGAATCCGCAGTACCTTTGGGACGGGAACGGAGCTGCTCAACAGTCTGCGGCTCATGTACTCCCGTCTTGCCGTCCACCGGTGCCCCAACGGGCACAGTGTTCCCCCTTCCCTACTGGTTGCCGCCGGGAAGAAGCTGGTCTGCCCCACCTGCGGTGTCCGCTTTTACGCTCCTTCTGCCGAAGAACTGGCGTTCAACTCTCAGGGAGCCTGCCCCAAATGCGGCGGCACGGGCAGCATCCGCACGGTGGATCTTGCCTCACTGGTGCCGGACGATTCCCTCACCATTGACGAAGGGGCTGTTGCCCCATGGAACAGCCTGATGTGGTCCCTGATGACCGACGTGTGCCGGGAAATGGGTGTCCGCACCGATGTTCCCTTCCGGGAGCTGACGGAGACGGAAAAGAATATCGTCTACCATGGCCCGGCCGAAAAAAGGCACATTTTCTACCACGCAAAGGGCTCCAATCAGGCCGGTGAACTGGACTTTACCTACTACAATGCCGTTTACACCGTAGAAAACGCCCTTTCCAAGGTAAAGGACGAAAAGGGCATGAAGCGGGTGGAGAAATTTCTGAAAGAGGATATCTGTCCGGAATGCGGCGGCACACGGCTGTCCGCTGCCGCCCGGGCGCCAAAGCTGCGGGGCATTCCGCTGGACGAAGCCTGCACCATGACTCTTTCCGAGCTTAACAACTGGGTTCGGGGTGTGCCGGGGAGTCTGCCGGAGGAAATGCGTCCCATGGCGGAAAGCATCTGTGATTCCTTCCAAAGCACTGCAAAGCGGTTGATGGAGCTGGGGCTGGACTACCTGACGCTGGACCGTTCCGCCGCCACCCTCTCCACCGGAGAGCGGCAGCGGATGCAGCTGGCCCGTGCCGTTCGCAACCGCACCACAGGCGTCCTCTATGTATTGGACGAGCCCTCCATTGGACTGCATCCGGCCAACATTGCAGGATTAACAGGCGTCATGCACGATCTTGTTGCCGACGGGAACTCGGTAATTCTGGTAGATCATGACACCCAGATTCTGAAAGAAGCGGACTGGGTCGTGGAAATGGGCCCGGAGGCAGGCGCAAAGGGCGGACACGTAATTGCGGAGGGAACCATTCCCGCAATCGAAGAAAATCCCGCATCGCAGATCGGTCCCTTTCTGTCCGGTCGGGCAGGAACCGGACTCCGCCCGGACGCTTCGGATGCCCAACTGTTTGCGGACGGAACCATCCATCTCTCCACCGGTCTCATTCATACGGTAAAGCCGTTGGAGGTAGATATTCCCAAAGGCAGGCTTACCGCAGTAACCGGCGTATCCGGTTCCGGTAAAACCACCTTGGTACTGGAATGCCTGGTTCCCGGGCTGGAAGCAAAAATAGACGGGACTGCCCTGCCGGAGCAGGTTCACACTGTTACTGCCGAGGGGATCCGCCATGTGAAACTCATCGACGCCACTCCCATCGGAATCAACGTCCGCTCCACCGTTGCCACGTACGCCGGTATTCACGACGAGCTGCGGAAGCTCTACGCCAGGACCCCGGACGCAAAGGCTTGCAGCTGCAAGGCCAGTGACTTTTCCTACAACACCGGCTCTCTGCGGTGCCCCGGCTGCGACGGTACCGGTGTCGTCAGTCTGGATGTGCAGTTTCTTCCGGATGTGAATATTCCCTGCCCGGACTGCCGTGGCTCCCGCTACGCCCGAACTGCCGATTCCATAAAGCTCACAAATCATGAGGGCGTATCCGCTTCCCTGCCGGAGCTGATGGATATGGATGTAAACTCCGCCCTGGAATTCTGCAAGAACATGAAATCCGTCAGCCCGAAGCTGAAAGTTCTCCGGCAGCTGGGTCTGGGCTATCTGACGCTGGGCGAGGAAACGCCCAGTCTCTCCGGCGGCGAGGCCCAACGGCTGAAGCTGGCCAGCGAAATCGGGAAAACCCAGACGGATTCGGTTTTTGTATTTGATGAGCCCTCCATCGGGCTGCACCCGCTGGATGTTCAGGTGTTACTGGGTGTATTTCAGGCGCTGCTGAAAAACGGCGCCACCGTCATTGTCATTGAACACGATCTGGACATTATCCGCAGCGCCGACTATGTGATTGATATGGGTCCCGGCGGCGGAGAAGCCGGCGGACAAATCGTTGCTGCCGGAACACCTGCGGAGATTCGGAACTGTGAAAGCAGTATTACCGGCAAATATCTGTGATTTTCAAATTCGCAGTATACAAAGGCACATGCCAATTTGACACGTGCCTTCCAGCGTGACAAAAAGCCTCGCAGAGTTTCCCGCCCACAGGCGGCAAAGAGATTAAAGGCAGCACCGCGCAATTCGGCAAGAAGTCTCAGACAGGATTTTTGCCGAATTGCGCGGTGCTGCCCTTATATTCAAAGAGCAAATTAAGTTTACCTGCAAAATAAAATCCATCTTTACCAGTCCTCACAAAAAATGGTTTGACTTTTATTTCGTTATAATTTATAGTTGTGTGGTTAGTACGTTAATTTAAAAAACGCAATTTTAATTTATAATGCAGTTTTTCATGATACGAAGAGGATCCTCCGGACTGCAGCCTGATGTTGGAAATTCAGGAGGAACTGTGCAATACAAAAATGAGCAGGAGCGTACGCTAATGCACGACCATAAATATAAAACCCTTGTTGGAAATACCGTTTTACTCAGTATCGGGACCTTCGGTTCGAAGCTTCTGACCTTCCTGATGGTCCGATTCTATACCGGTGTTCTGACTCCCGCGGATTACGGTACAGCGGATCTGATCATGCAGACGGCGAATCTCCTGATTCCTCTGGTATCCTTGGGCATTACAAACGGTGTTTTCCGCTTTGCGCTGGACCGGCAGGAGCATCGGAGGAGTATTTTCACCATCGGGTTTTATACCATTCTGCTGGGCTCCCTGATTCTGCCCATGCTCCTTCCTCTGCTGTTCAAAAGTGCCAGTCTTCGGGAATATGCGGAACTGATCTGCGCCTATACCATCGCTTCCTGTCTGCACAGTCTGTGCGCCCAGTACATCCGCGCGGAAGGAAAAACCGCACTGTTTGCGGTACAGGGCATTCTCAACACGGCACTGGTCATTGGATTCAATATTCTCTTTCTGCTGGTGTTCCGGTTGGGCATTCTGGGTTATGTCATGTCCGTTGTTGCGGCGGACGGCATCTGCACCGTTTTTCTGGTCTTCCGGGAAAGGCTCTGGAAGCTGTGGCTGCCAAAGCCGGACGGATTGCTGTGGAAGTCCATGCTGCGCTACAGCATTCCCCTGATCCCCACCACCATTTTCTGGTGGGTCACCAGCGTTTCGGACCGCTACATGGTTACCTATTTTCTGGGATCGGACGCCAACGGCCTGTATGCAGTTGCCTGCAAGATACCCACCGTTCTGACGCTCCTTTCCACAATTTTCATGGAAGCCTGGCAGTTTTCGGCCATTGAGGAAGCCACGGGAGAACGGCAGGTACATATTCAGTTCTACAGTCAGGTATGGAGCGCCTTTATGGGTGCCATGGTTCTGGCAAGCAGCGTAATTATCGTTCTGAGCCGTCTGGAGATCCGTCTTCTGTCCTCCGCCCGGTACTACAGTGCCTGGCAGTACATTCCCACGCTGACGCTGGCAATGCTGTTCTCCGCATTTGCCTCCTTCATGGGCAGCGTTTATGTGGTCATGGAAAAGAGTCAGCTTTCCCTGCGGACCTCCATCTGGGGTGCCGGTGCCAACATTGTGCTGAACCTGATTCTGATCCCCCGGGTTGGTATTCAGGGTGCGGCAGTTGCCACGTTCTTCAGTTACTTTCTGTGCTTCACCCTCCGGGCAATCAGCGCAAGGAAGCTGATTCCCTTTACTTTGTTCACCCCCCGGCTGACCGGAAGCACGCTGCTGCTGGTGGTTCAGAGCCTGCTTTCCTTTTTCAGGAATCCCGCCGCGCCTTTCGGGCAGGTCGTGTGCCTGCTGATTCTGGTTCTGCTGAACCGCACACCCTTTATTCAAATGCTGAAGCAAATCACCCAATTTGGAAAAAACAGGAGATCAAAATCATGATTACGGACATTTTTCATGGTGTTTCCATGGCTCTGGCGGACAGTGTTCCCGGTGTCTCCGGTGGAACCATCGCCTTTATTCTGGGATTTTACGAGCACTTTCTGAATGCCATCCATGATTTTCTGGGTAAAGATCGGGAAAAACGGAAAGACGCTTTTTTCTATCTGCTGCGATTTGCCATTGGTTGGGCGGCCGGAATGATCGGTGCGATTCTGCTGCTGAGCCGGATTTTTGAGCAGCACATTCACTTCTTAAGTTCCGTGTTTCTGGGGCTTACGCTGGGTGCCATTCCCTTCATTCTGAAGGATGAATGGAAAGATCTGCATAAATCCGTTGGAAATCTGCTTTTCACGGTTCTTGGCGCCGCTATTGTGGCTGCCATTACGGCAATGCGGAACGGAAACAGTATTTTTCACATTCAGTTTCAGAGCCTGAACCTCTGGCAGGGACTGTATCTGATTGTCTGCGGCGGGCTGGCAGTTTCCGCCATGCTGCTGCCCGGAATTTCCGGCTCCACCCTGCTGCTGATTTTCGGCGTCTATGTTCCCGTCGTTGACGCGGTGAAGGAAGTGCTGCATCTGCATCTGGAATATCTCCCCGGTGTTCTGGCGCTGGCGGCAGGTGTGATTCTGGGTGGAATTCTGGCATCCAACGCTATTCGCAGTGCCCTGCAAAAGCACCGGAGCAAAACGGTCTTTCTGATTCTGGGACTGATGATCGGCTCACTGTACGCTATCATCATGGGGCCAACTACGCTGGATACGCCTCAGGCTCCCCTCAGCTTCTCCAATTTCAAGATCATCGGGTTCGTGCTGGGCATTTTGATTCTGATCGGTCTGGAATGGGGCAAACACAAAATTGCCGCATCCAAAAAATAAAGCTTCCCAAGCGAGGCAATGCTTCGTTTCTTTTCATAAAAGATCCTAAAAGGACTCCGCGCCGGGTTGGCGCGGAGTCCTTTTAGGATCTCGTTATTTATTCTTTTGCACGGATGTCCAGATGGTAGTCAATGACTCCGGCTTCGGAGTTTTCAATATTAATTTCATAAATCAGGTCAATGGAACCGCCGTCCGGAACAATGTCGAAATAGACCCGGGTTGCCGTTACGGTCAGCATCAAGGCGCCGAATTCCGTTTCATACAGGGATTCGTGAACCTCTCCCTCCTGAAAAACCATCTGGGAATGAAGACGGCCCGTTCTTGTCAGAGACACCTTTCCCGGCTCCACCCGGAAGGTCGTCATGACCCCCGCAAGTCCGGTCAGTTCGCTCTCCTCATAGCAAATATCCCACCCACCGTCACGGAAGTTCATCTCTCCCTCCGTGACCAGTTCAATGGTTTCCGGTTCCTGATTCCGGTAGCGCTGCCGCCCCTGAATCGAAAGGATTACATTCCGGCTCATTGAAAAGCCTCCACTGCCAGCCGCAGCAGTTCATCGATCAGCTGAGAATAGGGAATTCCGCTGGCGGCAAACAGCTTGGGATACATGGAGATGGACGTGAATCCGGGCAGGGTGTTGATCTCATTAAATACGACCTTCTGTTCCTTGTCCGTGACGAAGAAATCCACCCGACTCAAGCCCTGACAGCCAATGGCACTGTAAACCTTCACCGCCGCGTCCCGGACAGCTTCCTCCACGTTCTCCGGAATTCTTGCCGGGACATAGGCGCGGGAGGTATCCGTAATATACTTGGCGTCATAATCATAGAACTCAGCACCGGAGTCGATTTCGCCGCAGACAGAGGCCATGGGATTTTCGTTGCCCATTACGGCGACCTCGATCTCCTTGCCCTGAATAAATTCCTCCACAAGGATCTTTTCGTCATACGCCCCCGCATCCAGCAGCGCGTCCGCCAGCGCCTGCCGGCTTCCCGCCTTGGACACGCCCACGGAGGAGCCAGTTCCGGCAGGTTTTACGAAAACCGGGTAGGTAAACTTCTTCTCGACCGCGTCCAGAAGGCTTTCCATCCGGTTATCCAGTTCGTTTCTGCGGATGAGCATCCAATCCGCCTGACATACCCCCACTTCCCGGGCAACCAGCTTGGTAAGGGTCTTATCCATGGCCACGGCAGACGCAGAAATGTGCGGTCCCACATAGGGGATTCCCGCCAGCTGCAGGAGGCCCTGCATGGCACCGTCCTCGCCGTTCTCGCCATGGAGCACCGGGAATACCACATCGATCCGTTCCCGGACCACGCAGTCTCCCTCAAAACTCAGCAGTCCCTGCCCACGGACAGGGGAAATGGCAGCCCGGCGATTTTCGGGATAATCCTTCCATGCGCCGGAGGGCAGCAGGGAATAGTCCTTCCCGGTGTAGAGAATCCAGTCCCCGTCCCGGGTGATTCCAACCGGGAAAATATTGTACTTGCTCTTATCGATGTTATTCAGGACTGCCTCGGCAGAACGGAGCGAAACCTCATGCTCCGGGCTCATGCCTCCAAAAAGAATACATACACTGAGTTTTTTCACGATTATCCCTCCTCATCCCGCAGCAGGGCTTCGCCTGCCCGGAAAATATCGCCCGCGCCCATGGTCAACACAATGTCCCCCGGCTGTGCCAGCTTCCGCAGTACCGCCGTTACCTCCGGCAGCGTCTCGCAGTAAATTGCGCCGGGAATTTCCCGGGCAAGATCCGCAGAGGAAATGCCCACGGTATTGCGCTCCCGCGCCGCGTAAATCTCCGCCAGCACCAGCACATCCGCCCGGCTCAGCTCCCGGATAAACTCCGGAAACAGGGCTTTCGTCCGGGAGTAGGTATGGGGCTGAAACGCCAGAATCAGCCGGTTAAAGTGCATGGTTCGCACGGTTTCGATGGTAGCCCGCACTTCATCGGGATGGTGGGCATAGTCATCATAAATTTCCGCTCCATTGATGGTTCCCTTGTGCTCCAAGCGGCGCTTGGCGCCATGGAAGCTGTGGATCCCCCGGGCAACTGCACCGCCGTCGATCCCCAGCTGCCACGCGGCAGCAGCGGCGGCAAGGGAATTCAGGGCATTATGCCGCCCCATGACCCCAAGGTCCAGATGGCAGTAGAATTTTCCGTCACAGACCACGTCAAAGTGACACCAGTCCGGACACATATTTTCCGCCCGCACCCGGTTTCCTTTTCCGAAGCCAAAGGTAATGCAGTCAATTCCCCGCATGGCCTCCATGGTGTGGGGGTCATCTCCGTTTGCCACAACGGCGGAAGTCGCCATACCGGCAAACTGATGGAAGGATTTCTGAATGTCCTTCAGATCCTTGAAGTAATCCAGATGATCCGCCTCCACATTCAGGACCACCGCCAGCGTGGGATAAAAATTCAGGAAAGAATCGCAGTACTCGCAGCTTTCCAGCACAATGGTATCTCCATGCCCTACCCGATGCCCGGCGTGCAGGAGAGGCAGATAACCACCGATCATAACCGTTGGATCCATTCCGGCTTCCATCAGGATATGGGTCATCATGGAGGTAGTAGTGGTTTTTCCGTGGGTACCGGCAATGCAGATGGCATTTTTATATGCCCGCATGATCTCGCCCCACGCCTGAGCCCGCTCAAAAACGGGAATTCCGGCAGCTCTTGCGGCGGCGATCTCCGGGTTGTCGTTGTGCGCCGCGGCAGTGCGGATCACGCACTCCGCTCCCGCGATATTGGCGGCATTATGTCCGATCGCCACAGGGATCCCCTTTGCCTCCAGTTCCTGGGTGGAAACGGAACTGCACATATCCGAGCCGGTAACGACCATGCCCATCCCCTTCAGCACAAGACCGAGCGGGCGCATGGACACACCGCCAATGCCAACCAGATGCACCCGGCGTCCGGGTTGGAGGTAAGCACCAATCTCCTTCGTCTTTATCATACAACGTACTCCCCCGATATGTTAGAAGTAAACCTGAAACCCGTATATTATACTGCATTTATAAAAAATTTACAACTGCAAATTCGCATGACAGGGTCTGTCACGCAGAAAATCTCCACCTGTTCCAATTCTGCGGCGGTTTGCCTGCCGGATTTCCGGAAAAATGTTTCATGTTGACGAATGCGGAACGAAAAAGGCAGGCAATTGAAACGGCTTGGGGCTGCTGTAAAATCCGGCTCACATCATCACCGTTTCGGAAACACGTTTTCTCAAACCTCCCAAAGAAAACAAATAATCCGAACCCGTCTCCCACAGGGAAGAACCGATTCGGATTATATTGGTTTGGTACGGATGTTCATAAGGGATTTCGTAAAATAGCAAAACCTGAACCGGCACACATATTCACATACTGATCCGCACATTTGATTTGGGCAACCTTCTTCAATATAATGGTTGCAGAATATCAAAGAAGGAACGGAAGATGAAGCAAAACTATGGCACCACCGCGCAATTTGGCAAGAAGTCTCAGACAGGATTTTTGTCCCAATTCAAAGTTTGGAAAACGAAGG
>ERZ857629.4867-NODE-4867-length-10099-cov-2.814317_pt1 | contig 10099 bp, 7 predicted proteins | sample MGYA00519700_ERZ857629 | MGnify/ENA primary metagenome ERZ857629 (study PRJEB31778, sample SAMEA3449351) | human gut metagenome | biome: human gut; feature: human-associated habitat; material: faeces | place: United Kingdom | collected 2010/2012 ... | reverse complement strand
TCTTTACGGCAGGGATAAATGAACATACATACAAGACATCTGACACAGAGGCCGTTATTGAGTATCCTGTTCTCTCAAAGAGAGTTATGCTTATATATTATTTTCTGTACCAACTCATATCGTAAGCTGTCTACTTAGTAATCTTAAAAAATAAGTTGGTAATCTTTACCAACTTATTTTTTAACGCTTACTTAAGGAAATAGGTAACACTTGTAACAACTCTCACCTTCTTTACGTATGGTGTTGTTTCATCCACAGATTCAATTGAGAACTGTCCTTGCGAAGCAGTTTTAATCTTGCCCAATTTGCTCTTGGAATCAGCAGCAAACTTCTCTGCAGTCTCACGTGCGTTTGCGGTAGCTTCCTGCACCATCTGAGGCTTTATGCTGTTAAGTCCGTCAAAGAAGTAGTTGGTATTGTACCTATAATCCTCTGTATTGAGCGGAATAGATTTCTTAAGCAGAGCAGTCTGCCCGTCAATAGCCTTTCTAACTTTGTCTACATCGTGCGAAATTACCGTAATGACAGCCGTTATATTGTATCTTGCAACAACCCTGTCTTGAGATGAATACCTGTCTGCCTTAAGATCCACAACATTAGGAACACCAACTGATATATCGCTCTCCGCTATCCCATGCCCCTTAAGGTAGTCTGTTATTACCTTGTTATTATGGTTCATCTGGTCATAAAGATTTATAAGGTCGTCTCCTATTATCTTATAAGAGATAGGCCATACAACCCTGTCTGCATTCACAGTCCTTTCACAAAGTCCTCTTACATAAACTGTTCTGTCATAAGACTTCATTAGTGAAGCAGCGGAATAGATAAATAGTCCCAACACTGCCAAACCAATCATAATCCACACTCCCGTGAGATTACATCTGCATTGTTTCTTGTCATTTGTCTCCATAATTCTTTTATTTTTACAAATATTTCCGTTTAGAGCAATTCTTACCACTAAGATAGCTCTAATTTATCAACAAACAGACCAAAATCATTATTTTTTTTAAAAATAGTAACCTATGTTAACGTATGCACCAACCTTATTGTTGTAGTCTGAATAGTGGACATTAATACCAAGAGGCCCTATAGGGGTGTCATAGGCATACTTTACGCCGGCTCCCCAAATACCGCTTCCGGAAGAGCCAAAAAGATGGTCTACAGAACCGCCGTACCTTGCAACATTCCCTATAGCCGTTACATAATGTTTCTTACCAATTCTTGTTCTAAAATCCAATCGCACTACAGCTGCCGAATTTGGGAATATATCTGCATAGTTGATACCTATAAACGGCATCTGGTGAGACATGTATCTCCCGGCCTCCTCACCACCAATATAGTTCTGGAAAGGCAATTGATGTTCATTCCCAATAATGAAACGCCCATACACAGACGGTATAATGGCACACCTGTCAGATATAGAACAGACAGTCTCAAAGTTTGCCATAAGAGATGCAAACATCCTAAAGTTACTTCTGAAATTAGTATGAGTTAGAGCAAAATCCACATTGAACGCCGCCCCTTTGGTTGGAAAATATGTGGCATCCCTATTATCCATTCTCCCATTAAAATAATAGCTCAAATAGTTGACTCCGTCCTTGTAATATTTTATCTCCTTAAACGGCTCTATCAACTCCCTGTATGTATAAAAATCCAACTTTGCGCCAAAGGTGAAGTTAAAATTCCTCAGATATCTGTTAGACAGCGAAAAATCTATCTTGTTATGCAGGAAAGAGAGATAGTTTCTGTCCTCTCCACTCTCATAGATATTCATCTTTACAGACCTAAAGGTGTAGTTTAGATTTATCCTTGGAAGATTCTTGAACAGATATGAAAAATCTACCTTGGCGTATGGATTATAGCTTAATCTACCTGTTGCAGCCAGCTGAGGTCCATCCAAAGCATTCACGTTCATTCCAAGATAGAGCAGTATTGCGGCAGCCTCCTCGGAGTCATATCTTGCGCCAAGTCCAAGAACATTTACAGGGCCTCTTGTTAATTTGAACGTAAGTGTGGAGATACCTGTTTTTTCATCCGTATCTATAAGATATGCAACGCTTGCAAAAGCCTTTGTTCCTGTAAGGATAGAGACGGCTCTCAAAATATCACTACCATCCACTATTGTCTTCTCTTTAATGTTGAGCTTACTTTTCAGCCAATAAATGTCATCTCTTTTTGCACCATCCAAAACAATCTTGTCTATATAAAAGAAGCCAGTCTCAAGTTCTTGCGCCGGTTCCGCCTGCAAACGTTGCTCATGTGTAACCTTTCCACATTTCTTTACCAGCTCCTCTAACTCTGCAGACCTCTCCATTGCCGCTATATATCCATTGTTGACCAATGAACCTATATCCTCTTTATTAAAGCTGAATGTGGTAAAATCAAGGACATCGGGCTTTATGTATATATCTACATCCTTAACATTCTTAAGGTACAATTCGTTTCCGGTAAGGCCAACCAACTGCATTATAACCTGATTAATAGACTTAAGCTCCTGCTTGGTTGCCAAAGGGCTCTGCACATCCACACCAATAATAATATCCGCCCCCATTTTTCTTGCAACATCCACAGGAAAATTATCCACCACTCCGCCATCTACTAAAACTCTTCCGTCTAACTCTACAGCAGAGAAAAAACCTGGGATTGCCATACTGGCCCTCATTGCCATTGGCACACTTCCCTTTCTAAGAACCACAGCGTTACCGGTTGACAGATCTGTAGCAACACATGCAAAAGGGATGGGCATCTTCATAAAATCCACGGAATCCTGATACCCTATGGAGAGGCTGTTAAGCAGATTAGAGACATTCTGCCCGCTCACATAACCTCCCGGCAACACATAATCCACAGCGTTAGTCTCCCCTTTACGCACATTCATCCTAAACACGTTGCCAAAAGGGATATTCAAAAGCAGTTTGCTGCTTGTCTGTTTTGCGTTAAACGACACATCTTTTCTGTCTGTCTTGTCACTAAGAAGGAACTTCCAGTCACAATTAGAAATAATGGAATCCATTTGGTGTGAAGTATAACCCATGGAGTACATACCACCAACCAACGCACCCATACTTGTACCCACAACAAGGTCTACAGGAACGCCATACTCCTCCAATACCTTTATTGCACCAATATGCGCAGCACCTTTCGCACCTCCACCGCAAAGGACGAGACCAACCGTAGGCCTCCCCTTTTTGTTTATAACAGGAAGGTTCTTAAGGTAAGCATCTGAGCTCTCCGTCACCTGCTGAGCAAGTACAGAACCATGCAACCAGCATACCGCTAACAGAACAAATAAAACAGACAGTATTCTCTTCATTACATAAATATTTGAATAGCTTTAGCTTTAGCTTTGGCTTTAATTTTACTCTCTCTACTTTCTTTACTATTAAAAAATGCTAACGCCAACGCCCTCAATTAAGTTTATAGTTTATAGTTAAAAGTTTATAGTCTGTTAATCAACTTAAACTTCCTTACTTTCTTTACCCTTAAATAAAAAATGCAAATGCAAGGCCTGTAAAAACTAATTCACAACTGCAAAAAATTCAAGAAAAAGTGTAGATTCAAGGCCTGCGAAATTTTCAACACCGGAGCGTACTTATTATACGTGAGGATTTGAAAATTGAGTAAAACGCAGAAGCTACCTTTTTATTGGATTTTTTCTTGTGCTTAGCATCCCACACGCCGCAAACACATCCTCCCCCCTGCTCGCCCTAACAGTAGCCGTAACCCCGGCAGCATTAAGTCTCTCTTTAAATGCCTCAATAACAGGCATTGGAGAGGTTTCCAAAGGAGAATCCGGAATAGCATGAAACCTTATAAGATTCACACGGCACTCCAAACCACGCAAAAGGCGGGCAATCGCATCTGCATGAGCCTTGGTATCGTTAAAATGATTGAACATAATATATTCAAAACTCACACGCTGCCCGGTAAAATCGTATTGCCTTATTATCTCCAAAGTCCTGTGAATAGGAAAAGGCTTCTCCATAGGCATAATCAACGCACGTTCGTCGGGAAGCGGATTATGAAGACTAACAGCCAAATGAGCTTTTGACTCATTCAAAAAACGATACAAAGGGCTTTCATTGCCGGCATTCACCCCAATGGTACTCAAAGTAATACGTTTTGGGCTCCAACCGAAACCCCAATCCGATGTAAGCACCTCAATTGCCTGCAGGACATTATCCAAATTGTCCAACGGCTCACCCATCCCCATAAAAACAGTGTTGGTAAGCAGATTGTTCTCATCAACCTCAAGATATTGCGAAATTATCTCAGCAACCTCCAAATTTCCCTTAAATCCCATGCACCCCATCTTGCACCCGGCCTGAGACGACACGCACAAGGTGTAGCGGTCATCGGCCGGAATCATTACGGCCTCTATAAAGGTTCCGGTATGGGACGGAAACAGATATTTCTTTGTACCATCCTTAGAGACAGTTACTTGCGTATAAGCAGTACGCCCCACTACATACCTTTCGTTAAGCTTTTCACGCGCCGCCTTTGAAAGGTTTATCATATGGTCTATCTGAGTGACCCTCTTTTTGTAAAGCCAATCTGCCATCTGCTTCCCGACAAATCCCGGAAGGCCAAGCCCTACAGCTATATCTTTAAGCTGAGCCAATGTCTGCCCCAACAACTTTATCTTCTCCATAAATGTTTTTTACTATCAGACAAGCAGATATTATTTTACATTTTATCCTGTTATCTGCCTGCTATGCACATTAACATCACAAATTTAGCCATTTTTAGCGAGAAAAACAGCTTGCAACACTTGGAGACCATAAAATCCGTCTTTCAGACCATTGTGATAGCGTTGGCGTTAGCGTTAGTGTTGGCAAATTTATTAGGGTATAGAAAGTATGGAGGGTAGAGAGGGTAGAGAGGGAAAGAAATCTCAGCTAATGCCAAAGCCGGCGCTGCAAAAAAAAGTTTTTAAAGGAAGCGTTGCATATATGCAATATACTTTATAAATAATATAGAACAATCCCTTTTGGTGCTGTCAAACAAAAAGTGCAAAACAGGTATTTATTTAAAATAATGATTTTTGTGGCAATCAAATAATTGCTACATTTGTAGTGACTTTTGCAAATAGCAAAAGGTTGGTTTTGATGAAAGTGTTTTCGCACTGTCCTTAATGAGAAAATGTGGTAGTTTTCAAATAAGAGAAAGGACGACGACGGCACCTTTTCATCTGTGTTCGATTGCATTATATTGCCTCGATACAGGTGTGGGGATTGTTGCTTTTATTTTCTCTTAGGTTCTACCACAGCCTCTCATTAGATAAACGAAAAAAAACTCTACACTTTTTTTGTATAACTACATCCTTTGGAGCCAAGGAGAGAGAAGAGGCAAACTTATGACAAAACAGTATTGGTTACAACACATCAATTGGCTTGCATTCAACAAACCATTGGGTTGTTATGCCCATATATCCAACAAATCCTCTTCAATTCCATTATCAAACACTACCAAACAAAATACACAAAAGAATTAAACAATATTAATAACCTATAAATCAAATTATTACAATGGAAACAAAAGTTTATGAAGCACCTAAGGTGCTACAGTTTGAAATTACAATTGAAAAAGGATTTGCTACTTCTACGGAGCCGATAGGGTCTGATCCTGAACAAGGCTGGGAGTAGTGTTTAATTCAATAAAAAGCGAATAGCTGTGTTACGCTCACTTCGTATTTCCTCATTTACAAAAGTAAACTCCGGAATACTCAGTTTCGCATGCCTTGCTCTTCATCTTTTTATTGAATTAAAGCAAAATCCGCAGTGCTCTTGAAAAAACAGAAACAGAGGAAAAATTGAAATTGCAACACCTTGCATTTTCTCCTCTAATTTAACTTCTGTAACATGCGAGAAGGGCGAATAGCTACGTTACATGAACAAAAAGCTAATTGACAATTAAAAACAATTAATCTAAATAGTGATGAGAAAAACATTTTTAACACTTGGCATTTTGGCGGCAGGCGCAATGCTGCTACTATCCTCTTGCGACAAGAAAGAGGAGGGTCTCAATATAGACAATAAACCGCGTAATGAATTTATGGCCACCATTCAACAATGTGAGGCAGAGGATAACATAGAGACAAAAACCTATACAGATGACGGCCGCAGGGTGCTTTGGCGCGTAGATGACAGAGTCTCTATTCTGCAAGGAAGAGATGTAAATGAGGAGTTTAAAGTAAAGAAAATCTTTACAGAGGGGACATCAGCCGCGTTGGAAAAGGTGAGCGGAGAGGAGATCTCCCCTGCAACATTTAATGCGAATATAGCTTACTATCCATACGATGCAGATATGGAGTATGTTGGAGACAATACCAACCACGCCATAACAGTAAATATCCCCTCAATCCAAACCTACAAAGAGAACTCCTTTGGAGAGAGGACACTGCCCATGGTTGCAGTTACCAAATCCAAGTCTGACTACGATTTTGAGTTTAAAAATCTATTTGGATTTCTTAAGCTAAAACTTATGACAAAGGATATAAGCTATGATATAGTGAACAAGATAATAATAAGAGGTAACAACAACGAAAAGATATGCGGAGCGGCCACTGTAAAATGTTCATCTAATGGAGATCCAACTATACAATTTAGTGACAATGCCGGTACAGAGATTGTTCTAGAATGTAATAATAAAAAAATCAATACTAACACCGAATTTTGGATTGCACTCCCTCCTATTACATTCACTAAAGGGATAACTGTAGAGATTGTTACCTTAGGAAATCCTACCACAAAGAGGCAATCATCTGCGCCGCTTACAATTAACCGCTCTAAAATAAAACCGATGGAGGTTCTTACATTTACAGAGTTATCTTATGTTCCTGTTCCAGATATATACTTTAGGGCATATCTTCTTAGTAAACTTGATAAAAATAATGATGGATATATATCATTTTCTGAAGTTAATGATTGGAATAATTCAGTCGCTGCGAAAAATAGAGTTTTCGATTTACATGGTAGCCAAATACGGTCTTTAGACGGTATTGCTTATTTTGCCATCACAGAGTTGAACTGCTATGGTTGTCATCAGCTAACTTTTATTGATGTAAGTAAGAATACCGCTTTGGAAAAGTTGAGCTGCTATTATAACCCGATCACCTCCCTTGATGTAAGTAAGAACACCGCTTTGAAAAAATTGATCTGCTTTCAAAGTCGGCTTACCTCCCTTGATATCAGCAAAAATACTGCCTTGACAGAGTTGTGGTGCTTTGGCAATCAACTCACCTCCCTTGATGTAAGTAAGAGCACAGCTTTGACGATCTTGTGGTGCGCAGACAATCAACTCTCATCTCTTGATGTAAGCAAGAACACTGCATTAACAAACTTGCGCTGCAACAACAATCAGCTCACTTCCCTTGGTGTCAGCAAGAACACTGATTTGACAATTTTGTGGTGCTTTAACAATCAGCTCACATCGCTTAATATCAGCAAAAACACCTCTTTGAGAGAGTTGATATGCGGTGGCAATCAGCTCACCTCCCTTGATGTTAGTAAAAACACCGCTTTGACAGAGTTGGACTGCGGTGGAAATCAACTTACTTCTCTTGATGTCAGCAAAAACACCGCTTTGACAGAGTTGATATGCGGGAACAATCAGCTTACTTCCCTTGATGTAAGCAAGAACACCGCTTTGACAGAGTTGGACTGCAGGAACAATCTGCTCATCTCTCTTGATCTCAGCAATAACACCTGTTTGAGTAATTTGTACTGTAATATGCCATCTCTTAAAACATTATATTTAAAGAAAGGAAGGAAGATAGAGTATATTACTTATAATCGTTCAACTATACACATCAACGACAATACAGAAATCGTTTTTGTAGACTAACAAGAATTATATAACACTGAGCCTCCCTGCAAAATACATATAACACAGAGAGGCTCAATTAAACAATAAAAAATGAAAGCTTTTAATTTTATAACCTGCAATATTAAGGTTTTGAAGAATAACATCATGAATATCCATAAGGGGTATGATAATAGCGCGAAAAATTATGATCTTAACACCAATGGCAAAGGTCCTTTCTGCAAATTTAAGATAGAAGATAATGTATACTTGAAATGTAAAGGGATATATGTGTTTTACATAGATGGACAAATAAAGTATGTTGGAAGATGTTTAAGCAGTTTTGCAAGAAGAATTAATGGTGGTTATGGCAATATATCTCCACGTAATTGCTATGAAGGAGGACAAAGTACCAATTGTCATGTTAACAAATTAGTTAATGATGCAATAATCAACAATAAAACCGTAAAAATCGGGTTACTTCCTCTAACGGATGAGGATATGATAAAAGATTTGGAAAAAATACTCATTAAGATAATTAAACCGAAATGGAATACGCAATTATGCAACAAATAATCTGAAGAATATGTAGTAATAAAATTCTCAAATATACAATGTAAATATTATGCAAACTATACTACTGCTCTTAATTGAAAACATTATCACTAACAATAATGATTTGGTTTTAATGGCTATTAAACAGCGTGCTAAATTTGAAGGCTGGCTAAAATTTGAACTTGCGCATCAATTAAAAATGAATTACTCTAATACTATGGTAGAATACCATTTAGGTAATGGTAAACATGCAGACATATTCTCTAACAATTCTTTAATTGAGTTGAAGACTACGAATACAAATTATAAAATACAAGGTGTTAAAGCTAAAACTAGACCAATAACAAAGAATATTAATGACATTATTATTGATATTGAAAAATTACGAGTTTTGAATCAACCGGGCTATATTGCTTTTGTTATGTTTCCTATTGACAGCTTAAAATATAATACACACATAAAAAAGGTTGAAGCTAAAATACCCCCTAATAAAGGTTGGGAACAGAAAAAAATAATTAAAATTAAGGATGGTAATAATTACATTGACGTACTTATCTTTGTTTCAAGAGTAAAATAAGCTACTTTATATGCTTTCATAAACATTATAAGGGCAAACTTTCGCCTTAATCTGTCTTGGGATAGAAAAAATATCTGCGCCATGGAGCGGCATACAAAAGCTACCGATGCCGAGTATCTGTATGAGGAGATGAGGGATAAGTTTTATGAGAGGATTAAAGAGGCGAAGCAGTACAGCTTTGGCGTTAGCGTTGGCATTGGCAATTTTTAAGTGTATAGAGGGTAAAGAAAGGAGAGAAGGTAATTAGAAACAGTTGTGAACGCCTTGTCAATCAACGAAACAGCGGTTGTAGAAAGCAGCTTAACAGAAACGGCATCTGTTGAAGAACCGTTAGAATGCAAAGCATACTAAAAGGGACGACTCAGCCGTTTCAAGCTGATTGAAGGCAATAGCAGTTGATTGACACGGAGAGAGAAACTGTTACCAATTATGAGTTAAAAAAAGCTTTAGCATTGGCTATTTTTAAGAATAGAGAGGGTAGAGAGCTTTGGCTTTAGCTGATTAAGTATTGAAGGCCAACGCCAATGCCAACGCTAACGCTAACACCATTTGTCGGGAAGATGAAACATATATAAATTGCAAACCAATGCACACGTAATTTGCCATAGGTGTTATTTCCTGCACTTATGGCAAATTATACCCTTTATGGTATAATACTAAACATCAATATTAACTTTATACCCTAAAAGGTATAAAATTGGGTACTTATGAACAGCCTTTCTACTACAGTTGTTAGTATTTGATCTTAAAATAATCAAGCAGCTGTTTATAGTGATCCTGAGCCGTAAGGCAGGTGTCTGTTAAATAGCCTTTTATGTTGGGCCATTCACGCAGGCCTCTGTAATAAAACATTTTAAGGTTATCTGTTATGATAAATGGAACTATTCTGTTTGCAAGGCATTCTTTGAACATTATGAGACGCCCTACCCTACCGTTGCCATCTTGAAAGGGATGTATGCTTTCAAATCTTTGGTGAAAGTCTATAATATCGTCTAAGCCCTTTTGCTTCTTTCCTTCATAACTTTTTAGTAATGCTCTAATCTCTTTGCCAACACTTTCCGGTGCAGTTGTCTCCATTCCGCCTACCTCATTGGGGAAGCGCTTATATTCACCAACAGCAAACCACTCTTTTGCAGCGTTGGAAGTGCCTGATTTTAATATTTG
>ERZ857629.4859-NODE-4859-length-10114-cov-32.299831_pt1 | contig 10114 bp, 7 predicted proteins | sample MGYA00519700_ERZ857629 | MGnify/ENA primary metagenome ERZ857629 (study PRJEB31778, sample SAMEA3449351) | human gut metagenome | biome: human gut; feature: human-associated habitat; material: faeces | place: United Kingdom | collected 2010/2012 ... | reverse complement strand
CCCCGAAATGACAGAAAATCTAATTGGGGAGGCACATCGCCCCGGAAGAATTGAAGTGGTGTGCGGATCAATGTTCTCTGGAAAAACAGAGGAATTGATTCGAAGAATGAAGCGTGCGAAGTTCGCCAAGCAGAAGGTAGAAATCTTCAAACCTGCGCTTGACACTCGTTACTCCGAGGAAGACGTAGTGAGCCATGATCTGAACTCTATCCGATCTACTCCTATCGAGTCCTCTGGATCTATACTCCTTTTGGCCTCTGATATCGACGTGGTCGGTATTGATGAAGCCCAGTTCCTAGACAATGGCCTGGTAGATGTATGCAACCAGCTTGCCAACCGTGGCGTCCGTGTGATCGTTGCCGGTCTCGACATGGACTTCAAGGGCGTTCCCTTCGGACCAATCCCTGCCCTCTGCGCCATTGCAGACGAAGTGACCAAGGTTCATGCCATCTGCGTGAAATGCGGAGCCCTGGCTTACGTGAGCCATCGACTGGTGCATAACGAAAAGCGGGTGCTTTTGGGTGAAAAGGATGAATACGAGCCGCTCTGCCGCGACTGCTATCAGAAAGCCCTCCACAAGGAGGAGTGAAAAGTGAAGAGTGAAAAGTGAAAAGTGAAGAGTGAAGAATTCAATAGCCTTTGCTAATCATAAAGTTCAAAGCTCAAAGTTCAAAGTTCAAAGTTCAAAGTAATATGCCTAAGGAGATTACATTCGATAAGTTTATACGATGGGCAGGCGTTACGCTCATCGTCTTTGCGGTGTTATATATCACCAATTACTTGAGCGAGGTACTTTTACCATTCGTCATAGCATGGTTTTTTGCCTACCTGCTCTATCCGGTCGTGAAGTTTATCGAGAACAAACTCCACATCAAGGTTCGTGCCCTGTCCATCATACTGGCAATGGGAGCTGCCATCGCAGTCATCGGTGGCGTACTGTGGCTCATCATTCCACCGATGATCGACCAGTTTGACAAACTAGGGGAAGTCTTGACCCGCTGGCTGCACCAAACCACCCACACCAACAACCTGACGGCGATGATCAAGGAGTGGCTGCAGGAAAATCAGGCACAGATAGAACATTTCCTGAAGAGCAAGGACTTCAGCGATGCCCTCAAGACAACGATGCCCAAGCTGTTCTCCGTTGTAGGACAAACGGCAAACATCATCATCAGCATCGTGGCATCCATGATTACCTTATTATATATGTTCTTTATCCTACTCGACTATGAGACATTAACCGCCAACTGGGTTCGCATCTTCCCTAAGAAGAACCGCCCTTTCTGGCAAGAGCTGATGAAAGATGTAGAACGAGAGCTCAACAACTACGTCCGCGGCCAGGGAATGGTGGCCCTCTGCATGGGTATCATGTTCTGTATTGGCTTTACCATCATCGGCTTCCCGATGGCTATCGGTCTGGGCATTCTGATAGGTATCATGGACCTGGTACCTTACCTTCATACCTTCGCCCTCATCCCTACCGCCTTCCTTGCCATGCTCAAGGCGGCAGATACCGGTCAGAACTTCTGGATGGTCTTCGGACTTGCCTTCCTGGTATTCTGCGTGGTTCAGGTGATTACGGATATGGTGGTTACACCAAAGATTATGGGCAAGGCGATGGGCTTGAACCCAGCTATTCTGCTATTAAGTCTTTCCATCTGGGGTGCCCTGCTGGGCTTCATCGGTCTGATTATCGCACTACCTCTCACCACCCTGCTCATTGCTTATTGGCAACGGTATGTAACGCGAGAAAAGCCACAATACAAGACTCCAAGCACTCCACCTGATAAGATTCAGCAAAATGCGGAAGAGATAGCTCAATCGCTCAAAATGAGTGGAAAAATGGCAGAAAAAGCTATCCCAGAGAGAGAAAATGAAGAAAAACAGCAAAAAAACGACTAAATATTTGGTTATTTGAAAAATATGTCGTACCTTTGCACTCGCTTTTGAAACCAAAAGTTGGAGATTGACTCGCTAGCTCAGCTGGTAGAGCACAACACTTTTAATGTTGGGGTCATGGGTTCGAGCCCCATGCGAGTCACAGATCTCTGAAAAAGGACTTTCCATTATGGCAAGTCCTTTTTTCGTATACATTTAACTGAGACGCCCAGACAAAGCTGGAATATCCTGCAAGACAACCATTGCACATCAGTAGGAATAAAAAGAATAAAAAACAGAGCCTTTTAATAGTTCTTAACAAATACAGATGCAAGATTCATGTAAAATCTCGTTTTATTATACGGAAATACTGATAATAAACAATATTATAGCAAAATAAATTAGAAAACAAAATGAAGAAATTTACATTACTCACTGTTTTGGCAGCTTTCGTTGCTGCATTCTCTTTCACTTCCTGTAACACTGATGGCGACAGCTACACACCATTGACTCTCGAACAGCAGAAGTCTTTTCAGACAGCAATGGCTGTAGGTTCATACAACAACATGATGCTTCTCTTTGAGAAGAAGAATGAAGCCAATGTAAACAAGCAGATTGACTCTGTTGCAGTATCTTGCAGAGTAAGCATGTACGGTGACAGTACAATCACTATGACCAACTTCCCTATCGCTCAGCTCGCAGAGCACATCTCTAACAAAAATCTGGCTGAAGCTCTCGCAAAGGAAGCGCCAAGAACCATTACATGCAAGTATCAGGTTGCACCAAACAGTACATCAGCTATGGCTTACTTCCTGGCATGTCCTAGCGTAATCGAGCTGAACCTGACTTACGGTACGGACAACAAGAGCCACAAGGTACAGTTTGCCTTTGCGCCTAACCAGATGTATTATGGCTACTGCACACTGAACGAGCCAAGACAGTTAGGATTCCAGTTCTATCTTGCCCAGCTTTGGGTTGACGGAGCACAGACATCTTATCTCAAGAACTCTGTATCCGGCTACAGCTCTGTAAGTTTCGCTTGCCGCAATGCATTCAAGAAATAAAAATAAGATTAGAAACAAGAATCAAAAGTAAAAAGAATATAGTTAATACTCTCTTATAAAACAACTTACAAATATATGTTCTGAAATCACTCAGTATGAAAACTAAATAAAAGGCGCGACAGTCGGGATTGACTATCGCGCCTACTTTTTTATCAATATTCCACTATCAATTAATCTTTCTTCCAAAGCTTGGTCATATCCTCCAAAGTCTTACCCTTTGTCTCAGGAACCAACTTCCATACAAAGACAGCAGCAAGGATACAGATAACGCCATACAAACCGTATGTGAACCAATAACCCATGCTATTGGCAAGTGGTACAAACGATGTAGAAACAATCCAGTTGAAAATCCACTGGAAAGCTACAGCGATAGCTACAGCAGCACCACGGATGGTATTAGGGAACACCTCGGCAATAAGTACCCAGCAGATAGGTCCCCAAGAGAACATAAACGATGCAGAATAAACCATGATGGAAACCATGCAGAAAAGCTGCATATTAGGATTTCCAAAGGTTATTGCCACACCAATAGCACCCAAAGCCATACCCAGAGAGCCCGCAATGAGCAAAGGCTTGCGACCCAGCTTCTCTACAGTAAAGATAGCAACACAAGTGAAACTGAGGTTCACAATACCATTGAATACGGTAAGCACCATAGGATTGTCAAATCCCATTGCCTCATAAATACGTGGTGCATAGTAAAGCACCGCATTGATACCAACAGCCTGCTGGAATACAGAAAGCATCACACCTACGAAAATACAGAGGAATCCGTAAGTCATCAGCTTTTCTGTCTTCTCGGTTACCGTATTCTTGATTTCATCCAGAATCTTCTTTGCCTCTGCAGCACCATTAATACGGGCAAGAATACGCTCTGCCTTCGCATCCTGACCTACCATAGCAAGATAACGTGGAGTCTCAGGAACAAAGCAGATAAGCAAGGCGAACAAACCTGCAGGAATCATCTCTGAACCAAACATGTATCTCCAACCAGTCTCGATAGCCCAAGCAGCTTCGCCACCATTGAGAATCTCATTCATACCATTACCCACACTCTGAATAGCAGGAGCTATATGGTCGCCAAGGATAAAGAAGTTGACGAAATAAACCACCAGCTGACCAAAGATGATGGCAAACTGGTTCCAGCTAACCAACATACCACGGATATTACTTGGGGCAATCTCACCAATATACATAGGACAAACAGCAGAAGCCAAGCCTACACCAATACCACCAATCACACGATAAAGATTGAAGACGATAAGCAAGGTTAGATTTGGTTCTCCCTTTGGCAAGACCAAACTTTCAGGACACATAGAACCCCATGCAGAGATGAAGAACATCACACCCGCAAAGATCAGCGAGCGTTTACGTCCCCAGTTAGAAGCAAGCACTCCGGAAAGTGCCGAACCAATGATACAGCCAATCAAAGCACTGGAACTGGTAAATCCATGCCAGAAATCTGTATATACGAAATCACTTGCACCCATGAAGAATGCCTGTAAGCCCTTTTCGGCACCTGATATCACTGCGGTATCGTAACCGAAAAGCAAGCCGCCTAATACTGCGACCATCACAATTGAGATAAGATAGGCTTTAGAGCCCGTTTGTTTTTGTTCCATTATTTTTTAGGTTTGAATCTGTTTTGTTTTTGTAGTTCAGCGAAAATATTCTATATATTAACGCCTCTTCTCTTAAAATATTACGTATAAAGTGCACTTTTCCCCTATTTTTTTTGTAAATTTGCAACCAAATTATAATTTCAACAGAGATTACGTCATATGAATATAGCAGATTTTCTACAAAATGAGGGCAATAAGCGAGGCTTTTCTTTCGAAGTTCTGCCTCCACTCAAGGGTAACGGAACAGCAGCCTTGTTCCGCACCATCGACAGCTTGAAGGATTATGCCCCTAGGTTTATCAACATTACGACACATCACAGCGAATACGTTTACAAGGAATTGGAAAACGGTTTGTTGTCGCGCCAGCGTGTACGCCGACGTCCGGGTACCGTTGCCATTGCAGCTGCCATCCAGAACAAGTACGATATTCCTGTCATTCCGCACGTCATCTGCAGTGGCGTCAGCAAGGAAGACATTGAGTACGAGCTGCTCGATCTCCAGTTTCTGGGCATCAGCAACATCCTGGTACTTCGCGGTGATAAGGCTAAGGATGATAGAGTATTCACCCCAACCCTGAATGGTCATGCGAATGCAACCGACCTCTTGAAGCAGGTGAACCAATTCAACGAAGGTTTCTTCTGCGACGGTACTCCTATCAAGCATCCTGGCGAGAAATTCTGCTGCGGCGTAGCTTGCTATCCGGAGAAGCACGAAGAAGCTCCTAATCTGGAAATGGATATGCAGCACTTGCTGGAGAAGCAGAAGTTGGGCGCAGCATACGCTGTAACCCAGCTCTTCTACGACAACCAGAAATTCTATGACTTTGTAGACAAGGCTCGGAAGATAGGTATCACCATTCCTATCATCCCTGCCCTGAAGCCATTTGCCAAGCTGAGCCAGCTCACCGTGGTACCAAAGACCTTCCATTGCGACATTCCTGAGGATTTGGCGCAGGAGGTATTAAAGTGCAAGACGGATGAAGACGCCAAAGCTCTCGGCATCGAATGGACAACCGCCCAGGTGAAAGACCTGTTCGAGCACGGCTACAACAATATACATTTCTTCACCGTTTCGGCTGTGGAAAGCGTAAAGCAGATTGCCAAAACTCTGTTTTAGGGTAGAGGATCCTGCTACAGGAAGGTAAAGGTTAGGTGCCTGGAGCAAAAATTTCAGGCTACTAATCATAAAGTTCAAAATTCAAAGTTCAAAGTAAAAAGAGTTCAATGTTAAAGAAGGATGTGATAGGTCAGCAAGAAGTATGGAACCGTCTGATGGAGATGGTTCAGGAGAACCGCATCCCCCATGCTTTGATGTTTTGCGGACCGGAAGGTTGCGGTAAACTGGCGATGGCACTGGCTTTCGCCAGCTATCTGCTTGGAGATTCTCCGATGCTCAACAAATGGGAACATCCCGACCTTCACTTCACCTACCCAACCATCAAGACGTCCGATATGGGCAGCGACCATACTCCGGTTAGCGATGATTTCATCAAGGAATGGCGCGAGATGCTGCTCAAGGATGGACCTTACGTGCTGATTGGTGAATGGATGCAGAAGATGGGCAAAAGCGATGCCGACTTAAACAAGCAAGCCATCATCACCGCCGAAGAAAGTGATGCTCTTGCCAAGAAACTCATCATGATGTCGAGCCAGGGCGGTTACAAGATCAGCCTGATATGGCTGCCGGAAAGAATGAACCAGCAGAGTGCCAACAAGATATTGAAACTCCTGGAAGAACCACCTCGCCAAACCCTCTTCCTGCTTGTTAGCGAACAGCCTGAACTTCTTCTGGAAACTATCAGAAGCCGTACACAACGCATCGATTTCAAGAAGATAGCTACAGAAGACATCAAGCAGGCATTGATAGAACGCAGGGCTTTGGAACCCGACATGGCACACCGGATAGCCCGCATCGCCAACGGCAACTGGAATGCAGCACTGGAAGAACTCAATGCCGGCAATGAGAAAAGACAGCATCTCGACATGTTTATCATGCTGATGCGACTCGCCTACATGCGAAATATTCACGACCTGAAGAAATGGAGCGAAGTGGTTTCCACCTTCGGAAGAGAGAAGCAGAAGAGAATGCTCGATTACTTCATGCACATGCTCAGGGAAAGCTTCATGTACAACTTCCGACAGCCGGAACTGAACTACATGACGCAGGAAGAGGAAAACTTCGCCAAGAACTTCGCCCGCTTCATCAACGAGGCGAACATCATCGACATCTCCAACCTCTTCGAGGAGAGCAAACGGTTCATCGGGCAGAATGCCAATCCTAAGATTGTATTCTTCGACCTGGCACTCAAGATTATCGTACTGCTCATCAGGAAGTGAGGAATGAATCAAGAAGAGCGGAAAAATGAAGAGAAACAAAGGGCGTAAGCCTATCAATATACATTAATAATATTATAAAATAGATTTTATCGTGGATTACAAGAATATGAAATTCAGATTGTGGAACGGCTGCGACCGAGGACTCTGCTGCAAGGCGGTGGGACGACAGGACAGACAGCTGAACACATACGACTGGCTCGCAGACGTGCCAGGTAATGCCGAGAGCACCGACCTCGTAGAAGTGCAATTCAAGAATACCCGAAAGGGATATTACCATAATGTGAATAACCTCGACCTCAAAAAGGGCGACATAGTGGCTGTGGAAGCCAACCCTGGTCACGACATCGGTGTGGTTACACTCACCGGTAGACTCGTGAAACTGCAGCTGAAGAAGGCAAATCTCAAGTCGCAGGACGACATCAAGCGCATCTATCGCATTGCCAAGCAGGTAGACCTCGACAAATGCAAGGAAGCAAAGAGCCGCGAGCATGCTACCATGATTCAGAGCAGACAGATTGCCCTGGACCTGGGATTGAAGATGAAAATCGGAGACGTAGAGTATCAGGGTGATGGCAACAAGGCTATTTTCTACTATATCGCCGATGAGCGAGTAGACTTCCGTCAGCTCATCAAGGTGCTTGCTGATACCTTCCACGTGCGCATCGAGATGAAGCAGATTGGTGCCCGTCAGGAAGCAGGCCGCATCGGTGGTACCGGTCCTTGTGGTCGCGAACTCTGCTGCGCTACATGGATGAAGAATTTTGTGAGCGTCAGCACCAATGCCGCACGCTATCAGGACATCTCGCTCAACCCTCAGAAGTTGGCAGGTATGTGTGCCAAGCTGAAATGTTGTCTCAACTATGAGGTAGACAACTATGTAGAAGCAAGTCGCAAGATGCCTCCAAAGGATGCTGTTCTGCAGACTGCCGATGGCGAATTCCATCAGTTCAAGGTAGATATTCTGGCTGGTCTCATCACCTATTCTTCTGATAAGAATCTGGCTTCAAACCTCGAAACCATTACCGCAGCACGTGCCAAGGAAATCATCGAGATGAACCGGAAAGGCGAAAAGCCTCTCAGCCTGTTGGAGAACGGAAAGATCAAGGAATCTTCCAAGCCTATCGATTTGCTCAACGAATCAGACTTGAGCCGCTTCGACAAGTCGAAGAAAAAGAAAAAGAAAAATAACAAGAATCGTAACCGCCAGGACGCAGACAATAAGGCAAACAAGCAGCAGAACGAGAACCGACAGCAGCAGAACGGCCAGCAGGGCGAGAACCGACAGCAGCAGAACGGTCAGCAGGACGTGAAACAGCAGCAAGGCGAGAACCGTCAGGGCAACCGTCATCAGAACGGCAACAACAATCGCCGTCGCGACAATCGCAATCGTCAGCCACGCCAGCAGCATGGCGGTGATAAAAAGCCAGAAGACAAGAAATGAAACGACTGATATATTTGATATTGGTAATGGTAGCAACCATGTCGCTCCCTTCCTGCAAGCATTCTACCGTATTCGACAGTTATGCGCATACCCCGATTGCAGGATGGGAGAAGAACGACACGCTCTCGTTCGAGATTCCACCTCTTCTGGAAGGCGGCTATTACAACGAGAGCCTGGGGCTCCGCATCACGGGTAATTATCCTTTCATGGGACTTACCCTCATCGTGGAGCAGAACATCTACCACAACAACAAGCATGTGCCCAGCGCATGCAAGACAGACACCGTAAACTGTCAGCTGATAGACAAGAACGGTGTGAGCAAAGGGCAAGGCATCAGCTACTATCAGTACAACTTCCCTATCAACGTCTACAGGTTGAATCAGGGAGACTCTATCCATATCACTGTGCGTCATGACATGAAGCGCGAGATTCTGCCTGGCGTAAGCGATATCGGAGTGAAGATAACAAAAAATGACCAATGAGGATTTCCCATTGGTCATTTTTCTTTTATCCTAGTTTCTTAGCAGAATTCTAGCTCTTTACCTGATTCTAGCTTCTTACCAGATTCTAGCTTCTTACCAGATTTCTACCAGCATCTATTCTCAGGAAGATGAAGAGCAGAATGGTAAAGCCCCAAAGCGAACTACCACCATAACTGAAGAACGGCAGCGGAATACCGATTACAGGCGTCAGTCCCAGCACCATTCCTACATTAATAAACAGGTGGAACAGGAAAACACTCAGCACGCAATAGCCGTATATTCGTCCGAACTTGAACGGTTGTCGCTCTGCCAGGTGTATCAGTCTCAATATCAACGCCAGGAAGAGCAGCAAAACACCTGCCGAACCCAGGAATCCTTCCTCCTCTCCTACCGTACAGAAGATGAAGTCAGTATCCTGCTCTGGCACGAACTTGAGCTTAGTCTGGGTTCCATTCAGGAATCCCTTACCCTGCAAACCTCCCGAACCGATAGCAATCTCGCTCTGATGAACATTATATCCGGCACCCGCCAAGTCTTCATCCAGACCCAGAAGCACGTTGATACGAACTCGCTGGTGAGGCTCCATCACATTATTCAGTACGTAGTCGGCACTATAGAAGAAGGCGATAGAACCGAGAGAGAATAACGAGATGAGGAAATAGTTTCTGAATCTCGTTCTCAAACCATGGTAAACCAGGAATCCTATCATCAGCGCACATAGCAGGAGCTGTATCCACACGATATCGAACGGAATGACATAGGTGGAGAAAAGGGCAAATATCAGCGTAATACCCAGGGAATAGCCCAGGATGATAAGTGCATGTTTCTTATTGCCCGTATACGAATAGACCATACCCGAAGTAAAAATCTGTACCAGCAAAAGCACCACAAACTTGCCCACCGAGGTATAGGTATCCCACATCATCACGTTCTCATACTTCACTCCCAACACGAAATAAGCCACCATCGAAACTCCCGTAAAGAGCACGGCACCCGGCATTCCTTCGCGATAGAGCATCAGGAAGAAGGCTGAATAAACCAGCGCCGAACCCGTTTCACGCTGTCCCACGATACATACCATAGGAAGCATGATGATGCCTACTGCCGCCATGAAATGCTTCATGTTGTGAATATTGAATCCATAGCTCGACATGAATTTCGCTACAGCCAAAGCCGTGGCAAACTTACCGAACTCGGCAGGTTGCAGTCGGAGCGGTCCCAGGACGAGCCACGAATGCGAACCCTTGATGCTATGCGGATTGAATATCGTGGCAAAAAGCAGCAATATCAG
>ERZ857629.4858-NODE-4858-length-10115-cov-3.450298_pt1 | contig 10115 bp, 9 predicted proteins | sample MGYA00519700_ERZ857629 | MGnify/ENA primary metagenome ERZ857629 (study PRJEB31778, sample SAMEA3449351) | human gut metagenome | biome: human gut; feature: human-associated habitat; material: faeces | place: United Kingdom | collected 2010/2012 ... | reverse complement strand
CATAGAAGCAGGAGCCCCACAAGCATGGATACAGTCTGAGGACTACAACAAACTCTCCATCCCCGAAAAATACCTGCCGGTATTTGATGAACTGGGAACGGTCGCTTTTGTCATTATCAAAGACAGTTCTTTACTTTTCGAACAATACTGGGAAGATTATTCCCCTAAATCGCACAGCAACTCGTTTTCCATGGCCAAAAGCATTGTTTCGCTGGCTATAGGATGTGCTATTGACGACGGATTCATCAAAAACGTAGATCAACCGGTCAGCGATTTCTATCCGGAATTTCAGGGATACAATGGAAAAGTACTGGCCCTCCGTCATCTGCTGACAATGAGTGCCGGTGTAGATTTCGACGAAGCCTACTCCTCCCCTTTCTCGCCTACCACGAAATTGTATTACGGGGATGACCTGGAAAAGATCGCTTTAGGCATGAAAGAAACGGAAGAGCCGGGCGTTAACTTTATCTACCAGAGCGGGGTGACACAACTACTTTCCCTCATTGTAGAAAAAGCGACCGGAGAGAACATCAGTTCGTACGTTTCAAGAAAATTATGGACTCCAATGAATGCGGAAGAAGATGCGCTCTGGAGCCTGGATAAAAAAGAGGGTATCGAAAAAGCGTATTGCTGTTTCAACAGTAATGCCCGCGACTTCGCCCGTTTCGGACAACTGATCTTAAACAAAGGCAGCTGGAACGGCAGGCAACTGATTTCCGAATCCTATATAACGGAAGCAACAACACCCGACACCAGCCTGACCTTCAAAGAGTATAATGAGACAAACCACTGTTACGGTTTCCAGTTCTGGCATCTTACCTATAAAGGCATGGAAATTCCTTATATGCGGGGAATTCTCGGCCAATATGTTTTTGCCATTCCGGAACTGAATGCCGTCGTCGTACGCCTGGGGCATAAACGCAGTGATACACGTTCCGCCCAACATTATCCGGATGATATCGATACATGGTTGGGAGCAGCGGTGGAAATGATACAGGAATCAACTAAAAATCAGAATAAATCAGAATAAACATACTAAATTAAACAACAAATGAAGAAAACAGTTTTAACTGCGCCAATCGCAGCATTGTTACTCCTTTCTTGTGCAGAAGCGCCACAGGAGAAAGGGAAAGAGATCACTTACACGCCGCAGGCTGCTTACAATCCTCCGACGTATGTATGTTACAAAGCTCCGGCTCCGATCAAGATAGACGGCAAGCTATCTCCCGAAGAATGGGATGCGATTCCCTGGACTACCGACTTTGTCGATATCGAAGGTGACAAACGTCCTAAACCACTTCTGCAAACACGGGCAAAAATGACTTATGATGATAACGGTATGTACTTCGCCGTTCTGATGGAAGAACCGCATGTATGGGGCACCATCACGGAACATGATGCCGTAATCTATCAGGATAACGATTTTGAAATATTCCTCAATCCGACAAACGATACGCATAACTATCTGGAATATGAAGTAAACGCACTGGGTACGGAATGGGATCTGTATCTGAGCAAACCTTACCGGGATAATCCGCAAGTCCTGAACAACTGGGAATTTGCCGGTATGAAATCGGCCGTTCATGTAGACGGGACTTTGAACAACCCGAAAGATACCGACAATTCATGGAGCGTGGAAGTTTTCATTCCCTGGTCTTCCATCTATCAGGTGGCGAGAGGAAAAGAAAAACCTGTACCCGGCGAACATATCCGTACGAACTTCTCACGTGTGGAATGGACAACGGATATACAGGACGGAAAATACGTAAAAGTTCCTATCAAAGGCGAAGATAAGATTCGTGAATACAACTGGGTATGGGCTCCGACAGGGGTAATCAATATTCATATGCCGGAATACTGGGGATTCGTACAGATATCCGATAAAGTGGCCGGAACCGGCGAAACACCATTCGTAACAGACCCGAATGATGAAGTTAAATGGCTTCTGCGTAACCTGTATTACCGTCAGAACGAGTATGCAGCGACATTCGGCGAATATGCTCCATCTGTAGCCGCCCTCAAACCGGAAGAATTATGCCCGGCAGAACAGGCCAAACAGATCAAACTGTTCAATACACCTTCCATGTATGAAATCACAGTGCCCGGAACAGACGGTAATGTATGGCATATCCGACAGGACGGATTGGTTTGGGCTTCCAAGAAATAATTGAACCTACTTTTCCCTTGATGGAAAAGTAGCCAAAAGATGCCGAGACCTCTTGCTATTAGGCGTCAGTCTGTTACACAGGTGTCGGTTTCGGCAATCCTTAGAGGAAGCAGAGCTTCCTATGAAAGGCCTCATCTGGTGAGCGTGAAGCGAAGCATCCGCAGTGAGCGCCCAGAGGCTGTGCTGTTTGAGCGTAGCGAGTTCACAGACGACAGCGAACGTAGGATGCTGAGTAGCGAACCAGATGCAGCCTTGATCTTTTGGTTACTTTTCTATCAAGAGAAAAGTAACATTCAAATCTGATAACAAATGAAACAATACAAATACCTCCTTTTTGACCTCGACGGTACAATTACCGATTCGGAAAGCGGGATTACCCGCTGCGTTGAATATGCACTGAACCATTTTGGCATTCAGGTAAACGATTTACGCGAATTATCACCATTCATCGGTCCTCCTTTGATGGATTCATTCAAAGACTTTTACAATTTCACCGATGAACAGGCAACCATCGCTGTTGCCAAATACAGGGAAAGATATGCAGTCAAGGGTATTCTGGAAAATGAGTTATATCCGGGAATTAAAGAATTGCTGGCACAAGTCCGACAAAACGGCAAAACCGTCATACTGGCCACATCCAAACCGGAAATATTCGCCAGACGCATTCTGGATTATTTTGAATTAAGCAGTTATTTTTCTTTCGTCGCAGGAAGTGGCCTGGATGGTTCGCTTCATACCAAAACGGATGTAATCAACTATATATTAGAGGAAAACAATATAACGAACCGAGATTCAGTCGTCATGATCGGCGACAGGAAACACGATATCATCGGTGCCAAAAACACAGGTATAGATTCTATCGGCGTTTTATACGGATTCGGAGATTACAAAGAACTATCGGAAGCCGGAGCGGATTACATAGCAGAAGATATTCCGGCACTCCGCAGATTACTTCTGTAGTTTTGCATTATTCTTCCGATTTTATTCACGTTTTCGGTGTTTTCCTCTTACTTTTGCATATGAAGGAAAGCAATTTAGGATTTGCCTTATGATGAATGTTATAGAAAAGATAAACTCTTCGTACCCCATTTCTGATGATACGATACGAACATTGAAAGAAAATGTGACTTTATGCCATTTCCCTAAAAAATATCAGTTGATAAAGGCAGATATGTTTTGCAAATCAGCCTATTTCATAGAGAAAGGAATGACCCGCTCTTTCTGGCTGGTAAACGGGGAAGAAATAACGACCTCCTTTTCTGACGAGGGGGGAATTGTATTCAGCATGGACGAATTATACTATAACAAACCCAGTGAAGAATTTGTGGAAACACTTGAAGACGTTGTTGCCTATAGAATATCACTGACCGATTTATTACGGCTGTTTGAGACAAATATTGAATTAGCCAATTGGGGAAGAGTCATTCATCAAAACGAATACAGACGATTGCACCGTTCACATAAAGAACACCTTACATTATCAGCCAAAGATAGATACGAAGAATTTAAACAGCAGTTTCCTCTGGTTTGCCAGCGAGCACAACTGGGATATATCGCTTCATATCTGGGAATAACGTTGTCGACACTCAGCCGTCTCAGAGCTCAGAAATAATCTTTCCCCGGCAAAATTTGACGTAGGACAAATGTTAGAAGACGGAAGTTCTCTAATTTTGGGGCGTCATAGGCAACAGCTTACAATAATAATCTAAATTATAAATTTTATCATGCAAAACATTTCTTCCGCTGCATTTACAGACACTAAACCTCATTACGACCTTCTTGACGGATTAAGAGGGGTTGCGGCCCTTTTAGTCGTATGGTATCATGTGTACGAAGGCTACGCTTTTGCCGGAGGCAGCGATACCATCGGAGGTATCAACCATGGCTATCTGGCTGTGGATTTCTTTTTTATCCTATCCGGTTTCGTTATCGGCTATGCTTACGACGACCGTTGGGCAAAGAGTTTAACCCTGAAAGATTTCTTTAAACGCCGTTTAATCCGTCTGCATCCGATGGTTATCATGGGAGCGGTTCTGGGTCTTATCACTTTCCTTATTCAAGGCAGTGTAAAATGGGACGGAACACATGTGGCTATCTCCACAGTTATGTTATCTTTGCTTTGCTCTCTGTTTTTCATACCCGCCATACCGGGAGCCAGTTACGATGTCAGAGGGAATGGCGAAATGTTTCCGTTGAACGGTCCCAGCTGGTCATTATTCTTCGAGTATATCGGTAATATTCTTTATGCCTTGTTTATTCGCCGATTATCCACCAAAGCATTGACTGTAGTCGTCTTTTTGATGGGTGTGGCACTGGCTGCGTTCGCTTCCCTCAATGTTTCCGGATACGGTAATATCGGAGTGGGTTGGACACTGGATGGCGTGAACTTTATCGGCGGATTGTTACGAATGCTTTTCCCTTTCTCCATGGGTATGCTCTTATCCCGTAACTTCAAACCCATAAAGATTAGAGGCGCTTTTTGGATTTGTTCAATTATATTACTGGGATTGTTCTCAGTTCCTTATCTGGAAGGAACCGATCCGATTTGCATAAACGGACTTTACGAATCGTTTTGCATCATCATCGTTTTCCCTATCCTTATTTGGTTGGGAGCATCGGGAACGACTACGGATATAAAGTCTACGAAGATTTGTAAATTTTTAGGGGATATCTCTTTCCCGCTTTATATCATACACTATCCGTTCATGTACCTGTTCTATGCCTGGTTGATCGACAAGCAGCTTTTCACTCTCGGAGAAACCTGGCAAATGGTTCTGGGTGTTCTTACCTTAAATATAGTTGTGGCTTATCTGTGCCTGAAACTATATGACGAACCGGTAAGAAAATGGTTAAGCAAAAAGTTCCTGGCTAAGAAATAAGTATTCTATACATTAATTATAATACAGACGCGGATTTACGGATAACTCTTTATACAAGAACCGTAAAGTCCGTGTCTGCAATATATTAATAACATAAACCAATCAGATACCGGCAAAGAATATCTCCGCCAAACACAGCCACACAATAAAGAATACCTAACGGATATCCTTTCAGATTACAGGACACTTTCAAAGCCTTGAACATCCATACCAATGCCCACACCAAAAATAACATACCGATCAACGACAGCCATATCCCGACCAGGAAACCGGGTTGAGCCATTAGTTCCATCGGCGGCACATTCATATCGATCTTCGCCAGGTTTTGCATCGGAGGCAGCATATTGAATAAATTCATAAAGATAAAAGGTAACTGGGCAAAAGCGACAGTCCCCAAGACATCGATCACCCTTATCCGTGAACGTGACAGGATCAATCCACCCAGATAAAACAACACAGCCGGGACTATCCAGACAACCAAATGTTCCACCGCATAACACCACCAGGCCGGATTAGGTGCCGGACCAAAATGTAACAACCCGTGATAATGCCAGCCGGAAAGATAACATATAACTGTAGAAACTACCATTCCTAATAATCCCCACCCTAACGCTTGTCCTCCGGCAATCCATTCAAACGGATTAACAAGAAAATTTAACCACTGTCTTTTCATAACTACTCTATCTTATTTAATTTATCAATCAGATCATCCAGTACATTCCTGACGGTAGGATAACTCACTCCCATACTCTTCGCCATGTCTTTCAGGCTTCCGCTCGACTTAATAAAATCAACGATAAACTGTTGTTCTTTCTCGGTCAACCGTGCCAAAAGAGGCAGTTCAAAGTTCCCGCAAACCTCCGTGTCGCATTGCCCGCAAAACAACCTCCCCACTCTCAGAGGGGAATCACAGGCCGGACACTGCAACGGCAAACGTTTTCTGACTTCTCCCATAATCACTTTTTCTCTTTAATAAACGAACTCAGCGACGAAATCAAAGTGGCATTAACCGGTAAAGAAGGATTTGCATACACCGCCATCTGTTTTTGAGGATCAACCGTATCACAATCTTTCAGTACATGGTTCATCTTTTCTATCAAAAGAAGTGTTGCAGAAGGAGCCGCTTTCTTCAACAACTCCGCATCTTCCACCAGAACCTGTATATCATTTTTCCCTTGTACGATCAACTCTGGAATTTTCAACTCCTTTATTACCTGTTGGGGATTATATTTATACCATGATATCATATAGGGTTGGACCGATTGCCTGAACAAAGCCTCCATACCGAACGGTACATTCGGGACTAATTTACCCTGCTTCAACGAATCATTGATAGAAGCGACCATATTCCTGACAGATTCAGGTTGGGACGAAAGCTGTTTTTCTATTATCTCATAAGCCGGTCTTCCCGCCCCAGCCAAAGAAACAAAAGCCTTTACTTTCGGATTATTACGGCATGCCAGCATCCCGATCAACGAACCTTCACTATGGCCGATCACCGTAATACCGGTAAAACGTGAATCCTTTCCCAGATAATCGATCCAGCCTTTCACATCGTTGACATAATCCTCAAAACGTAGGTCAGACTCTTTCTTTCCTGCCGGTGCACTGGATGCTATTCCCCGTTTATCGAAACGTAAAGAAGCTATGCCCTGCTCTGCCAGATCTTCGGCCAGATACTTTAAAGAATTATTCGTCATCTGTCCGATCGCAGAATTACCATCCATATCGGTCGGTCCTGATCCGGCAATCAACAAGACTACAGGAGAAGATTTCATTCCCGGGGGAAGAAGTATTTTTCCATGAATGGCTCCGTTTTGAGTATTCAGGGTTACCGCCTCATCGGCCAGCGGCATCAACTGCCCGAAACAAACAACGGTAATAAAAGAGAAGATAATGCTGAATAATAATTTTACCTGTTTCATATTATTGCTTTTCTAATAACTTATCCGGACAAATATATAAATTATATTGAATAAAATTCAATACGAGATAAACTTTATTCAATTACAGATAAAAATAATTCATAACAGGTGAGGTATTCCTGTCCCAGGATATCCCTTATTTTTCTTTTCCCATATTTTAGCCATTCCAATTTGTATCCCTTATCTTTGCAACAGATTAAATACATAACATAAACGAACTATATCATGAAACGAAACAACCTATGGATAACCACCCTGGCCTTGGGTATCGCGTTATCCGCCTACGGACAGCAAGCCGACGGAGGTATTTCCGCGGAGATGCTGCAACAGATCAAACAATCTTACAAAGGAACACCGACTGATAAAGCAATTCATAATGCGATCAGTAATAACGACATCAACAAACTGGCAGTAAACGCTGAAAGCAAAAACAATTTCGACACTTACTTTTCTCACAAAGTAAACGGTAAAGGCATCACCAACCAGAAATCTTCCGGACGTTGCTGGTTGTTCACCGGACTGAACGTATTCCGTGCACAGGCAATCGCTAAATATAATATGGGAGATTTCCAGTTCTCACAAAACTATTCTTTCTTCTGGGACCAACTTGAAAAAGCAAACCTTTTCCTGCAAGGTATCATTGATACCCGGGAAAAACCGATGGATGACAAGATGGTGGAATGGTTATTTAAAAATCCGCTCAGCGACGGAGGACAGTTTACCGGAATATCCGATATCCTGGGAAAATATGGCGTTGTCCCCTCCGACGTAATGGTAGAAACCAATAGTAGCGAGAGCACCGGAAGAATGGCAAACCTGATCAGTCTCAAACTGAAAGAATTTGGTCTGCAACTACGCGACCAGTCAGCCAAAGGGGCTAAAGTAGCCGCACTGGAAAAGAATAAAACCGAAATGCTGGGAACTATTTACCGGATGCTGGTCCTCAACCTGGGTGAACCGCCTACGAAATTTACCTGGACACGCAAAGACGCCAAAGGCGATCCGGTTGAAACGAAAGAATACACGCCCCAGTCATTCTTCGACGAATATATCGGAAAGGATCTGACAAACAATTATGTCATGTTGATGAACGATCCGAGCCGCGAATACTATAAGTTATACGAAATCGACTTCGACCGCCACCGCTATGACGGCAAGAACTGGACATACGTTAACCTGCCGATAGAGGACATCAAGGAAATGGCTATTGCCTCTATCAAAGACAGCACTATGATGTACTTCTCTTGCGACGTGGGTAAATTCTTCGATCGTGAACGTGGTTTGCTGGACGTGAACTATTACGATTACGGCTCACTGATGGGTACCACTTTCGGTATGGATAAGAAACAACGTATCCAGACATTCGCCAGCGGTTCGTCGCATGCCATGACCTTAATGGCTGTAGACCTGGACAGCAACGGCCAACCGAAAAAATGGATGGTTGAAAACAGTTGGGGACCGGGTGCCAACAACGGACATTTGATCATGACCGACGAATGGTTCAACGAATATATGTTCCGTCTGGTAGTCGATAAGAAATATATCACCGACAAAGTAAAAGACGTCCTCAAACAAACACCGACCCGTCTTCCGGCCTGGGACCCGATGTTTGCTGACGAAAATTAATCGTTATATTGGAGAATGCAGATAAAACAAAAGCGGCAGACACAGTCTTACCGCTTTTGTTTTATCTACGCTTTATACCCATCGAATAGTGAAACGATGGATCATCTATTTCCCCCAATCCGAAGGCTTTGCTCCCATCTGCAATATTAAAGTTCCTCCCTTCATCAGGTCGGCATGCATCAGATAACATTTATCGTAAGGCTTTCCATTTAGAGTTGCCTGCTGGATATATATATTTTCAGGGCTATTATTGTGAGCTTCAATCACAAATGTCTTTCCCTCAGCATAGTTCGGGTCCAGATTGAAGACAACCTTCTCAAACACCGGACTCGTCAGTTCATACCGCTGATCGCCCGGACAAACAGGATGTAATCCACTAGCCGCCAACACATACCAGGCAGACATCTGGCCGACATCTTCATTACCGACCAATCCCAGCACCGAATTTTTATAAGCATTCCGGCAAATATCCCGCGTCCATTTCTGTGTAAGCTCCGGAGCACCTAGGCGGTTGAACAGGAATGGCACGTGATGTACCGGCTCGTTGGCATGATTATAATATTGATTCCATAAATAGTTGGCTGGTGTTTGTTCAAACATATCCGTCAGATCGGCCAGCACCTTTTCCCGTCCGCCCATCAGTTTGATCATACCTTCCACATCATGAGGTACAAACCAGCCTTGCTGGTAGGCATTACTTTCCACACAGCCATATCCTTCGGCCAGTCTTCCCTGTTCCGGCAACGGCAAATATTCCCCTTTTTCATTACGGGGACGGAACCATCCGTAATCCGGATCGTACAGGGTCGTATAAGTTCCTGCCCTACGATCAAAAACATCCTTATCCGCCTCTTTCCCTAGCCATTCGGCCAAACGGGCCATACACCAGTCGTTGTAAGCATATTCTAATGTATGGGAAATGGAGCCCGGTGTATATCCGTTCTCATTATTTCCAAACATCCGGGATGTATTCAAAGCATACTGATAAGCCTTGTCTATATCATACGAACGGATTCCTTTAGAATAAGCGTCACATAACACGGAGATAGCCGGATTTCCCAGCATACAGCCGGAATAGGCATTCAGCAACTCCCAACGTTCCAGATAGTTATTTCCGCTCTGGTCCGCAATCTCAACCAACGAATTAATCTGGTCATTGATCAGGGTCGGATTAATAATCGTCTGCAAAGGCATCTGGCTCCGGAAAACATCCCAGCCGCTAAAGATCGTCCGTTTAGAAAACTGGTCTGTTACATGTACCTGTTTATCCGCTCCCATATACTCTCCGTTTACATCACTGCAAACACGAGGATCGACCATCGTGTGATAAAGGGCTGTATAAAAGATATGCTTTTCATCCTCTGTCCCGCCAGACACGGATATTTTGGAAAGTGCGTCATTCCATAACTGCCGGCAGGATGCCAGTGTCGCATCAAAATCCCACGCATTCATTTCCGAATGCAGGTTCTCTTCCGCATTCCTCATACTGGTAAAAGAGATACCGCTTTTCATCAGAAT
>ERZ857629.4855-NODE-4855-length-10118-cov-3.275961_pt1 | contig 10118 bp, 12 predicted proteins | sample MGYA00519700_ERZ857629 | MGnify/ENA primary metagenome ERZ857629 (study PRJEB31778, sample SAMEA3449351) | human gut metagenome | biome: human gut; feature: human-associated habitat; material: faeces | place: United Kingdom | collected 2010/2012 ... | reverse complement strand
TTCTTGTTACTGGAAAGCCTGCCTGCAGAAAAATTCATTACATTGCGTCCTGCGGCCTGGTAGGGCAGGCGGCAGGAGCAGCGGCAGCGGCGGCAGGGGCATCGCCTACGGCCTCGCCGGGCTGGCCCACATAGCACAGCAGACCCTTCACGGGTACATCCTCGCCCTCCTGGGCTACGATCTTCAGCAGAACGCCGTCATGCTCGCTGGTGACCTCATTGGTCAGCTTGTCGGTGGTGATCTCCAACAGCACATCGCCGGTCTTTACGGCATCGCCCTCATGCTTGATCCACTGAGAGACGGTGCCCTCCTCCATGGTCAGGCCCAACTGGGGCATACATACTTCAAAAGCCATAGTTCTCCCTCCTTACTTGTTCAGCACGCGCTTTACCGCGGCCACGATATCCTCCGGGTGGGGGAAGTTCTTGTCCTCCAGCACGGGGCTGAAGGGGGAGCAGATGTTCAGGCCGCAGACACGCTCCACCGGAGCGTCCAGCTCGTCGAACAGCTCCTCGCCGATCTGAGCGGAAAGCTCGCCGGCGAAGCTGCCGCGCTTGACCTCCTCGGAGACGATGATGGCGTTGTGGGTCTTGGAAACGGTCTTGACAATGGCATCCCAATCCAGGGGTACCAGAGTGCGCAGGTCCAGCACCTCGGCCTCAATGCCCTCCTGGGCCAGCTTGGCGGCAGCCTCCAGGGAGAAGTTTACCTCGCGGCTCCAGGTGATGATGGAAATATCCTTGCCCTCCCGCTTCACAGCAGCCTGGCCCAGAGGAATGGTGTACTCCTCCTCAGGGATCTCCTCCTTCTTGGCGTACAGCAGCTTGTGCTCCAGGAAGATAACGGGGTCATCGTCCCGAATGGCGGTCTTCAGCAGGCCCTTGGCATCCGCGGCGGAGCAGGGAGCCACTACCTTCAGGCCGGGGAAGTGGCAGAAGAAGTTCTCCAGCGACTGGGAGTGCTGGCCAGCGTTGCGGCGGCCGGCACCCATGGGGGCCCGCAGGACCATGGGCACATTGCACTGGCCGCCGGTCATGTAGCGGATCTTGGCCGCCTGGTTGAACAGGGGGTCGGCGCACTCGGTGGCGAAGTCGTCATACATCAGCTCCACCACGGGACGCAGGCCGCGCATAGCCGCGCCTACGGCCATGCCTACAAAGCCCTCCTCGGAAATGGGGGTATCAATGACCCGGTTGGGGCCGAACTCCTCCAAAAAGCCCTTGGTAATGGCAAACACATTGCCCATAACGGCCATGTCCTCGCCCATGATAAAGACATTTTTGTCCCGGAGCATCTCCTCATGCAGGGCCTCACCGATGGCCTTGCTGACAGTAATCTTTTTCATCGTGCCACACACCTTTCATTGTCGCTCACATACATATCGTCCAGCACCGTGGCGGGATCGGGATACTCAGACTCGTCGGCAAACTTAACGGCCTCGGTCATCTCGGCATCCGCCGCAGCGGTGATCTCGTCCAGCTCCTCCTGGGTAGCACCCAAGGCCAGCAGACGCTTGCCCAGCTTCATGATGCCGTCGTTCTCCAGGGCGTGCTCCATGTACTCCTTGGGACGGTACACGGCGGGGTCGCCGCAGTAATGGCCCTGATAGCGGTACACGGTGGCCTCCACCAGATAGGGGCCCTTGCCGCTGCGGGCATGCTCCATGGCCTTCTGCATGGCCTCGTAAACCTCCGTGGGGTTGGTGCCGTCCACGATGGCATAGGGCACGCCGTAAGCCTCAGCACGGCTGGCCAGATGGGGGGTATTGGTGACCCGGTGGATCTCGGTGGACACGCCGTAGCAGTTATTTTCAATGAACCACACCATGGGAAGCTTCCATGCGGCGGCCATATTCAGAGACTCGTGGAAGCTGCCCTCGTTGGTGGCGCCGTCGCCGAAGCAGCCCACGGTCACCGCGCCGTCGCCCAGGATCTTGGAGGCCAGGGCGCTGCCGGCGGAGATGGGCTGGCCGCCGCCTACGATGCCGTTGGCGCCCAGGTGGTTCATCTTCTCCATGTCCGCAATATGCATGGAGCCGCCCTTGCCCCTGCAGTAGCCGGTCTTCTTGCCGAACAGCTCGGCCATAGCCAGCTTGGGGTCAGCGCCCCGGGCAATGGCGTGGCCGTGGCCGCGGTGGGTGGAGGTAAAGTAGTCCTGGGGGCCGATGGCGGCGAAAGCGCCGGCCTCAGCGGCCTCCTGGCCGATGCTCAGATGGATGTTTCCTGCCAGCATACCCTTGGTGAAGCACTCAGCGGCCTTCTCCTCGAAGGTACGGATGCGCACCATCGTGCGGTAGAACTCCAAAAGCTGCTCCTTACTGTACATTTCCTTAGTTTTCTTTTCAGCCAATGTTCTCACACCTTTCTTTAGCTGCCCCTTACGCCTGCTTGGGCGCGAACAGGGGTACTTCCAATTCGTCGTCAAATTTTCTTCCCATGACCAGCCCGCCGATTTCGGCGATGATCACATCCACGGTGAGCAGCACCTTAGTGCCCTCCACCAGGTGGCCGCCGTGGGCATTGCCGTAGCGGTCGCTGAGGCTCATGTGTACATGGAGGTTCGTGACCCCCTGGTCATCATGGCAGATGATGCCGCTGCCGGCGGTAAGCTCAATGGGCCCCGTCAGGTGCAGCACCTCGCCGTAGCCGTAGCCGGCCTTCTTGTCCGGCAGCTCCACGGGATTGCAGTAGGCCACACCGTCCAGACTGCCGATGGCGCTGAGGATCACACCGTTGTTGATACCCGCACGGCGGCAGGCCTCGGTGAGGCCCAGCAGCACATCCGTTCCGGGACGCAGCCGCACGGCGATGACCCGGGTGAGATTGCCCTGGGCCATTTCCAGAATGTCATTCATGGTTATTCACTTCCTATTCCGTTAAAGCTCGATTTGCTGCATCGGTTCCGTCAGCGGCAGGACCCGCAGCCCACTGTCCGTCGCCCCACGCGGCATACGCCGCGCCATATCCTGCATATGCATCCCGTCGTCCTCCGGAAAGGGGACATGGTAGACGCACAGCGTATCCGTGTCAAAATGTCCGTGAAACAGGCGGGTATTATAATAAGCCTGGTAAAACAGGGGATTGAGGAACACCGCGTACAGGGGTGTGTCCGCCAGCCGGGAGAAGTCCTCGTGGAGATAGTCACTGTCCGCCGTGAACAGCACCCGCCGCCCGTCAAAGCTCAGCAGATAGCACACATGGGGCACGGACCGGTACTCCTCTCCCAAATGGGGCACCATAAACGCCTGCACCGAAATACCCGGCTCGATCTGTATGGCGGCCCGGTCCGTCCCGCGGCACAGCGGCACGCAGGGGATGCCCTCCTGCTGCAGCCACCGGCTGAGATTCTGCACCGCCGGGGCCTCGTCCTTCGGATAAAACAGGCCCTTCACCCTTCGATGCTCCAAAAGCGCCCGGACCATCTCCGGGTCAAAGTGGTCGGGATGGTAGTGGGTGAACAGCAGATAGTCCAGCCGCTCAAAGGGCGGCTCGCCCCGAAGCATGGCCTCCCGGCAGCCGGGGGGCAGGAGGCTGAAGGGATTGTCCTTTCTGCCGAACAGCCCGTCCAGGAGCAGAGCCGTGTCCCGGTATCGGATCAGCACGCCGGCGTTGGCCAGCAGGGTTACGCGGATGGGATAGCGATCCATAGGTTTATTTTTCCTCGCCCACGGTCACATCCATCTTATCCTCGTAATACTTGACCATGGCGATCTGATCCTCGTCGATATGGCCGTTGTCGTTCATCCAGTCCATGACCCGCAGCACCACGTCGGTCATGGGCGTATCCACGCCCATGTGATGGGCAAAGTGCTTGGCATTGAGGATGTCCTTACGGTGAACGGCTACCCGGGCGCCGGGCTCGAAGTCGCGCTTGATGAGCTTGGGCACCTTGTTTTCATACACAGGGCCGCCGGCAAAGCCGCCCCGGGTGGCCTCAAAGGTGGTCTGCAGGTCAATGCCCGCCTTGGCGGCGAAGGCATAGGCCTCGGCGATAACCACCATATAGGCCCCGGCCACCATGTTGTTCACCAGCTTGGTGACGCTGCCGCTGCCGCTGCCGCCGGTGTAAACGGGATGACCCATGCACTCCAGCAGGGGCTTCACGCTGTCAGACACTTCCTTGTCACCGCCGGTCATAATGGCCAGGGTGCCGGCAATGGCCATGGGATTACCGCCGCTGATGGGGGAATCCAGCAGGTACATACCCGCCTCTCTGACGGTTTTGTACAGATCCTGGATGATGTCGGGGGCGGTGGAGCTGAGGTCGATGATGATGTTGCCCCGCTTGCCGTAGTGTACGGCGTCCTCCACAGACTTGCGGATAATGGCGTGAGTGGGCAGGATCTGCATGATGATGTCACACTGCTTATAAATATCCGTCTGTTCCTTCACCGGCGTACCGCCTGCGGCGGCGAACTCGTCCAAGCGGCTCTGGGCCACATCAAAGCCCAGCACCTCGCAGCCGCTCTTTTTTATCAGATTTTTCGCCATAGGCAGGCCCATGACGCCCAGGCCCAGGAAACCGATCTTCATATACATACATCTCCTTATTAAAATACATATGGAAACTCAACAAACTCCTTAGTTTTTCCGCCGCGTCCCCGCTCCCTTCAAGGGGGCGGGGATCACATTGGAAACAGAAAAGGAGTGATAATGGGGGCAATATTATGTCCTTACTTCTTCAGCAGGGACGGCAGCCAGGTGGTCAGCGGGTCCACATAGGTAATCAGCAGCAGCACCACGATGCTGATGAGCAGCAGTGGCATCAGTGCCTTCAGGGACTTGCTGAGGCTGGTCTCGCCGATCTGGTTGCTCAGCAGCAGGCACAGGCCCACAGGAGGCGTGACCAGGCCGATGCACAGGTTGAAGCTCATGACGATGCCGAACATCAGGGGGTTGATGCCGTACAGGGTCAACAGGGGCATCAGGATGGGGGTCATCATAATGATGGCGGCATTGGCCTCCATGAGCATACCAATGATGAGGAACAGCAGGTTCAGCAGCAGCAGGATCAGCACCCGGCTCTCGGTGAGGCTGGAGAAGGTGTCCAGCAGCAGGGCCGGCAGGCCGGAGGTGACCACCACATAGCTGGAGGCCTTGGACAGGCCCACCATCACCATGATGGTGGCGGTGGAAACGGACGCCTCCACAAAGGAGGAGGGCAGCTCGCTCCACTTAGTGTCCTTATAGATAAACAGGCTCACGATCAGGGCGTATACCACGGCCACGGCAGCGGCCTCGGTGGCGGTGAAGATACCGCCGAAGATACCGCCCAGAATGATAATGGGCATCAGCAGCGCCCAGATGCTGCTCTTGAAGGTCTTGGCCACCTCCTTGGCGGGCATCTTCTCGTGGGCGGGGAGGTTATTGCGCTTAGCATATACCAGGGCGTAGCCCATGAGGCACACCACCAGCAGCAGGCCGGGGATCACGGAGCCGATAAATAGCTTGGACACCGACACATTGGTGATGGAGGCGTACACGATCAGGGTAATGGACGGGGGAATGATGGGGCCCAGAATGGACGAAATGGACGACACGGCCACGGCGAAGGGAGCGGGATAGCCCTCCTTCTTCATGGCGGGAATGGTCAGGCCGCCAATGGCGGAGGCCGTGGCCACACCGGAGCCGGAGATGGCGCCGAACAGGCCGGAGGCCACCACCGTTACCAGGGCCAGGCTGCCCTTGATGCGCCCGATGAGGGCGTTGGCCACATCAATAAGCTTTCCCGTAATACTGCGGGACATAAGGTTGCCCGCCAGGATGAAGAAGGGAATGGCCAGCAGGGAGGAGGAGTTCATGCCGGCAAAGAGCTTCTGCGGCAGCACCAGCATGGGCAGGTCCGCCATGTTCAGAGCTATCAGGGTGCCGATGCCCAGGGCGATAAAGATGGGAATGCCCAGGAAGGACAGAAGCAGCAGCAGAATAAATACGAGCAGTCCTGCGTTCATACGGCGGTGCCTCCTTTCTTTTCGTCAGCCAGTTCCTGAATGTTCTTGAGAATGACCTCTACGGAGGTCAGCACCATCAGCGCCGTGCCGATGGGTACACAGGTATAGGGGATGGACATGGGCAGGCCCAGGCCGGCGGAGGTGTTAGGCGCGCCGCTGCGCACCAGCTCCAGGGAGAGGATGAACAGGTATACCAGGAACACCAGGCCCACCGTCGTGGCGCAGATGGTGAAGATCCGGCGCACATGGGGCTTCAGAACGTTGAGCAGAATGTCGATCTGCAGGTGGCTGTTGCGCCGCACAGCAATGGCCGCGGCCATCATCACATTGAAGATAAACAGGTAGCGCACCAGCTCCTCGCTCCAGGCCGGGGAATTGTGGAACACATACCGCATAACGACCTGGTAGAACATAATCAGCACCATGGCCGGCACGGACACGGTCAGAATGACCCTCTGGATCTTCTCCAGAATATCCAAAAATTTGGAATACGCTTTGATCACAACAATTCTCCTCCTTTCTTAGCCCTTGGCAGGATCCATGGCGGCGATGCGCTCCACCCAGTCGGCAAACGCGGGATAGTTGGTGGCGGCGAAGTCCTTGAAGTGCTCGGCGAAGGCGGCGTTATCCACCTCGATGATGGTCTTGCCCTCGTCCTCCAGCTCCTGCCAGGCCACGGCATCCTTGTCCGCCTGCTGCTCACTGATAGCCCGGCCCGCAAAATCGGCGGCCTCCAGGGTGGCCTTCTGAATGTCGGCGGGCAGGCTCTCAAAGTACTTCTTGTCCATGATCACCACATTGCAGCCGTACACATGGTTGGTCTTGATCCAGTAGTTGCACACCTCGTCAAAGGCGTAGTTCACGGAGTCCACCACGGGGTTTTCCTGGCCGTCCACGGTTTTCTGCTGCAGAGCGGTGTAAACCTCGTTCATAGGCACCGGTGTGGGGTTGGCCCCCGCCCACTGCCAAGTCTTCAGATACATCTCCAGGTTGGGGGCCCGGAGCTTGAAGCCCTTGAAGTCGGCAATGGTTTTCAGCTCCTTGGTGGCGCACACCACACGGGGACCGCGGTAGGACGCACCCATGAGCTTGAAGCCGGCATCATCGCCCACGGCGTCCTTGATCTCCTGGCCCAGGTCGCTGTACCACACATTCATAAAGTGATCGTAGCTGCTGAACATATAAGGCATCGCCTCAATGTTGGCCAGGGGGGTAAAGGTAGCCAGCGTACCGATGGATTCGCACATCACATCGGCCACACCTGCGTACATGCCCTCCAGCACCTCCGCCGTGGTGCCCAGCTGGGCGCCGCCGTACAGGTCTACCTGCACCCGGCCGTTGGTCAGCTCCTTGATCTTCTGGGCGAACAGAACGCCGGTGTCATAGGCATTATCGCCCTCGGTGGAGTTCAGCGCCATTTTCCAGCGGTATTCCACCTTCTCGTCGTTCGCGGTGCTTGCACAGCCCGATAACAGGCCCGCCAGCATCAGGCCCGCCAGCACCGCTGCCATCAGCTTTTTCATACGGTTCCTCCTAACTCTCAAAGTTTTCTCAAATTTGCTCTCTAAAGATGGTAATTTGGTATTACCATCTAACCACGATACCAAAATAGCACCTTTTTCGCCCCTCGTCAATCCGCAATAAAAGCCGAATTTTGAGGGTGGGAGTTGTCTATTGTGTATAAAAAAGCTTCAATAAATTTATCGAAACGAAAAAAGAGGGGATATACCCCTTTTCCAGGGGGTATATCCTCCTCTTTTTCTTGTCGGGAAATAAACTCTCAGGCCTCCTCCGGCACAGGAGCCTCCTCCTCGCCGCTGTCCCGGGCGGGATAGCACTGCGCATATTGGGAAACGATGTTCAGGTGTCGGATCATCGCCTCCTGGGCCCCTGCCGCATTGCGGCTCTTTACGGCCATATAAATATCATGGTGGGTCTGCTGGGTCAGCTCCTTGTAGCTGGGCAGGTCCCAAAACCGCATCCGCACATCGGCGATAAGATTATTCACCAGATAAATGGTGGAGGCCAGCATGGCATTGTGGCTGGCCACGGCCAGGGCATCGTGAAACTCCACATCGTGCATATAGTTGGCGGGATCCTCGTCCAGGTTGCGGATGGCCTCGTCCAGGGCGGCCATATCCTCCTCCGTAGCCCGCTCACAGGCCAGGCCCACGATGCCCACCTCAATGACCCGGCGGAACTCATTGAACGGCTCTGTGCCGCCCATCTCATTGGAGCATTCGATCCAGCTGCGGGCCTTCTGAATATAGTCTGCGTCCCGCAGCAGCACCTTGCGGTTGCCCCGGCCGTCGATGGCGCCCAGAAATTCCAAAATAGCCAGGCACTCTCGCAGAGAGCCGCGGCCCACACCCAGCATTTCCGCCAGGTCTCTCTCTGAGGGCATATCCTCGCCTACCCGGATGTGGCCGTCCTCTATGGCCTTGACCAGCGCCTGCATGATCAGCTCCGGCACTCGCGGCGCAATGTTCTGCTGTATTTTCTCGATATGCATGGCCGTCATTCCTTACCCTTTCCGCTTTTGCCATAATGGGGCAACAATCTTCTTATCCGCTTATTCTACACGGAATTTTTACATAAATCAATGGTATGACCAAATTTTGTTTCAGTTTTTTATGAGACTCACTTTTTTCTGCTCTGTGATGTGCCGCGCGATGATATTTTTACCGCGCTTTGGCATCTATTTCTTTCTTTTGGAGGAGAACACCGGCCTTAGCGAGAACAAAAAGGGAGGTGTATTTCTATGGAGCTGATGCACATCTTCACAGGTCCCGGCGGATATGCCGGTTCTGTAAAAGCCGGTATGATACAGCAGTGCAGAAGGGGCATTTGTACAATCTGCATAATTCATATAGTTGGATATTGTGCGTTATGACCTCATTTTGGCAGAATCGACTATTGACTTCAATAACAGGTTTTGTTAGAATTCACTCAACACTTTTGAAGCGAAGGAGGCGGCCGGCATGACCAACACCATGAACAGTAAGATGCATAAGACCATGACCGCCGCCTGCACCGGCGCTGCCTTCTGCTGCGCCTGTGCCGCTTTCCATACTGTCATTCTGTCCGTGCTGGGCGCCATTATTATGGCGTCCATTATTATTTGCATTCTGGTACTGGTACTGCTGGTACTGGTTCTTTCTCCACGCACGCCATTGGCACGGATCGTCGCATGACACGCTGACACGATACAGCAAAGCGGCTCCGCCAACAGGCGGGGCCGCTTTTTTGTATGCCTTCGGCATCGCCGAAGGATCATATATCTTAAAAATCAATGCAAAGGAGAACAAAAACATGAAAAAGAGAGTATTTGCAATGCTTTTGGCTATGGCCATGGTTTTTAGCCTGATGGCCTGCGGCAGCAAGGACAAGGCCGGCGGCAGCGACGGCGATACCATTCGGCTGGGCGGCGTGGGTCCCCTGACCGGCGGCTACGCCAACTACGGACTATCCGTGCAGCACGGCGCAGAGCTGGCTGCCAAGGAAATCAACGCCGCCGGCGGCGTAAACGGGAAAATGCTGGAGGTCCAGTTCCAGGATTCTCAGGGCGACCCCGAGAGCGCTGTGGCCGCTTACGGCAAGCTTATGGACTGGGGCATGAACGTGAGCCTGGGCGCAGTACTGTCCGGTGAGACGGCCTCTGTGGTGGCAGCGGCCAAGGCCGACGATATGTTCATCATGGAAACCACCGGCTCCGCCGATAAGTGCATCGACGGCAATGACAATGCCTTCCGCGTCTGCTTCTACGATTCCTATCAGGGCACTGCCGCGGCGGACTATCTGAAGGACAAGGCCCTGGCCACCGAGGTGGGCGTATTCTATCAGAGCGATAACGACTACTCCGCCGGCCTGTATAATGCCTTCGCTGCCCAGTGCCAGAAGGTCGGCGTGACCATCAAGGAGACCCAGACCTTCACCACGGCCACCAACACCGACTTTTCCACCCAGGTAAACACCCTGGTTGCCTCCGGTGTAAAGGTTGTGTTCATCCCCATCTATGCCGAGGAGGCCTCCACCTTCCTGACCCAGGCCAAGGGCAAGTTCGGCTCTGATGTCTACTTCTTCGGCGCCGACGGTCTGGACGGCATCCTGGGCAAGGTCAGCCAGGACGTGACCATCGCGGACAACGTGCTGATGATGACCCCCTTCG
>ERZ857629.4852-NODE-4852-length-10125-cov-3.054022_pt1 | contig 10125 bp, 10 predicted proteins | sample MGYA00519700_ERZ857629 | MGnify/ENA primary metagenome ERZ857629 (study PRJEB31778, sample SAMEA3449351) | human gut metagenome | biome: human gut; feature: human-associated habitat; material: faeces | place: United Kingdom | collected 2010/2012 ... | reverse complement strand
TAGGAACCCAAGAACCGCATCGTATGTTTACTTCGCGCGCAGAATATCGTCTGATGCTACGCGAAGATAATGCGGATCTGCGTTTGACTGAAATCGGTCGTGAACTGGGCCTGGTGGATGACGAACGTTGGGCGCGCTTTAACGAGAAACTTGAGAATATCGAGCGTGAGCGTCAGCGTCTGAAATCGACCTGGGTAACCCCGTCGGCGGAAGCTGCAGCCGAAGTGAATGCTCACCTGACTGCGCCGCTTTCCCGTGAGGCCAGTGGTGAAGATCTGCTGCGTCGTCCGGAAATGACTTATGAAAAATTAACCACGCTGACGCCGTTTGCCCCTGCGTTGACAGACGAACAGGCGGCGGAACAGGTTGAGATTCAGGTTAAATACGAAGGTTATATCGCGCGCCAGCAAGATGAGATCGAAAAGCAGCTGCGTAACGAGAACACCCTGCTACCCGCGACACTGGATTACCGCCAGGTATCCGGTCTTTCTAACGAAGTGATCGCCAAACTTAACGATCACAAACCAGCCTCTATCGGCCAAGCTTCGCGTATTTCTGGCGTCACGCCTGCGGCCATCTCCATTCTGCTGGTGTGGCTGAAAAAACAGGGTATGCTGCGTCGTAGCGCATAACGCATTAAAAATGCCTGGTAAGCACCCGCTTACCAGGCAACGCATCAAGAACAGGTAATCACCGTGCTCAACAAACTCTCCTTACTGCTGAAAGACGCAGGTATTTCGCTTACCGATCACCAGAAAAACCAGCTTATTGCCTACGTGAATATGCTGCATAAATGGAACAAAGCGTACAACCTGACTTCGGTCCGCGATCCTAATGAGATGCTGGTACGCCATATTCTCGATAGCATTGTGGTGGCACCGTATCTGCAAGGTGAACGGTTTATCGATGTCGGCACCGGACCAGGACTGCCAGGCATTCCACTCTCTATCGTGCGTCCTGAAGCCCATTTCACTCTGTTGGATAGCCTTGGTAAACGCGTGCGTTTCCTTCGTCAGGTGCAACATGAGCTTAAACTGGAGAATATTGAACCAGTACAGAGCAGGGTAGAAGAGTTTCCTTCAGAGCCGCCATTTGATGGCGTAATTAGCCGCGCTTTTGCCTCTCTGAACGATATGGTGAGCTGGTGCCACCATCTTCCTGGTGAGCAAGGCCGTTTCTACGCGCTGAAAGGGCAAATGCCGGAAGATGAAATCGCTTTGTTGCCCGAAGAATATCAGGTCGAATCAGTGGTTAAACTTCAGGTTCCAGCCCTGGATGGCGAACGTCATCTGGTGGTGATTAAAGCAAATAAAATTTAATTTTTATCAAAAAAATCATAAAAAATTGACCGGTTAGACTGTTAACAACAACCAGGTTTTCTACTGATATAACTGGTTACATTTAACGCCACGTTCACTCTTTTGCATCAACAAGATAACGTGGCTTTTTTTGGTAAGCAGAAAATAAGTCATTAGTGAAAATATCAGTCTGCTAAAAATCGGCGCTAAGAACCATCATTGGCTGTTAAAACATTATTAAAAATGTCAATGGGTGGTTTTTGTTGTGTAAATGTCATTTATTAAAACAGTATCTGTTTTTAGACTGAAATATCATAAACTTGCAAAGGCATCATTTGCCAAGTAAATAAATATGCTGTGCGCGAACATGCGCAATATGTGATCTGAAGCACGCTTTATCACCAGTGTTTACGCGTTATTTACAGTTTTTCATGATCGAACAGGGTTAGCAGAAAAGTCGCAATTGTATGCACTGGAAAAATATTTAAACATTTATTCACCTTTTGGCTACTTATTGTTTGAAATCACGGGGGCGCACCGTATAATTTGACCGCTTTTTGATGCTTGACTCTAAGCCTTAAAGAAAGTTTTATACGACACGCGGCATACCTCGAAGGGAGCAGGAGTGAAAAACGTGATGTCTGTGTCGCTCGTGAGTCGAAACGTTGCTCGGAAGCTTCTGCTCGTTCAGTTACTGGTGGTGATAGCAAGTGGATTGCTGTTCAGCCTCAAAGACCCCTTCTGGGGCGTCTCTGCAATAAGCGGGGGCCTGGCAGTCTTTCTGCCTAACGTTTTGTTTATGATATTTGCCTGGCGTCACCAGGCGCATACACCAGCGAAAGGCCGGGTGGCCTGGACATTCGCATTTGGCGAAGCTTTCAAAGTTCTGGCGATGTTGGTGTTACTGGTGGTGGCGTTGGCGGTTTTAAAGGCGGTATTCTTGCCGCTGATCGTTACGTGGGTTTTGGTGCTGGTGGTTCAGATACTGGCACCGGCTGTAATTAACAACAAAGGGTAAAAGGCATCATGGCTTCAGAAAATATGACGCCGCAGGATTACATAGGACACCACCTGAATAACCTTCAGCTGGACCTGCGTACATTCTCGCTGGTGGATCCACAAAACCCCCCAGCCACCTTCTGGACAATCAATATTGACTCCATGTTCTTCTCGGTGGTGCTGGGTCTGTTGTTCCTGGTTTTATTCCGTAGCGTAGCCAAAAAGGCGACCAGCGGTGTGCCAGGTAAGTTTCAGACCGCGATTGAGCTGGTGATCGGCTTTGTTAATGGTAGCGTGAAAGACATGTACCATGGCAAAAGCAAGCTGATTGCTCCGCTGGCCCTGACGATCTTCGTCTGGGTATTCCTGATGAACCTGATGGATTTACTGCCTATCGACCTGCTGCCGTACATTGCTGAACATGTACTGGGTCTGCCTGCACTGCGTGTGGTTCCGTCTGCGGACGTGAACGTAACGCTGTCTATGGCACTGGGCGTATTTATCCTGATTCTGTTCTACAGCATCAAAATGAAAGGCATCGGCGGCTTCACGAAAGAGTTGACGCTGCAGCCGTTCAATCACTGGGCGTTCATTCCTGTCAACTTAATCCTTGAAGGGGTAAGCCTGCTGTCCAAACCAGTTTCACTCGGTTTGCGACTGTTCGGTAACATGTATGCCGGTGAGCTGATTTTCATTCTGATTGCTGGTCTGTTGCCGTGGTGGTCACAGTGGATCCTGAATGTGCCGTGGGCCATTTTCCACATCCTGATCATTACGCTGCAAGCCTTCATCTTCATGGTTCTGACGATCGTCTATCTGTCGATGGCGTCTGAAGAACATTAATTTACCAACACTACTACGTTTTAACTGAAACAAACTGGAGACTGTCATGGAAAACCTGAATATGGATCTGCTGTACATGGCTGCCGCTGTGATGATGGGTCTGGCGGCAATCGGTGCTGCGATCGGTATCGGCATCCTCGGGGGTAAATTCCTGGAAGGCGCAGCGCGTCAACCTGATCTGATTCCTCTGCTGCGTACTCAGTTCTTTATCGTTATGGGTCTGGTGGATGCTATCCCGATGATCGCTGTAGGTCTGGGTCTGTACGTGATGTTCGCTGTCGCGTAGTAAGCGTTGCTTTTATTTAAAGAGCAATATCAGAACGTTAACTAAATAGAGGCATTGTGCTGTGAATCTTAACGCAACAATCCTCGGCCAGGCCATCGCGTTTGTCCTGTTCGTTCTGTTCTGCATGAAGTACGTATGGCCGCCATTAATGGCAGCCATCGAAAAACGTCAAAAAGAAATTGCTGACGGCCTTGCTTCCGCAGAACGAGCACATAAGGACCTTGACCTTGCAAAGGCCAGCGCGACCGACCAGCTGAAAAAAGCGAAAGCGGAAGCCCAGGTAATCATCGAGCAGGCGAACAAACGCCGCTCGCAGATTCTGGACGAAGCGAAAGCTGAGGCAGAACAGGAACGTACTAAAATCGTGGCCCAGGCGCAGGCGGAAATTGAAGCCGAGCGTAAACGTGCCCGTGAAGAGCTGCGTAAGCAAGTTGCTATCCTGGCTGTTGCTGGCGCCGAGAAGATCATCGAACGTTCCGTGGATGAAGCTGCTAACAGCGACATCGTGGATAAACTTGTCGCTGAACTGTAAGGAGGGAGGGGCTGATGTCTGAATTTATTACGGTAGCTCGCCCCTACGCCAAAGCAGCTTTTGACTTTGCCGTCGAACACCAAAGTGTAGAACGCTGGCAGGACATGCTGGCGTTTGCCGCCGAGGTAACCAAAAACGAACAAATGGCAGAGCTTCTCTCTGGCGCGCTTGCGCCAGAAACGCTCGCCGAGTCGTTTATCGCAGTTTGTGGTGAGCAACTGGACGAAAACGGTCAGAACCTGATTCGGGTTATGGCTGAAAATGGTCGTCTTAACGCGCTCCCGGATGTTCTGGAGCAGTTTATTCACCTGCGTGCCGTGAGTGAGGCTACCGCTGAGGTAGACGTCATTTCCGCTGCCGCACTGAGTGAACAACAGCTCGCGAAAATTTCTGCTGCGATGGAAAAACGTCTGTCACGCAAAGTTAAGCTGAATTGCAAAATCGATAAGTCTGTAATGGCAGGCGTTATCATCCGAGCGGGTGATATGGTCATTGATGGCAGCGTACGCGGTCGTCTTGAGCGCCTTGCAGACGTCTTGCAGTCTTAAGGGGACTGGAGCATGCAACTGAATTCCACCGAAATCAGCGAACTGATCAAGCAGCGCATTGCTCAGTTCAATGTTGTGAGTGAAGCTCACAACGAAGGTACTATTGTTTCTGTAAGTGACGGTGTTATCCGCATTCACGGCCTGGCCGATTGTATGCAGGGTGAAATGATCTCCCTGCCGGGTAACCGTTACGCTATCGCACTGAACCTCGAGCGCGACTCTGTAGGTGCGGTTGTTATGGGTCCGTACGCTGACCTTGCCGAAGGCATGAAAGTTAAGTGTACTGGCCGTATCCTGGAAGTTCCGGTTGGCCGTGGCCTGCTGGGCCGTGTGGTTAACACTCTGGGTGCACCAATCGACGGTAAAGGTCCGCTGGATCACGACGGCTTCTCTGCTGTAGAAGCAATCGCTCCGGGCGTTATCGAACGTCAGTCCGTAGATCAGCCGGTACAGACCGGTTATAAAGCCGTTGACTCCATGATCCCAATCGGTCGTGGTCAGCGTGAATTGATCATCGGTGACCGTCAGACAGGTAAAACCGCACTGGCTATCGATGCCATCATCAACCAGCGCGATTCCGGTATCAAATGTATCTATGTCGCTATCGGCCAGAAAGCGTCCACCATTTCTAACGTGGTACGTAAACTGGAAGAGCACGGCGCACTGGCTAACACCATCGTTGTGGTAGCAACCGCGTCTGAATCCGCTGCACTGCAATACCTGGCACCGTATGCCGGTTGCGCAATGGGCGAATACTTCCGTGACCGCGGTGAAGATGCGCTGATCATTTACGATGACCTGTCTAAACAGGCTGTTGCTTACCGTCAGATCTCCCTGCTGCTCCGTCGTCCGCCAGGACGTGAAGCATTCCCGGGCGACGTTTTCTACCTCCACTCTCGTCTGCTGGAGCGTGCTGCACGTGTTAACGCCGAATACGTTGAAGCCTTCACCAAAGGTGAAGTGAAAGGGAAAACCGGTTCTCTGACCGCACTGCCGATTATCGAAACTCAGGCGGGTGACGTTTCTGCGTTCGTTCCGACCAACGTAATCTCCATTACCGATGGTCAGATCTTCCTGGAAACCAACCTGTTCAACGCCGGTATTCGTCCTGCGGTTAACCCGGGTATTTCCGTATCCCGTGTTGGTGGTGCAGCACAGACCAAGATCATGAAAAAACTGTCCGGTGGTATCCGTACCGCTCTGGCACAGTATCGTGAACTGGCAGCGTTCTCTCAGTTTGCATCCGACCTTGACGATGCAACACGTAAGCAGCTTGACCACGGTCAGAAAGTGACCGAACTGCTGAAACAGAAACAGTATGCGCCGATGTCCGTTGCGCAGCAGTCTCTGGTTCTGTTCGCAGCAGAACGTGGTTACCTGGCGGATGTTGAACTGTCGAAAATTGGCAGCTTCGAAGCCGCTCTGCTGGCTTACGTCGACCGTGATCACGCTCCGTTGATGCAAGAGATCAACCAGACCGGTGGCTACAACGACGAAATCGAAGGCAAGCTGAAAGGCATCCTCGATTCCTTCAAAGCAACCCAATCCTGGTAACGTCTGGCGGCTTGCCTTAGGGCAGGCCGCAAGGCATTGAGGAGAAGCTCATGGCCGGCGCAAAAGAGATACGTAGTAAGATCGCAAGCGTCCAGAACACGCAAAAGATCACTAAAGCGATGGAGATGGTCGCCGCTTCCAAAATGCGTAAATCGCAGGATCGCATGGCGGCCAGCCGTCCTTATGCAGAAACCATGCGCAAAGTGATTGGTCACCTTGCACACGGTAATCTGGAATATAAGCACCCTTACCTGGAAGACCGCGACGTTAAACGCGTGGGCTACCTGGTGGTGTCGACCGACCGTGGTTTGTGCGGTGGTTTGAACATTAACCTGTTCAAAAAACTGCTGGCGGAAATGAAGACCTGGACCGACAAAGGCGTTCAATGCGACCTCGCAATGATCGGCTCGAAAGGCGTGTCGTTCCGTGGGCGGCAATGTTGTTGCCCAGGTCACCGGCATGGGGGATAACCCTTCCCTGTCCGAACTGATCGGTCCGGTAAAAGTGATGTTGCAGGCCTACGACGAAGGCCGTCTGGACAAGCTTTACATTGTCAGCAACAAATTTATTAACACCATGTCTCAGGTTCCGACCATCAGCCAGCTGCTGCCGTTACCGGCATCAGATGATGATGATCTGAAACATAAATCCTGGGATTACCTGTACGAACCCGATCCGAAGGCGTTGCTGGATACCCTGCTGCGTCGTTATGTCGAATCTCAGGTTTATCAGGGCGTGGTTGAAAACCTGGCCAGCGAGCAGGCCGCCCGTATGGTGGCGATGAAAGCCGCGACCGACAATGGCGGCAGCCTGATTAAAGAGCTGCAGTTGGTATACAACAAAGCTCGTCAGGCCAGCATTACTCAGGAACTCACCGAGATCGTCTCGGGGGCCGCCGCGGTTTAAACAGGTTATTTCGTAGAGGATTTAAGATGGCTACTGGAAAGATTGTCCAGGTAATCGGCGCCGTAGTTGACGTCGAATTCCCTCAGGATGCCGTACCGCGCGTGTACGATGCTCTTGAGGTGCAAAATGGTAATGAGCGTCTGGTGCTGGAAGTTCAGCAGCAGCTCGGCGGCGGTATCGTACGTACCATCGCAATGGGTTCCTCCGACGGTCTGCGTCGCGGTCTGGATGTAAAAGACCTCGAACACCCGATTGAAGTCCCGGTAGGTAAAGCGACTCTGGGCCGTATCATGAACGTACTGGGTGAACCGGTCGACATGAAAGGCGAGATCGGTGAAGAAGAGCGTTGGGCGATTCACCGCGCAGCACCTTCCTACGAAGAGCTGTCAAACTCTCAGGAACTGCTGGAAACCGGTATCAAAGTTATCGACCTGATGTGTCCGTTCGCTAAGGGCGGTAAAGTTGGTCTGTTCGGTGGTGCGGGTGTAGGTAAAACCGTAAACATGATGGAGCTCATTCGTAACATCGCGATCGAGCACTCCGGTTACTCTGTGTTTGCGGGCGTAGGTGAACGTACTCGTGAGGGTAACGACTTCTACCACGAAATGACCGACTCCAACGTTATCGACAAAGTATCCCTGGTGTATGGCCAGATGAACGAGCCGCCGGGAAACCGTCTGCGCGTTGCTCTGACCGGTCTGACCATGGCTGAGAAATTCCGTGACGAAGGTCGTGACGTTCTGCTGTTCGTTGACAACATCTATCGTTACACCCTGGCCGGTACGGAAGTATCCGCACTGCTGGGCCGTATGCCTTCAGCGGTAGGTTATCAGCCGACCCTGGCGGAAGAGATGGGCGTTCTGCAGGAACGTATCACCTCCACCAAAACTGGTTCTATCACCTCCGTACAGGCAGTATACGTACCTGCGGATGACTTGACTGACCCGTCTCCGGCAACCACCTTTGCGCACCTTGACGCAACCGTGGTACTGAGCCGTCAGATCGCGTCTCTGGGTATCTACCCGGCCGTTGACCCGCTGGACTCCACCAGCCGTCAGCTGGACCCGCTGGTGGTTGGTCAGGAACACTACGACACCGCGCGTGGCGTTCAGTCCATCCTGCAACGTTATCAGGAACTGAAAGACATCATCGCCATCCTGGGTATGGATGAACTGTCTGAAGAAGACAAACTGGTGGTAGCGCGTGCTCGTAAGATCCAGCGCTTCCTGTCCCAGCCGTTCTTCGTGGCAGAAGTATTCACCGGTTCTCCGGGTAAATACGTCTCCCTGAAAGACACCATCCGTGGCTTTAAAGGCATCATGGAAGGCGAATACGATCACCTGCCGGAGCAGGCGTTCTACATGGTCGGTTCCATCGAAGAAGCTGTGGAAAAAGCCAAAAAACTTTAACGCCTTAATCGGAGGGTGATATGGCAATGACTTACCACCTGGACGTCGTCAGCGCAGAGCAACAAATGTTCTCTGGTCTGGTCGAGAAAATCCAGGTAACGGGTAGCGAAGGTGAACTGGGGATCTACCCTGGCCACGCACCGCTGCTCACCGCCATTAAGCCTGGTATGATTCGCATCGTGAAACAGCACGGTCACGAAGAGTTTATCTATCTGTCTGGCGGCATTCTTGAAGTGCAGCCTGGCAACGTGACCGTTCTGGCCGACACCGCAATTCGCGGCCAGGATCTCGACGAAGCGCGAGCCATGGAAGCGAAACGTAAGGCTGAAGAGCACATTAGCAGCTCTCACGGCGACGTAGATTACGCTCAGGCGTCTGCGGAACTGGCCAAAGCGATCGCGCAGCTGCGCGTTATCGAGTTGACCAAAAAAGCGATGTAACACCGGCTTGAAAAGCACAAAAGCCAGTCTGGAAACAGGCTGGCTTTTTTTTGCGCGTGTGACCCGTCCTGAATAGCGTTCACATAGATCCTGCTGATATAAAACCCCCCTGTTTTCCTGTTTATTCATTGATCGAAATAAGAGCAAAAACATCCACCTGACGCTTAAATTAAGGTACTGCCTTAATTTTCTGCAGACAAAAGGCGTGACGATGGTCGAAAATGGCGCTTTCGTCAGCGGGGATAATCCGTTATTGAACAATTTATCCTCTGTCCATTTCACGATGAAAAAAATGTAGTTTTTTCAAGGTGAAGCGGTTTAAATTCGTTCTCAAATTACAGTCAGGACGCGTATGTTGAATAATGCTATGAGCGTAGTGATCCTTGCCGCAGGCAAAGGCACGCGCATGTATTCCGATCTTCCGAAAGTGCTGCATACCCTTGCCGGGAAAGCGATGGTTCAGCATGTCATTGATGCTGCGAATGAATTAGGCGCAGCGCACGTTCACCTGGTGTACGGTCACGGCGGCGATCTGCTAAAACAGGCGCTGAAAGACGACAACCTTAACTGGGTGCTTCAGGCAGAGCAACTGGGTACGGGTCATGCAATGCAGCAGGCCGCACCTTTCTTTGCCGATGATGAAGACATTTTAATGCTCTACGGCGACGTGCCGCTGATCTCTGTCGAAACACTCCAGCGTCTGCGTGATGCTAAACCGCAGGGTGGCATTGGTCTGCTGACGGTGAAACTGGATGATCCGACCGGTTATGGACGTATCACCCGTGAAAACGGCAAAGTTACCGGCATTGTTGAGCACAAAGATGCCACCGACGAGCAGCGTCAGATTCAGGAGATCAACACCGGCATTCTGATTGCCAACGGCGCAGATATGAAACGCTGGCTGGCGAAGCTGACCAACAATAATGCTCAGGGCGAATACTACATCACCGACATTATTGCGCTGGCGTATCAGGAAGGGCGTGAAATCGTCGCCGTTCATCCGCAACGTTTAAGCGAAGTAGAAGGCGTGAATAACCGCCTGCAACTCTCCCGTCTGGAGCGTGTTTATCAGTCCGAACAGGCTGAAAAACTGCTGTTAGCAGGCGTTATGCTGCGCGATCCAGCGCGTTTTGATCTGCGTGGTACGCTAACTCACGGGCGCGATGTTGAAATTGATACTAACGTTATCATCGAGGGCAACGTGACTCTCGGTCATCGCGTGAAAATTGGCACCGGTTGCGTGATTAAAAACAGCGTGATTGGCGATGATTGCGAAATCAGTCCGTATACCGTTGTGGAAGATGCGAATC
>ERZ857629.4846-NODE-4846-length-10130-cov-3.293499_pt1 | contig 10130 bp, 8 predicted proteins | sample MGYA00519700_ERZ857629 | MGnify/ENA primary metagenome ERZ857629 (study PRJEB31778, sample SAMEA3449351) | human gut metagenome | biome: human gut; feature: human-associated habitat; material: faeces | place: United Kingdom | collected 2010/2012 ... | reverse complement strand
GGGTGTTCGAATCACCTCGGGAACGCCAAAGCCCTTGCTGTAAACTGCTTCCGAGCAGTTACGGCAAGGGCTTTTCTCTTTTCCCCTGCTTCCGGCTTTATCTGCCCTGTAAAGACGGTTTCTCATGATGTCCCCGGCACACCTGCAAAATCCTGCCCTTGACAAATCCTGGCGGATATGGTATGATTACCCTTAGCGGTAGTTGTGCAAAATCTACCAACGCGCTACCGTGGCAAGGAGGCGGATATGAGAACGAGGTTACTCCCGCTTATGATCGGACTATTGCTGTTGTCTGCTGCAATCAGCCCGCCGAATGCCGCGGCTGTATCAGACCCGACAGGCACAGACGCCCCGTTACCGGAATGCTTTCAGCAGACCGACAAGCGGTGGGCAGGCAAGGAACTGATCGGTCCCAACGGCTGCGGTTTGATCGCATTGGTCAATGCGGTCAACTACCTCACCGGCAATTTTATTGATCCGGTGGAGCTGGCGGTCTACGCACACAGAATCGATGCCTACAACGGCTCGGTCGGCGGCGGAACCGCACGCTGGGTGCTGTACAATCAGCTGGCTCGCTACGAGAGACAGTACGGGTTCCGCGTAACAGATACAGGCATGGATGCGGGCGTCCGCCATCGGGATTTCATCCGGAACCTGAAGGCGGGCGGTGTCGCTGTATGCCACGTCTACGGGCATTTTATCACGATCGTGGATTATGACGCCGGCACGGATACCTACCTCGTATACGACAGTGCCGCCAACCCGACCAAACGGCAGACAACAGCAAAGCCGACCTGGCTGAGCGGGGAGTACCTGTCAACTTCCCCCTACATGACAGTGGACTGGTGGTGTCTGCTGGAGCGCACCGGGGACTCAAAGAACAAGGTCGGGGATCGCGTGCGCCGGAACCAGCCAGTGGAGCTGTCCCGTTACGTTGAATCGGATACGGCACTGACGCTGACCGGAACAGCAGTTGCCTCCGGCGGCATCAAATCCCTGTTCTACGTAGTGGATTACGACTATGACAACGTGGTATCACTGCCCGACAGCGTAACGGCGGACGCCGACACGGAGGCTGCTTTCTCGGTTTCGCTGGATCTCAGCGGGCTGAGTGCCGGCGTGCATACCCTGCGCCTGTCGGCACGTGGTGCGGGAAGGCAGGTATCGGATATTGCGGTCTGCACCCTGTTCGTGGGAAACAGGGCGGACAGCGGTACGGATCCCGTCACCGGTGACGTGACAGTCGGCTTCTCCGGCTATGTGGGAATGCCGCACGTGATGCAGAAAGCCCCGGTATCACTGGGCACAAGGGTGCCCTGCTTCCGGGCGGAAGCGGGCGCGGTTCTGCTTTTGGGCGAGATGGATCTGTCCGAATTCACCCATGTTGTCGTGACTTACAGCGTCAAGGAAACGTTTGAGCCGGACAGCGCGGGATTCCCTGCCTGTATCGGGCTGAAAACCGCCGGGAAACCGTACAGCAGGGGGGATGCCGGATATGACGAGGAAGACTCACTGGCGCTTGCCCTGCCGGAAGGCGGTCCGGAGGGGCTGAAATATGAGCGCCAGCTCATACTGGATCTTTCCGATGTCGACTATAAAGGAGATGTCTACCTCGCCGCCTGCATTCCGGAAAAGCAGTACGTCTACATACGCAGTCTGCGCTTCTGTACGGGCAAAACCATCGGGACGGAAACCGATGCAACGCAGACGGCGACAGAACCGGAAACGGCAGAGTCTGCCTCCGGAGCCGGTACCGACCTTCCGGTCGATTCGGCGTCAGCTGAAACCGAACCCAACGTTGTCGGCTGTACTTCGTCGGCTCAGACAGGCGCAGTCATGACGGTGATTCTGACCGGCATCGTGCCGGTGCTGTGCCGCCACAGAAGGCGCCGCGCCGCACGGTAGCCCGGTTTCATAAAAACCTGTTGGAATATTTCCGGATTTTTCATAAAGTGGCTATTGCATACCGGAGAGATTTGTAGTATAATACTTGTTAGCGTGGGTGGTTCCGCCATAACGGAACGCGGGAGGTTTCATGAAAGCAGTTGTAACGGTAACAGGCAAGGACAGCGTGGGTATCATCGCAGAGGTGGCAACGGCGTGCGCCGCGTGTGACGCCAACATTGTGGAGATCTCCCAGAGCGTGCTGCGGGAGTATTTCGCCATGATTATGCTGGTGGACATCACGACACTCAATGTGGATTTTGCGACGTTCTCTGACAGGCTGACGGCTCTGGGTAAGGCGCGTGGGCTGGATATCCATGCCATGCACGAGGATATCTTTCAGGCGATGCACCATATCTGAACCGGAGGAGACGTTTGATGCTGGAAACCAAAGACATACTGGAAACAATCCAGATGATCCGGCAGGAGAATCTGGATATACGCACCATAACCATGGGCATCTCGCTGTACGACTGTGTCAGCGACGATGCCGGGCGACTGTGTGATAAGATCTATGACAAGATTACGCACGCCGCGGAGCATCTGGTGGAAACCGGTTGCGACATTGAAAAGAAATACGGCGTACCGATTGTCAACAAGCGCGTATCCGTCACGCCGATCTCGCTGATCACGGGCGGGGTGGACACGGACGGATGCCTGCGGGTGGCGCATACCCTCCAGCGGGCGGCGGACGCGGTAGGCGTCAACTTCATCGGCGGTTTTTCCGCGCTGGTACACAAAGGCATGACCGAGAGCGACCGGAATCTCATTTCTGTCATTCCGCAGGCACTCGCCGAAACAGAACTGGTCTGCTCCTCCGTCAATGTCGCCACGACCAAGGCGGGTATCAACATGGACGCTATCCGTCTGATGGGTCATACTGTCCGGCGGTGCGCCGAGCTGACGGCGGACCGTTCCTCCATCGGCTGTGCAAAGCTGGTTGTGTTTGCCAACGTGCCGGAGGACAACCCCTTCATGGCTGGTGCCTTCCACGGCGTCGGAGAACCGGAAACCGTTATCAATGTCGGCGTGTCGGGTCCCGGCGTAGTCAGCTCCGCGATTGAACGCGCGGGTAACTGTGACCTGTCCGCACTGGCAGAGCTTATCAAGCGGACGGCGTTCAAGATTACGCGGGTCGGTCAGCTGGTCGCCTCCGAGGCGGCACAGCGTTTGGGCGTTCCCTTCGGTATCGTGGATCTGTCCCTGGCACCAACGCCTGCTATCGGCGACTCTGTGGCGCAGATACTGGAGGATATGGGGCTTGAATCCTGCGGGGCACACGGCACCACCGCGGCACTCGCTATGCTCAATGATGCAGTCAAGAAGGGTGGCGTCATGGCATCGGGTCATGTAGGCGGTCTGTCCGGCGCATTTATTCCCGTGTCGGAGGATGCCGGAATGATTGCCGCCGTTGAACGGGGCGCCCTGTCGGTGGAAAAGCTGGAAGCAATGACAGCCGTCTGCTCGGTCGGGCTGGATATGATAGCCGTACCGGGCGACACGGAGGAGGACGTCATCTGCGGGCTGATTGCCGACGAAATCTCCATCGGTGTAATCAACAACAAAACGACAGCCGTCCGGGTCATTCCGGCGATCGGTAAGTCAATCGGAGACACGGTGGACTTTGGCGGATTGCTGGGCAGTGCGCCTATCATGCCGCTGCGTCCGTGGTCGCCGGCACGGTTTGTGCGGCGCGGCGGACGTATCCCGGCGCCCATCCACAGCCTCAGAAACTGAGGAGACTCTGAATGGAGTTTCATCTGAAAAAAGATATGCAATACAAAAAATACAGTCAGGAAAGGAAGATGTATTTATGAAAAAGCTCGTGAAGGTTCTGTCCGTGTTTGTGAAGCTGGGTGAGAGAGCCGCTTCTCTGTTCGGCAAGGTCGTGGATGCGGCGGATCGCCTGCTCCACTATAAGGAGTATCGCCGTCAGAAGCGGGTCGCCGCCGTATTCCGCACCATGCTGTGCGTTGCGTGCGGTGTGCTGGCGGTCGTGTTCTTCCCCTACAGAGTCAGAGTGGAAAAGAACGGCGACTTTGAAATCCGCAGTTTGATGCTCCGTATCTACCGCAAAACAACCCCGTACCAGGATCCGCAGGAGAACAGCGAGGAATTCGACATCACCGGCGTTGAGGATGAGGACGCCGCCGAGTGCCAGGTCGTCGGCACTGCCGAGAAGGAATGAGATCCGTCCCGGAAGTATCCGTCGCGGCTCTTGCCTATCTGGGAGACAGCATACTGGAAGTGTGTGTCCGCACGTATCTTGTGTCTGAGCGGGGGATTTCGTCCTCGGCAAAGCTCAATCGCGCGGCGCTGTCCTTCGTAACGGCAACCGCACAGTCCGAGGCAGTAGGGCGCATCGAGCCGCATCTGACCGAGGAGGAGGCGGGGTACTACCACCGGGGACGTAACAGCGGACAGGGACACATACCGAAAAGCGCTTCGGTGGGAGAGTACCGCCGCGCTACCGGCATGGAAGCGCTGTTCGGCGCGCTGGCGCTTGCCGGTCGCACCGAACGCGTGCAGGAATTGTTCCGGCTGGGCTATGGGCTGGATTCAGCCGATGCCGCGGAACGGGAAGCCGCGGTGAAAACAGAAGGAGAAAAAAACCATGGGTAATCCGATTATCGAGATAGCCGTCAGCCAGGGCGATCAGACGCTGGGCAGCATCCGGCTGGAACTCTACCCGGATAAGGCACCGGGCACCGTGCAGAATTTTCTTTCGCTGGTGGACGCCGGCTTTTACACCGGGTTGATTTTCCACCGCGTCATACGGGGCTTTATGATACAGGGCGGCGGCTTTACGCCGGATTTCACGCAGAAGCGAGCCAAAGCCATCCGCGGTGAGTTTATTGCCAACGGCTATATGGGCAACGACATCCGGCACACGCGCGGTGTCATTTCCATGGCGCGCACGTCCGACCCCGATTCGGCATCCTCGCAGTTCTTCATCATGCAGGAGGACGCTCCGCACCTGGACGCCCAGTATGCCGCCTTCGGCAAGGTCACGGAAGGCATGGAGATCGTGGACAAGATCGCGTCCTGCAAAACCGGACGGTACGGCGGGTACTCGGATGTGCCGCGTGAGCCGGTTATCATCACCGAGATAAAGCATCTTTGAGCTTTAACGTAGTCGTAATTGATTCTGTTTGAAATACTTTACTGTTGGAGGATACTGTAATGAAAAAGAACCAGAATGAAAACCTGATCGATGTTGTGCTTGTTGCCGCCGCCGCAGGCGCCGCTGCCGCTGCCGCCATCCTTGCCGCTGACAAGGCGCTCAAGAGCGAGAAGGGGCAGGCAGCTGTTGCCACGGTCAAAACCAAGGCAACTGCCGCGAAGGAGACCGTCAAGGTCAAGGCAGAGGAGGTCAAGACCAATGTGCAGGCTAAGGCTGCCGAGGTAAAGGTCAAAGCCGAGGAAGTCAAGGACAAGGTCAAGGGCAAGCTCAACAAGAACGCCTGTGGCTGTACCTGCGAGGAAACCGCCGAGGAGGAGACGGAGGAGGCTGTCCCTGCCGAGGAAGTAGCGGTCGAAGAGACTGCGGAGTGACTTTGCGCAGAGGGGTCTCTTCCGATACGCTGACAGGAAACTCCGGGGAATCGCCGGATAAATCAGCGATTCCCTGAATATTCGGCACACAGCGACCACAAAAAAGCGGACCGTTACACTTTCGGTGGACGGTCTGCTTTTTGGATGCGGCGTATGCGGCTTTCGTTGCCCAAAGCGGTGAAGCGGCTTCGCACACCCGCGGCAATTCTGAAGAAAGGACGCTTTTGCTCACGCAAAAGCCGAGTCATGAAAATGAAGATTACGGTATTGGACGCGGCGGCGCTGGGGGAAGATCTGGATCTTTCCCCGCTGAACGCCGTAGGCGATGTCACGGTTTGGAATCGGACGGCACCGGACGAGGTACGCACGCGCATCACGGACTGCGACGCCGTTATTCTGAACAAGGTCAGGATAGGCGACGAGCAGTTGCCTGCCCCGGGGCACGCGCCGCGCATTCTATGTGTCGCGGCTACAGGGTATGACAACATTGACATAGCCGCCTGCCGGGCGCGGCGCATCGCGGTCGCCAACGTGCGCGGCTACTCGACAGACAGCGTAGCGCAGGTCACGGTGGGGCTTGTATTGGCGCTGGTCAGCCATCTGCCGACCTACTGTGCCGCTGTTTCGGACGGTACCTACAGCCGCAGCGGACAGGCTAATCTGCTCACGCCGCCGTACCGGGAACTGGCGGGCATGACGTGGGGGATACTGGGCGCCGGGCAGATCGGCAGCCGCGTGGCTGGAGTCGCACGTGCCTTCGGGTGCCGCGTGTTGACCTGCCGCCGTCATCCTGATGGCAGCAGTGTCAGTCTGGAGACCCTGCTGCGAGAGTCGGATATTGTCACAATCCACACGCCGCTGACGGAGGAAACGCGCGGCATGATCGGAAAAGAGCAGTTGGCATTACTCCGGCCCGGCGCCATTCTTGTCAACATGGCGCGCGGAGCTGTCACGGACGAGGCGGCGGTTGCGGAGGCAATCCTTGCAGGACGGCTTGGCGGCTTTGGCGCTGACGTGTACAGCACGGAACCGTTCGGGGCGGAGCATCCCTTCTCTGCCCTGCTCGGCTTGCCGCAGGTCTGCCTGACGCCGCATATGTCCTGGGGGGCATTGGAAGCGCGGGAGCGCTGCCTGCACGAAATGATTCTGAATATGCAGGCATTTTTCCGCGGGGAGCTCCGCAACCGAGTGGATTGTTAGGAAAAAGCAGTTCGGCACTGCTATCAGGGCATCCGCTCAACAGGCGGTATCGGCGTGGGTCTGCTTATTTTCCGGCTCCTGCGCCGTCACCTGCATATCCATCCGGCACCGCTCTGCCTGCGCGCCTCGTATCTCGATGATGTACTCCAGCGTCAGCCTGCCTTCCTCCTGCAACCGATTGTCCACCAGCAGGCTGTGGATGCCGAGCTGAAGCGGATAGTACGGCGTATTGTAGGTGCAGAGGGCGCGGCAATGTGCCCGGAACGTCAGAGCGGTGCTGACCGTGCCGGTACGTACCATGTGGACGAGTCCCGGGTCGTCGGTGCGGAACAGAATGCTGGACTGCGACCCTTCCATCCCGGTCAGCTCACTTTCCGCATACGTAATCGTATACGTTTTGACGCCGCTGTCCGGGTCAAGCTGGCAGGTCAGCAAACCTTCCGTGATAAACTCCGTGTTCTCCTCGCTGTCCCCGTCTGCGGCATTCTCCGCCTCCTCAGACGCGGCAGCCTCGTCATCCTCCGACAGGATGCCCATCATAAGCTCCTCCGCCGGAGAAAGCCTGGTCAGATCACCGCCGCCCAGGTAGCCGGATCCGTCCCCATCCCCGAAGATCGCCTCAAACAGGCGTGCCTGCGTTTCCCGCCGGCTGGATTTCATGGTGATGCGGACAGGGGTTCCTGCCGCCTTGTCGTTTGCGTTGCGCTTTTTTTCATGCTTCATAATCGGATACTCCTTGCTATGTGCGGTTTCCGGGCACCGGCGGTGCACTGTCCAGCTTTTCAAACGCCGCGTCCAATGCCGCATCGCGGTCGGGGTATATACCGCCGCCGCGTTCCCCGTCAAAATAGAATGTCCAGCCGCTCCCCTTGATGCGATACAGCACCAGCACGTGTCCCCGCACGCGCAGGTACTCGTTTCCGTCCCGGGAGCGCCGCCATGTGCGGTTCATAAATGTTCTGCGCCGCGTTTCCCTTTTCCGGAAGGTTCGCTCCCGTTCCCGCGCGGCTTGCGGGTCGCCTTCCATCCTGCCGGCGCAGACACAGCCGACACCAAGCGGACGGTAGGCAGGATGCGTCATGTGATGGACGTAGCGGATAATCTGTTCCCCGCACATCCCGCACACGGCTGCCGGTTCGCCGAGATCGCTGACTCCGGTACAGCTCCATCCGCTGTGTGGAACATCATCCCGCCGCCATAGGTTCTCGCCGCCTGCCGGGCGGGAAACCCGTGGCTTTTCCGGTGCCGCCTCCGGCGCGGTCGGTTCTATGTCCAGCGGGATAATCTCAATGCCGCCATCCGGTTCTGAATGCGTCGGCTCTTGCTCCGGTACCGCTTCCGGTACCGGTTTGAATTTCGGTACAGGCTCCGGCGGCTGCGGCGCAGGCGGTGCAGTATCCGCATCCTCTGCCGGTGCAGGAAGCCGTTCCGGCGCCGTCTCCGGCGCGGCGGGCAGAACCGGCATCCGGGGCGGTCCTTCGAAAAAGCTGCGGCTGATGTGGCGCGGCTTGTCCAGCTTGTCAAACCGTACGATATAGCTTCCGCGTGCCTCGTCGCGCCCGATTATGATCCCCCTGCCAAAGACAGGATGCTCCACTGCCTCGCCGGTTGCCCGCTCCTCCTTACGCGGCGCATTCTGCCCTTGCCGGGCGGCTGCAAGCGATGCGCGCTCCAACTCCTCCGGCACAGTTCCGATGCGGTTGTAATTGTCCGTCCCGATTTCCCGCAGGAACCGGGAGGGGAGCTTGCGCCCGCCGTTCTCCGAAAAGCCTTCCGAATCCAGCAAAAACAGCCGCTGTCTCGCCCGCGTCAGCGCGACGTAGCACAGCCGGCGCTCCTCTTCAAGTCCCGCCTGCTTGCGTTCCTCCAGCGTTTTACCGGACGGAAAAATGCCTTCGGTCAGTCCCAGCAGGAACACCACGGGGAACTCCAGCCCCTTGGACGCATGGATCGTCATCAGGCGAACGGCGTCACGGGTTGCGCTCTCGCCCTCCGCCGCCTGCAGATCCAACTGGGTCAGGAAAGCCGGCAGGGACAGATCCTCCCCGAAGCCTTTTTCGAATTCCTCCGCCATGCGCTGAAATTCAGCCAGATTCTCCAGCCGTTCCTCGTCGCCCAGCGAGCGGATGTATGCCTCATAGCCCGTCTCGGCGCAAACACGCCGCACGATATCCGACACGCGCAGGGAGGGCGCATCGTGTCGCAACGCCCGGATAACGCGGGCAAATTCCGCCGCACCAGTCCCGCGGAGCGCATCGCCCACGTCCGGGTCTGCCAGACCGGCGTACAGGGCACCCAGCAACCCGTCGGGACGGTCGTCATCGACAGAATCCGCCGCATCGATTGTGCGGTTCCGGGATCCCTCTGCTGCCAGCCGTTCCAGCAGCTCCAACCGCCCGCGTCCCAGTTTGCGGCGCGGCACATTGACAATGCGGCGGAAGGCGTCATCGTCACCGGTGGCAATCAGGCGCAGATACGCCATCATATCCAGCACCTCCATCCGGCGGAAAAACCGGACGCCTCCGACGATCTCGTAGGGGATGTGCCCCTCGGTCAGCTTCTTCTCCACTGCCCGGGACAGGAAGCCGGAGCGGTACAGCACTGCCATATCGGCATAGGCGTACCCGCCGGCGTGCAGCTCCCGGACAAGCGCCAGCACACGTGCCGCCTCGTCGCCATCGCTTTTTTCATGATAGTGCATGACCGGCTCGCCGGGCGGCGCGCAGGTGTAAAGGTCTTTCTTGAGCCGCACCTTGTTGCAGTCAATCAGCGTGTTGGCGCAGGTCAGTATCTGCGGCGTGGAGCGATAGTTGCGATCCAGAAACACAGTCCGGCAGGGCGTATGCGCCTTGTCAAAATCCACCAGCAGGCGGACATCCGACCCGCGCCACTCATAGATATTTTGGTCGGGGTCGCCGACGATCATCAGGTTTCCGTATCCGCCGGACAAAAGCTCCACCAGATGCAACTCCCGCCGGGAGCTATCCTGAAATTCGTCCACCTGAATGTAATTCAGCCGCTCCTGCCACTTGCTCCGTACCTCTGCATTGGTCTCCAGCAGGTACAGGGCATAATTGATCAGATCGTGAAAGTCCAGTCCGATGACGGCTTTCTGCCGCTGGAGCAATTCTTCCAGGATTGAAAGGTCTGCTTCACTGATTCCGGCTGCCGCTACGTCGGCAAGAATGCGGCGCGGCGTCGGGTCGGTCATGGCGGGGACGTAGGCGGTATCGGCTTTGATCCTTCCCAGCTTGCGCAGAATATCCTCAAAGCTGGCGTGATCCAGCCGCAGCTCGCGCTTGCGGTATATCTCCTCCAGCATTCCCTTCATGCGCCCCGTGTCCAGTATCCGGAACCCGCGGTCAAGGAACAGCCGTCCGCCGTCCTCCCGCAGGAGCCGCGCACAGAAGCCGTGGTAGGTACAGGTCAGA
>ERZ857629.4841-NODE-4841-length-10138-cov-5.617277_pt1 | contig 10138 bp, 19 predicted proteins | sample MGYA00519700_ERZ857629 | MGnify/ENA primary metagenome ERZ857629 (study PRJEB31778, sample SAMEA3449351) | human gut metagenome | biome: human gut; feature: human-associated habitat; material: faeces | place: United Kingdom | collected 2010/2012 ... | reverse complement strand
CCAGCTCGTGAATATGACGCTCCGGATAGATCGCATCATAGGAACGCTCATCCAGCGTGATCTCGTAGTCCGTCATCGTATTCTCGTTACGTACGTGACAGACGCCCTCCTGGAAATCACCGAAGTGACCCATGAAGACCTCGCCGATGGCCTCGGAGATATTGTCGACAGGATCGTCCTCTTCGTCGGCAAGGACCTTATCGCCCTCATACCAAGTCAGACTGACTTCCGAATATCCGTCTTCTCGACCGAATTCCTCCGGAGCGATAAGGTAGATCCCGCCGTAAGCATTCATTTCCTTATCCTTGTAGGGATCCTGCTCGATCTCGCCTCGTTCCTGAGGAGGAGCATTGAGTGGCGTGAAGTATTTACCGTAGTTGACACGGCGCTTCTCGTAAGCCTCGGTGATCTCCTCTTCGACAGACTTACGCTGCTCTACGACATGCTCCAGAGGAGAGGATTCCTTTTCGGGATTGCAGTCAGACTGCTCCTCCTTGTCGGCCATCGCATTGATCTTATCGCGATAATACTCGCGCATCTCGTCGATTTCTTCGTCAGCACGAGCTTCCGCCTTACGATAGGCGTAGTAATATCCGCCTGCGGCACCAACGACGGCGCCGAGAACGAACCAAATAACGTTTTTCATCGTTTACCTCCTTAAAAAGAGTTACTGGTGAAATATAACATAACACCGGCAACTCCAACTCCGATCATGCAACAAGAAACCACCTTACCGGCAATTCGCTTGTTCTCTGATGTCAGAATCGTTTTAACAGCTTTATCCACGGTCTCTTTAACCCCTTTCCAGAGTTTCTTCAGTCTTGCCTTCAAAAATATCATTCCTTCCTCAAATCGAGAAATAGTGGTCGCCTTCTTTAAAGGCTGGCGTTGCCCAATTATGGTATCGATTAGTTCGAAATGCGATAACGTCCGAATTCGTCCGATTACATAATTCTTCAATCACCAACCAACGAACGGAGTCCCATTCCGGATAGCAATAGATTGCTCCGGTAGTGACACAGTCGAATTGGTTCTTTGCGGTGATGATCGACAAAATATCATCTCCAGCAAAGCGTTCGCTGTCCACTCGATTCAGTATCGTATCGACAACCAAACGTTGACCATATTCCGATTGGTTTCCTGCCTCGGCATACGTGACTCGTGTCAACATCTCGATCTCGTACTCACTGTAGTTCTCGAGCCCAACGAATCTGGGTGCTTCCAAATATAAATCAGCCGCTGAGAGAGGGGCTTCAGGCATTACCACTTCTTCGGTCTGCATTTGAACCGGCTCCGGCGTTGGCTCCTCGTAAGTTACCAACTCGTGCATGGTGGTGGCGCTAGAGCCAATCACAAGCCCTAACGCCAATCCAACCAAACCGGATAAGAACCATTCACGCAGACTTTTTCTAATGTATCCCATAACGGGGCCTCCTTATGTTAGATTTCTTCGCCGATCAGAGAATCGATAGGACCCTGAACATTGAAGTCGAGAAGTACGCTACGCTCCAGGCCATTGACGAACCTTGCTGCATCAGAAGCGCCACGACGATTTACATCATAGATACCGAAGTCGATATAATTGTCAGACTTGGGGTTCTTGGCATCATAGTACCAGCCCACATGCTGACCGGCCTTCGTCGGATCGAATCCGAGAGCCTTATAGACCTCGTTCAGGAATACATAGCCTCTTGTCTGGAGAATATGATTCCAGTAATTGAGCTGACCGTTGATGAAGAAGAGATTCAGCTCGGCATCTTTTTCCCAATTGTCATTGAGCTCATCGAAGATACGAGCATAAACCGAAGGAACACGACCATCGGGAAGAACCGTGACCTCCTTCTTGGTTTTCTTCTTCTTACCGGTTTCGGGGTCGACGGTCTCCTCTTCGACCTTCTCTTTCACGAGGCCATAGCGAAGTTCTTTGTCGACCTCATCGCCGTAGCGATCGCGGACATTCTGACGATATTCCTTGAATCCCTTATCGAGAAGCTGATATGCAGCCGCCAGAGATGCATTACGCTTGGAGAGGATCTTATGACCGTAAAGGATCGAAGTGATGCCAAGAGCACCAACACCAACGGCCGGAGCATAGAGCTTGATGACCTTCCACGCCGTCATACGGACAAGGATCTTCTGATCCGCATCCGCCAGTTCACGGGTATAGGTGCCACCATCTTCCAGCTTGCCGCCGACAGCATCTTCGATGTTCTGCTTCATGGTTTCATGGCCGTCCATTACTTCGGTGACCTTAAGGGTGGCCTTGCAGGCCATAACCGTGGACGTAATGCCGAGTGCAATACCGGCACCCGTCAGAATCTGCGGCGAATTCTTCCGAATGAAGAACTTCGAGCGATAAAAAACAGACTTTGCAGTGTTTGCAATTGTCTTTGTAGAGAGTTTCATTGTGCTTTTACCCTTTCTTAAAATTTCTTAGGATCCGGCATGACAACATACCATCCATCTTTCAGCCAAACAGGGATGAAGAATCGCGTATTGTTCCACCCATGTGAGACTGCATCCAAAGTCGTCCAGTCGCCATCGAGTTTACCGAATATCAGTTGGACATCATGCACGGTGATTCGTCCGTAACGGTCCGCCATACGCTTGAGCGTCTCGATGCGAGATTTCACCAAATATAATGTTGACGGATCGCTATAGAATTCCTTTTTCGTCGTGATCATGACATGGTCACTCCTTTAATCCAACGGCGCAGGCTTCGGCATACGAATATAATAGCCATCACGGCCACTTGCGATGTCTGCCTGGCGCAGATCCGTCCAGCCATAACGATGTGCCGTAAACGGAGGCGTCTGATCGACTACTTCATAGAAGTCGGCAACCGAGACAATCTTATACCGTCTCAGGATGTTGTCGAGTTCGTCCAGAACGCCTTCCGCATCTCGACGAGTTCGGAACGAGAACTCATCGAAGTCATAGGCACTTCTTCTCTGAGGGGGATCATCTCGTCTGGGATCGCGACTATAGGAACCATAGTCCGTACGATAACTGACATAGGTTCCACCAGGTCGCCGGTCACCTCGACGGGTTGAACCGTAAAATATAATGTTGACTGCATCCGTCAGGGAATTGGCAAAGAAGTCCTTCAACATCGGAACAGCCACGTCATTCCAGATATGGCTTCCAATGCTTCCACGATCATCGGAAAGGATGTTGTCTCCGATCTTGCTTAACGGAGAACGTTTCTTTGTCTTTGCCGGAGCAGATAAAGAGACTTTATTGATCTCTTTTTTCAGATTCTCCGGCGTCTCATTCCGTGCGGCATTCGAATTGTTCGGGTATTCTGCCATTGTTACACTCCTTCTCTCACCATAGTGAGGTATTTTGGGTTTAGCTTGACTTCCCAAACCGGGCAATGGTTGATAACCGAATACCGATAGCAGAGATTCGACAGTGCCTTCTCTTTGCTAACAGCCATCGTCACAGAATCCCATGACGACTTTCGGATATCACCAAACAAGTTCCGGACTGGACCCTTATATCGATATTCGTTCATACAACCTCCAAAAATGAAAAGCGAAGAGACCTTGTTAGGTCTCAACGCTCGTCGAATCACAACTTGCTCGGATTACTCCTCAGCAGAGTCGTTGCCGGTATCCGCCTTGCTCTCCTTCTTGGCCAGCTTCTTAGCCTTGTGAGCCGCGATGCCATCCTTGATCTTGCCACCAAGCGGCTTGAGGGCCTTCTTATAAAGCCACTGGGCTCCAAGAGTTCCCGCCACGCCGATTGCGACACCGATCAGGGTGCTGCCACCATTGGACTCATCATAGGTTTCTTCCGCCGGAACCATTTCGGTTTCGAGCTCCTCGTTCTCCTTGACAACATTGTTCTCTTCCATTTTAGAATACCTCCATAAAAATTTTGTTGTGGATTTCTCCATAATATATGTTGTAAATTTCGCGTGCCTTAGTTGAGAACTTCCGGCTGTGTTGCATAGTCGAACACAACACAGGGCTCTCCCTTCTCATTGAGCTTCGAACTGAACATCGGTTCAATGAACGACTTGTTGACATCCCATCCAATGTCATTACCGAATGGAATGCGGTCCAAATCGATGGCATCGTAGACATCGTTGAGCGTTATGTACATATCGCCCAACATCTGTCGGGATAGGTTGTTGCAGATCTCACGCAATGTCTCTCGATCTGATACGAAATATCGTCCGGACCAGCGATCGAAATAAAGACTCTTCCCCGAAGGAACATACGGGATCTCCTGATCACTTACGTTAACTCGCTCTGAGGTCTTCTGTGAGACCTTCTCACGAATCTCGTTTGCCTTCTTCTCGTCCAGGGACTCGGTGATGGCAGACTGATAGTCTTTCAGGGTCTCCTGCGAAATGGTATAGGCGGCCGCGAGAGCAGCGTTACGCTTATGCTGCTGGCGATTACCCATCACGATACAGGCGGTACTGAGACCAGTAGACAGCGCAACAGGCCAATAATTCTTCGCATAGATCTTCACACGATCGCGCGTACGAATCGGCTCGTTGTACTTGTCTGCATAGTACTCGGCATCTTCGATTTCCGCTTTGGCCCTTGGGGCGATTTTGATCGTCATACCAATGGTCGTCAGAAATCCGCCGATTCCGATTCCAGTCAGGATTTCCGGGCTATGCTTGGTCATATAGACCTTGATCGAATTGCCGATCGCTTTCATAGGGATTTTCTTCATTGCAGATCCTCCTTACATTCTTTCACGATCTTGTCAATATTGCTCATTTCCAGACAAGACGGGATATCAGTGCCATACTGAATATAAACACAGACCCTTGATTCGTAAGAATGGATGTCCAGAACGATTCGAGAATCCATATAGGCCGGATTTCCGCGAAGTTGCTCGTGTATTTTTGAGCCTACCAGTATCTTAAGATCGCTACTCTCGCAATAGATTGTAATGCCGTAGTCCATAGTATTTCTCCTTTCAAAAGCGAAGAGAGCTTGTTAGCCCTCTTCATTTTGGCGTTCGGCGAGAACCTCGTCGACAGTTTCACGGATCTGCTCCTCCATCTGCCGCTGTTCGACGATCCCGGTCACAATGCCGAGAATCGCCGTACAAGCGAGGCCGATGTTAGCAAGCACATTCCATTTCTTTGTCATCTGGTCTTACCTCCTTTCCATAATAGGTCTTGCCAATTTCGCGTATTCATTCGCAACGGAATGAATAAAAAAGAAGATGGCTAGATTAGGTTCACTAGCAATCCTTTCGGATCCGTTTTCCGTCTACACGGGCCCTTCGAGTTACCTCGCATCTCCTTCCATAATAGATCTTGTAAATTTCGCGGATATCAATGAAGCGGAACTGGATAGAACTGAGTCTCAATGGCTGTGACTTTCACCGTACCACCCTCACCATCATCGATCTCATAGGGTTCCTCGTCCATGAAGTCAATCCAGTAATCCTCCAGACACATGGATACGATTGCATCGAACATACCAACATCCCAACCGCGTTCATCGCCGCCAGGGACTTTATCGATTCCGAGAAATCCGTAGAAATCGTTAATGGTCACGACGCCGGTTTGCTGGAAGAGCTTATTGAGATTGTACTTTGCTTTTTCGACAACGAGCGGATTTGCTGTGAAGTATCGTTCCGAGATAGCGTCCCAATAGAGTTCGTCCTCATTCGGATAGGTCTTATCCCAGTGGGAACGAGCAATATTCTCTCGTGCCATTTTATCGAGTTCAGGATTCGTCGACCGAATTTCGTTACGATACTCCTGATACGATTTTCGAAGAGCGGCATAAGCCGCAGTCATAGCCATAATCTGCTTTTGATCTAAACCATGCCCCAACCAAATGCAAGCAATGGTTCCGGTAGCAGATACGGCAGGCTTCCAGAATACCTTTACCGCTTCTTCTGGTGTCGGATCCATTGGGCACATCGTATAGTCATCATGCGCTTTCCAACCAAAATAGCCCGTCGCGATGACACCCAATGACGCCGCAAGAGACGAGACGGTTGACCCATTACGCTTTAACCATCGCTGTGCCAGACGAATTTCCTTTTTCCAATTGAATTTCATTGTGCTTTACTCCTTTCAAAAATAAAGAGAAGAGGCCTTACTTGGCCTCGTCCTCTTCGGATTCCTCATACCGATATCCGCAGTTCTCTGCGAAGAACTTCATGAAGTGATGATCGCTCGCACATAATACTGTAACTCCTGCAATACCAAGAGCCACACCAGCCAGTAAACCGGTCGTCACGCCAAGAATTGTCTTCATGTCAAATACCTCCAAATATAATTTAGGTTTCCCCATAATATGACTTGTAAAATTTGCGTGAAAGGAAAAAGCCCTCATTAGGGCTCTTTCTCAGTGATTTCAGCAATCATTTTTACAAGTTTAACTCGTAAACATGTGTCATCGGATATTGCATCTAGACATTGTGAAGCTGACATATTTGTTTTAGCAAGGAATCCTAATATACGACCCTTGCCTAACTGATATGACACATCACACATCACATAACCAATACCTCCGACAACACACATTTTCATGAGTTTATTCATAAAAATCACTCCTTTCATAATAGAAGCTGTTTATTCTGCGCGTCAATTACTTCGTAACAGTCGAAAGGAAAGAGGCCTTGTTAGGACCTCTTTTTCCTTTTGAACAGTGCGTAGAAAATCGCGATACACACGATTAAATCTCCTGCGATGAGCATAAATACCGTTCCGCCGGTCAAGACGATTAACGCCGTGACCACCGCCAATGCAATGATACCGCAGAGTAAAATTGTGAATAGGATCATTCATATCACCTCCATAAAGTAGATTGTAAATTTCGCGCGAAGATAAAAAGAGAAGCCCTTGTTAGAGCTCCTCCTTTTTGCTTTCTCCACACTCCAATTCAATGCCGATGAACAACATGAATATAGCAGCGAAGAACATACCGACAATCTGGTACCACGTTAACATGCTAATGCTTGTTGCGACAAGAGCCATTAACGAGACTACCATTAATTCGATAAAGTTAATCATCTGACGATACATCATAATTCTCCTTTTATTGATAAACTGTAGTGTTTAGTCTTCCATAAAAGGATATGTTTTTTTCGCGGAAAGAGAAGAGGCCCGGTCATAATGACAAGGTCTCTTTTCATAAGTAGTTTACTTTGAGTTAAAATCGATCATATCTTTTTCAATAAAGGTGTAGAGCATCTTCACTTGCGCGACATCCGCCTCCAATAGGTCTGCTGTTTTTTCAACCTCAAAACCCATCAAATGGCAAGCCTTAACCGCATAGCATAGTCTCTGTTCCTCTACTTGCTCTTTTGATAATATTTTACTCATAGAATCACTCCTTTCATAATAGGAGCTGTAAATTTCGCGTGATGAAAAACAAAATGAAAAGAAGCATACTAATTTGTGTAGCTTCATTATCATTAGAACTCCTTGTTTTCATTTTCCATCATAGTCATAGCAATAATGCCAGCGACTAGAGTAATGCCACTAAGAATCATCATAATATCACGCTCCTAAAATTATTAAATTTTAGTATACTTCTCTCCATAATAGGAGCTGTAAATTTCGCGTGAAGTTCAAACGTAAAAGAAGAAGAGGGCTTGTTAGCCCTCATCCTCAAAGAGATCACTCTCGTTATTCTTATGCTTCTTGAACTTGAGTTTGACACTCTCGAACCAGCAGACAATGGTATCCCAGTAATACCAGGTCCACAGAATCGCTTCTCCAATCAAAGTAATGATCAGAGCCCACTTTGTCTGTGTGACCATGTCACCACGGGTATACGGCTTAGCTGCCCATTCACGATATTTCTTCATCATAATTCAATACCTCCATAAAATATAATTTTGGAATTATCTCCATTATAGAAATTGCAAATTTCGCGTGCTATTTAAAAAGAGAAAAGAGGTTGTTAACCTCTAATCTCTACGGAAGAAGGATGATATCCATATGCTGCTAATAGAATCGCATTATCGTTAGCCGCTTCAAACATTACGATGTCATCAAATGCCAGATTCGTATAGCGGTAAGTAAACAAGTCATATGTGCTAGTACATTCTTTGTAAATGCCGTCTTTGATACTAATACCAAAACCAAGCATATACAATGCTGTGCCAACCATAATAGTTGCCATTGCTACTGCTATAAGGATCCAAGAAATAATCATTCCAATAATATTCTTATTCGTCTTCATAATAAATACCTCCATAAATTGTATATAAGTATATTCCTTTCTTCCATAATAGTGATTGTATTTTTCGCGTGTTCCAATTACTTCGATAAAGGAGAAAAAGAAAAGTGCATGTTTCTTTCGCGATCCGCCTCTTCGCTTAGATGGGCGTGATAAAAAGAAAAGAGAGGGGAAACGTCGCGAATGGCGCAACCCCTCTTTTTCTTTACCCTATCTCATTCGAATAAGACAGTTACGGAGCGAATTAGGCCTCGGCCTTCTTCGTGCCACCGTATTCCTCGGTCACCAGCTCGGGCAAACCGCACTCGTTGATCAGGATGTCCGCAACCTGCTGCTTAAGCTTGTTGGGCACCTTCTCAAACTCGGTCTTGCCGAGAATGACGCGCTGAGCGAAAAGCATAGCCATCATTTCACGATCTCCTTTCTCTAGAAATAGATATAGGTTTAACGCTAATTCAGCGATAACCTCACGCATAGACGATCTCAGCCATCTCCGCAATACAGTCCTCCAGGAATTCATTCTGGTCGGATGCCGCCTTGAGCTGCTGCTTGAGGAGATTGTTGTCGGATTCGAGAGTTGTTACCCTCTCATCGATCGTCGGAGGAGGAGCAGGAGGATTGTACGCTTCGCCGATTACAGCACCATCATATCCTTCTTTGGCGCCGATGGCAGAGGCAAACTCTTTATCCGCTACAATAATATTTTCGATGACGTTCTCATCGTTTACAATACAGTAATTCATGATTTAAACCTCCAAACCGATTGCTTAATGACGATATGCTAAATACATAACGCCATTAGTCCCGTAACCATCGGAAATATTATAGCTATTCTTACCGCCGGTTCCGCCACCGCCGCCTCCATAATTACTGTTTTTTGCGCCATGTTCTCCATACCTCGATGGGTTAGCGAGTGTCACACTCGCTCCGCCACCGTGTCCGCCGCCACTAATCATTTTCGTTTCACCATTAAATATGACCGATTCAGAAGCTTCACCAGCACTACCAGTTGTGTTAAGTGAAATGACTTCATATTCACGGTTATCATCATCCCAACGATATACTCCGCCACCGCCGGATCCGCCACGTTTGAATCCAGAACCGCCAGAACCGCCGTATATATTAGAACTAGTTATACTAGGCCCATCTGCCGTTCCATCAAACCCTCTTCCACCACCATTTGCTGAAGCAATCAGTGTTGTTGAATCGTTTTTTTTGATAGATAGTGATGTTTGACCACCATTTGATGCGTTAACGGGAGAATGAGTAGCTAGGTTCATGGAACCTACTCCACCCGCGCCAATAGTCGCGACTAATGTAATGTTTTGTTCAATAGACGCTTCTCCAGAGGAGTAATAAGCTCCTCCTCCGCCTCCGCCACCGCCCATATTTGCTTGGCTGACACTTCCGCCGCCTCCGCCGCCTCCGCCGCCAACGAGTAAATAAGCTACTTTTTTACAATATGCAGATATATTATTGAGTACTTTATTCGTACTGGATGCTATAGTGATTGTGGATTCATCCCATTCTAATGTGATCGTAGCGTCAGTAATTGTTCCGGTTGAAGTAACGACTAAACTGGCAGCCTTTACGTCATCGTATTTCTTAGCTACGGTAATCGTCGGAGAATTGGAATTACTCTTACCTAGCACCATTCCATCATTGTTCGTCACTAATGTCGTTGTGGGGAGCGCTGTGATACCGCCAACGGTAAACCCAATAGCGGGGTCACCATTCGGGTATTGCACCTTTACTCGATACGCCTTAGAGTTTGTCCCAACTAACAAGGCCATAAATGCATCATCGGGAACAGAATTTTCAGGAATACCAAGTAATTCTTTGGTATAAGACTTTAAAGTGTTATTCCAATTTGTCTGAATTTGCGTTTTATTCGCATCAATCTGTCTCTGGAGGTTGGCGACGACGTTGTCGGAGAGCTGAGCCTTGAGGTTATCGAACCA
>ERZ857629.4832-NODE-4832-length-10152-cov-2.375062_pt1 | contig 10152 bp, 8 predicted proteins | sample MGYA00519700_ERZ857629 | MGnify/ENA primary metagenome ERZ857629 (study PRJEB31778, sample SAMEA3449351) | human gut metagenome | biome: human gut; feature: human-associated habitat; material: faeces | place: United Kingdom | collected 2010/2012 ... | reverse complement strand
CATTTTTGGCAGGTGCGCTCAGTCTGTCGGCCGAGGCGTTTTACAGACGCATGCTGGGCGTCATCGAGTACGACACGCGCATATCCACGATGATAGGCAGCGGCTACGACCTCTACGGGTTCATCTACTCCGGCGACGGCGAATCCTACGGGCTCGAAACCTCATTCTCCTTTTCGGCCGACAAGTTCAACGTGCAGGCGTCCTACACACTGTCGCGCTCGCTGCGCCGCTTCAAGGAGATAAACGGAGGAGTGCCTTTCGCCGCGAAATCCGACCGCAGGCACAACCTGTCGCTCGTCTGCATGTGGGAGCCGTCCTTGCGATGGACTCTTTCGGCCGCTTTCATATATGCGACGGGAGGAGCGTACACGGCACCTACGGCAATATACATGAACGGAGGCAGCATCCTCAAAGAGTACGGGCCATACAACGGAAGCCGCCTGCCGGATTTCAACCGGTTGGACATTTCGGCAACGTGGTGGATTGTGCGGCAAGGCGTCAAAAGGAGCGGCATCAATCTGTCGATATACAACGTATACGCCCGCAAGAACCCGCTTACGGTGTCATGGGCGGTATTCCGCGACCATCAGGACCCGTCCGTTTTCAGAATAACGCAACGCCGGCATGCGCTATACACCATAGTGCCATCCGTCAGCTGGACATTCAGATTTTAACGCGCCATGAAAAAAATCACGTTCATACTGTACTGTCTGACGCTTCTCTGCTCGTGCCTTGCACCCGAGCGGCAGGAGGCCGTCTATCGCAAACACATGGTCGTGGAGGGGCGCATAGAAGAGGGCCGCGGAGCCGAAGTCATGCTGACGCTGAACAAAGGTTTCTCGGAGAGTTTCACGCAGGAGGAGTTGCAGGACATCGTGGTACGCTGGGCGAAGGTAACGGTCAGCGACTCGGTGCGTTCGGAAGTATTGACCGGCCGCTACAACAAGGACTACCCCACCCGATTCATATATACAGGGTCCGCCGTAAGGGGGCGTGCAGGCCGGACGTACACGCTGACGGTCGAGTACGGCGGAGGGAAATGGACGGCCGTAACGTCGATTCCCGACTCGAAGGCTCGGCTCTCAGACATACGGGCGCAGTGGGTCAGCGACTCGCTATACCGCATTACGGCGCAACTCGTTCCCGATTCGGCCGGAAACTCCTGTATGGCGGAGTGCAGCATCGCGGGGCAAGGAACATACTTCCGGCCAGCCCTGTTCGGCATAGTGAACGGCCGCGGACAGACGGACTGCCGGCGCATCACAATCAACCGCCCCATAGACTACACGCGAATATCGTCCTACACCACTCTGTTCAGAGAAAGCGACACGGTAAACGTGCGGCTGCTCTCAATGTCGGATTTCGGATACGAGTATTGGAGCATGTGGGAAAACAACGTCATAAACAGCCTCAACCCCATATTTCCGGCGGACAGCAACCTGCCGACCAACCTCTCCGGCAGCGCTACGGGAATATGGTGCGGATATGCCGCAGCGTATTACAGAGTTTCTCCGCCGGCGAAATAAAACGCATAAGGCGGGAACATCCGCACGCCTCTACCACTTCCGCACAGTGCTCTCGAAACTGCATCCCGATTATCACTCCGGCCGGTAGTCCAAGCCCGCACGACGGGCCTGCGGAATCTGGTCTTTGCGGCCGATTACATACGTTTTGCCGTCTTTGATGAAAAGTGCTCCCGTCTGTCTGAAACAGAACTCCACGCCGGCATCGACGCACTGCCTGCGAATGTCCGTAACCCACTCGTATCTGCATGCTCGCGCCCCGCGGCCCGACTCTCCGCCGACGAGTACCCTCTCCACGGCCGGCGTAAGGTGCAAATCCACGCTTTCGAGCAGAGGTTCGCATATTATGCTGCGATGGCGAATCGGCAGCGAGAGAAACACAGGCATGCGCACATCGCACTGTCTTTGATTCTCGACAGTGCAGGCTATCGTCACATTCCCGTACCCCTCGCCCCAATCATCGGGCAGGCACTGCGCCGCACGGGTTATGCGCTTGGTTATTATGAAAAAATGCAAATCCGGCCGGCGGCGAATCATCTCCCACGCCTCGGGGCGCCAAGCGTCGGCCGTGTCGAGAAAAAAATCGGAACTCAGACACGTAACCACCTCCTGTCCAGAAGCAATCTTATAACCGCCGCCGCGAGACTTTCGAACCGGTAAATCGAAATCGGCAGTCCGGTACACGCGGCTGCCGTCGAGCCCGTGCGAGGCATCGATACTGAAAACGTAACAATTCATGCAACCCTCGGAAACCTTCCGACAGCCGTGCCACGGATTCCACCTCGCCATGACCTACCTGCCGTTATCCCGCAGCAGCCCGAAACGCGACAGGAAACGGTTGCGGCGCGGCAGAATGGCCCAGCCTATGACCAGAAGTCCCAGAGCCGCACCTGCGAAATAGGCGTACTGTTCGTCGAATTCCTCGAACATGGTGGCGGTAAACTCGCTTTTCTCGGTCTTGTTTATCTGCTCTATTATCTCGCTCAGGCCCAAGCTCTGCTTCGTGGAGCGGATATAGGCCCCGCCCGTAAGCAGCGCCACCTCGCGCAGCGTCGCCTCGTCGAGTTTCGAGACTACCATGTCGCCCTTCTCGTCCTTGATGAAATCGCCGCCCAAGCGTATGGGCGCACCCTCGGGGGTTCCGATTCCGATGGTGTAAATCTTGATTCCCTTATCGGCAGCGCGACGGGCCGCACCGAGAGCGTCGTCCTCGTGATTCTCGCCGTCCGTAATCAGAACTATCACGCGGCTGCCCTCGCTTTGCGAGGAGAACGACGAGGCCGCCATATCTATCGCAGCGCCTATGGCCGTACCCTGTTTGGAAACCATGTCGGTGGAAATCTGGCGCGTGAAATTACGGGCGGTAAGATAGTCCGACGTTATGGGAAGCTGGACATAGGCGTCGCCGGCAAATACCACGAGGCCTATTCTGTCCTGATTCAATCCTTCCAGCAGCCGGTCGATGGCATACTTGGTGCGTTCCAGACGCGAAGGCTGGAAATCTTCGGCAAGCATCGAATTGGATACGTCCACGGCAAGCATAATCTCTATGCCCTCGCGCTTTACCTCTTTGAGCCGGCTGCCCACCTGCGGACGAGCCAGTGCGAAAATCATGCACACCATCGCAAGCAGGTATATCGACTGTCGGACATGCACGCGCACGCGCGACACATCGGGCATGAGAGCGGCCAGAGTGGCACGGTCGCCGAAACGTTCCAGACGGCGGCGACGGTCTCTTTCGGCATAAACGAACAGCGCGACCGCAAGGGGAACGACAAACAAAAGATACAAATAGTCCGGTGAAGCGAATCTGAACATCTTGGCTTATGGTATTCGTTTAAGATATAAAGTACGCACGAGCATCGCCGCAATACAGAGAATCAATGCCCAAAGAACATAACGCGCATAGAGTTCATGATAGAGCGTATACTCGGTGGTGTCTATTTTCGAACGTTCCAGAGCGTTTATCTTGTCGTAAATCTCGCCGAGGGTCTTTTTGTCGGTGGCACGGAAATACTCGCCTCCCGTCTTCGCGGCTATGTCGGCAAGAGTCTGCTCGTCGATTTCCACTTTCATATTCACGAACTGCACGTTGCCCCACATGTCCACGGCCGGATACGGAGCCGTACCGCGCGTGCCCACACCTATGGTGTAGACCCGAATACCCATGCTCTCGGCGATTTCGGCAGCCGTGAGCGGTGCAATCTGTCCGCTGTTGTTCACGCCGTCCGTCAGCAGCACGATGACCTTGCTTTCTGCATCGCTCTCTTTCAGACGGTTCACGGCCGTGGCAAGTCCATTCCCGATAGCAGTTCCGTCCTCCATGACTCCGCTGCGCACCAGCCCGAGAAGATTCAGCAGTGCCGACTTGTCGGTCGTAAGAGGGCTTTGCGTGAAACTCTCTCCTGCGAATATCACAAGTCCCATTCTGTCGTTGGGCCTGTCCACTATGAAACGGGCGGCCATCTCACGGGCGGCCGTAATACGGTCCGGCTGGAAATCGCGTGCGAGCATACTGCTCGACACGTCCATAGCCAAAACTATGTCTATGCCCTCGGTAGTCGTGGTAGCACCCTTTTCGGTGCTTTGCGGGCGAGCCAATGCGACAATCAACAACGCCACTGCCCCGCACAGCATCGCGAACGGCAGATGCCGCAGATAATATTTGAGCGTGTGTCCTGTTCCCGCAAGAGAATCGGTAGTAGAACCCTGCAACAGCCGGTATACGTAAAGGGCCGCCATCGGCACTATAAGCATCAGCAGCCACAACAACTTAGGATGTGCAAACGTAGTCATACTCCCTGCCTTTTACCAGTTTTTACCGGAGCGGCCCACAGCCACTCCCTTTTTCTCATTCATCTTGTCGCGGGTCTTGTCCTCCTGCTGCTGCACGGCACCCAGCATCTGCTCCGCTTCCTGAGGAGAAATCCGACCCTCGCCGTCCTGAGGCTGCGACGGCTGAGGTTTCTCGCCGTTTTGCCCCGAATCGGGATTCTGCTCTCCGTCGGACTTGTCGTCATTTTGTCCGTCATCGGACTTTTCAGGATTCCGACCTCCATCGTCCTGCTGCTTGTCATTCCCGCCGGAGTTCTTGTCGTCGCTTCCATTCCGGTTGTCATTGTTCCGGTCCTGATCCTGCTGATTCTGCTGATTCTGCTGGTTCTGCTGCTGTTCGAGCATCTTTTTCGTATAGGCCAGATTGTATTTCGCCTCCGTATCGTCGGGATTCAGGCGCAGTGACTGTTTGTAGGATTCGAGCGCCTCGGAATATTTCTGCTGCATGAACTCGGCATTGCCCTTGTTGAACCAGCTCTTGGCCATATTCTCGACCGAAGAGGTCGAATCCGAAGCCGCCGAGGTGAAGAACTTCGCCGCCTCGTCGAAACGCTGCTGGCGATAGACGGCATCGCCCAGATTGAAACCGGCTTCGTAGAACGCCGGATTCTTTTCCAGAGCGCGTCTGTAATCCATTTCGGCCGAGGAGTACTCCTTCTTGTCGTAATCGCGGTTGCCTCTGCGTGCAAGTCCGCGCTCGGGATAACGCTGCGCAAAGGCCCCGTATGTTCCCGCCGAAAATACAGAGGCAAGAACGAGCGTCATGAAAACGGTCTTTCTCATACCTGCACCTCCTTATCTTCCTGCTGCGGCTGCGCATCGGCCTCTTTCGTATCCTCCACGAAATAATAGGCATCGTAATACGCGGTCTCGTTCTGTTCGGCATCGGGCGCATACTTGGCGAACTTCACGAAGTCGGCCGTCTTCAACAGCTGCGACAATTCTCCGCGATTCTTGTCTTCGAGCTCCACGGCGGACAATGCCGACATAATTTCGTCCGAAGTCATTTCGAGAGCCTGAATGCCGTAGCGTTCTTTCAGATACTGACGCATGATGTCCGTAAGGCGCGTGTAGTAGGCCTTGTGCTTGCCGTTCTGCCACAGCTTCTGGCTGTTCAGGGCCTCCAAAGCGCGTATGGCCGCCACATGCGGAGGCAGTTTGGGTTTGGGCTGTCCGAAAATCGGACGTCCCTTGCGCCAGCGGACAATCATATATATCGCAAAAGCGACAAGGGCAGCGCCCAATAGGCCGCACAGTGCCCAGCCGGACCATTCGCCGAACTTGACCTTCGGACGGAGCGGAGCCTTGATATCGTAAATCGTGCTGTTTGCGGTGTCAATCTCGAACGTGGAGACCAGAAGGCGCAGCGAATCGCCGCTCTCGATAGTGTCCACCACATTCTTGTCCATATAGAGCACCGGAAATCCGGCCAGAGAATATATGCCCTCGTCGAAGGTGGTGAGCAGATATTTCTTCGCCAGACTCACGCGGCGTCCGTTCCTCGAAAGGGTGTCTATGCCGCTTTCGGCGACGACCTCTATGCGGTCGGTCATCATTCCACCCTCGAACGAGGGGAAATCGACCACCTGCATGATATCCTTGTCCACCTGCACGTTCAGCGTAAAACGGTCGCCGATGGACATGCTGTCGCGGTCGATGGATGTGCTTACTACCGGACGCGGAGTCTGGGCCGAGGCCAAAAGGCCGAACAGCGCGAAAGTCATACACAGCAGACGTTTCATCTATCTTTTCTTAAAGAGTTTTATCAATTCGGTAACGTAATCCTCCGACGTGTCGCAAACGGCAGTGTCCACCTTGTGGTGTTTGAGCAGCCGTTCGACGGCCTCGGTTCTCTCGCGCCAGCCGCGTGCATAATCTTCGCGGACTCTGCGCGAAGAGCTGTCTACCAGAACCCTGCGGCCGCTCTCGGCATCGAGCATCTCGACAAGCCCCACGTCGGGCAGGGAGGCCTCCCTGCGGTCGAACACGCGCACGGCGACCAAATCGTGTTTGCCGGCAGCCACTTTGAGCGCATCTTCCAGCGGCTCCGCATCCGAAGCCGGATACAGGAAGTCGGAAAGCAGAAACGCAGTGCAGCGTTTGTGCTGTACCGCCGTCATGTATTTCAGCGGCTCCGAAAGAGACGTTCCGCGGCCCTCGGGCCGAAAGCCGAGCATCTGACGTATAATCATCAGTATGTGCGCCTTGCCCTTCTTGGGCGGAATGAACTTCTCCACTCTGTCGGAGAAAAGTATGCACCCGACCTTGTCGTTGTTCTGCGCGGCGGAGAATGCCAGCACGGCAGCTATTTCCGTAAGTATCGTTTTTTTGAGGTGTTCCGTGGAACCGAACATGCGCGAACGGCTCACGTCCACCAGCAGCATCATGGTGAGTTCGCGCTCCTCCTCGTATATCTTTATATGCGGAGAGCGCGAGCGGGCCGTAACGTTCCAGTCGATGTCCCTCACGTCGTCGCCGATGCGGTATTCGCGCACCTCGCTGAAAGACATTCCGCGGCCGCGGAAAGCGCTGTGGTACTTTCCGGCGAAGATGTCGTTGCTCAGAGCGCGGGACTTGATTTCGATTTTGCGAACCCGCCTCAGTATGTCCTTTTCGCTTTCCAACCCTTCTCGAAATTAGGGAACCATTACGTTGTTCAGTATCTCGGTGATTATCTCCTCGGTGGTGACATTCTCGGCCTCGGCTTCGTAGGTCAGTCCGATACGGTGGCGCAAAACGTCGTGGCACACCGAACGGACGTCTTCCGGAATGACGTAACCGCGGCGTTTGATGAACGCATAACTCTTGGCCGCACGGGCGAGCGAAATGCTCGCACGCGGAGAGCCTCCGTAGCTTATCATCGAAGAGAGGGACGGGAGATTGTACTCGGCCGGCTCGCGCGTGGCAAAGACGATGTCCACGATATACTTCTCGATTTTCTCATCCATGTACACCTGCGAGACCACCTGCCTTGCAGCCATTATATCCTCCGGCGAAATGACCTTGTTCACACTCGGCATACCCTCGCCGGAAAGGTTCATGCGCACGATGTCGCGTTCCTCCTGACGCTTGGGATAGGTTATACGGGCTTTGAGCATGAAACGGTCCACCTGCGCCTCGGGCAGCGGATAGGTACCCTCCTGTTCGAGCGGGTTCTGGGTGGCCAGCACCAAGAACGGTTCGGGCAGCGGGAAGGTCTGCTCGCCGATTGTGACCTGACGCTCCTGCATGGCTTCCAGAAGCGCACTCTGCACCTTGGCCGGCGAACGGTTGATTTCGTCCGCGAGCACGAAGTTGGCGAACACGGGACCTTTCTTTACGGTGAACTCCTCGTTTTTCTGCGAATATATCAGAGTACCGATAAGGTCGGCTGGCAAAAGGTCGGGAGTAAACTGTATGCGGCTGAACTTGGCGTCCACGGCCTTTGCCAGAGTGGTTATGGCCAACGTCTTGGCAAGACCCGGAACGCCTTCCAGCAGAATATGTCCGCCCGAAAGCAGTCCTATGAGAAGGCAATCGACCAGATGGCGCTGGCCGACGATGACCTTGCCCATCTCCATATTGAGCGTATCGACGAACACGCTCTGTTTCTCTATGCGTTCATTAAGCTCCTTGATATTCACTACTTCGCTCATAGTATATTATTTAGATATTTTCTTCGACCAAAAGCACGCTCCTGTAACGAAACGCCGCACAAATTTATTATAATATTCAAACTTTTGAAAATAAATCTCCTTGCAAAATCCGTGCGCCGGCGCCGGCATCGGTTCCGAAATCTTTTTCTAACTTTGCATTCGATACATTTGAAGAAAGCAACCGATGACACAAGACATACTTTCGGGACTGAACCCCGCACAGCGTGCGGCCGTGGAGAACTACGACACCGTCTCGCTGATTATCGCCGGTGCAGGCTCCGGAAAGACCCGCGTGCTGACCTCGCGCATAGCCTACATGATTCAAAACGGAGTCGAACCGCAGTCCATCCTCGCGCTCACGTTCACCAACAAGGCCGCAGCCGAAATGCGCGAACGCATCGCCGCCATAGTCGGCTACAAGAGCCGCTACATCACCATGGGCACCTTCCACTCCATTTTCCTGCGCATACTGCGGGCCGAAGCCGCCTCCATGGGGTACAACTCCAACTTCACGGTATACGACGCAACCGACGCGGCGAATCTGGTGAAGACGATAATCCGCGAAAAGTCGCTGCCCGAGGAGACCTACAAGCACAAGGGCATCTACTCGCGCATATCGCACTGCAAAAACGACCTGATAACCCCGCAGATGTACGAATCCGACCCTGCATTCACAGGCCTCGACCGCTTTCACAACACCCCGCAGTTCGCCGAAATATACGCCGAGTACGTCCGCCGCTGCAAGGCCAACATGGCAATGGATTTCGACGACCTGCTGCTGAACATGAACATACTGCTGAGCACGCACCCCGAACTGCTGGAAAAATATCAGGGCATTTTCAAATACATCCTCGTGGACGAGTATCAGGACACCAACCATGCGCAGTACAAAATCATCAAGGCCCTCGCGCAGGGCGGTTCCAAGCTGTGCGTGGTGGGCGACGACGCGCAGAGCATCTACTCGTTCCGCGGAGCGAAAATCGAAAACATAATGAGCTTCAAGCGCGACTTCCCTGACTCACAGATTTTCAAGCTCGAACAGAACTACCGCTCGACCCAGACAATCGTGAACGCCGCCAACAGCGTAATCGGCAACAACAGCACCGGCAAGGAGCTGAACAAAAAGTGCTTTTCGCAGGGTCCGGTAGGCGAACCGATAAGGCTTCTTAAAGCCTACACCGACCGCGAGGAGGCGGAACTGATTGCCCGCGACATTCAGAGCCGCAAGAACATTTCCGACGGCATGAAATGGTCGGACATCGCAATTCTATACCGCGTCAATGCCCGCTCGCGAGTGCTCGAAGAGTCGCTGCGGCGGCGCGAGATTCCGTACAGGATATATCACGGCCACTCGTTTTTCGACCGCAAGGAGGTGAAGGATTTCATAGCGTACATGCGTCTAATCGTCAATCCTCACGACGACGAGGCTTTCAAGCGCATAATCAACACGCCGGCACGCGGCATCGGAGGCGTTACGGTGGACAAGATAGCCCGTGCCGCCGAACAGTCGGGCCTGAGCATGTGGCAGGTGCTGGACACCCCTGCCGTGAAAGAAGACAAGACGCTGGCCAGAAAGACCGAAGCGTTCCGCAGTCTTATCTCCGGTCTGTCCAAAGACCGCGGCGAATACGAGCTCTACCAATACGGCCGCATGGTCGCCACGCAGTCGGGACTCATCGCCGCATACAAGGCCGAAAATACACCCGAAGCCATGTCGGCAATCGAGAACATAGAGGAGGTGCTCAACTCCATGGAGATATTCCGCCAGCAGAAGCTGCGCGAAGCGGTGGAAGACGGCATAGACTCTCCGCAGGAGACGACCGTGGACGAATGGCTGCAAAACGTGGCGCTGCTTTCGGACGTGGATACGGACGACGAGCAGAATGCCGACAAGGTAACCCTCATGACGGTCCACTCGGCCAAAGGTCTGGAATTCCGCTGCGTCTACATAGTGGGAATGGAGGACGAACAGTTCCCTGGCAGCCGCGACGACGACCCGAGCGCCATAGAGGAGGAACGAAGGCTTTTTTACGTAGCGCTGACGCGAGCCAAAGAACTGTGCACCATGTCGTTCTGCGAGCAGAGGTACGTCATGGGCTCGCCCCAGTTCTGCCGCATGAGCCGCTTCGTAAAGGAAATAGACAGGCAGTATATCTCGG
>ERZ857629.4823-NODE-4823-length-10169-cov-5.111529_pt1 | contig 10169 bp, 11 predicted proteins | sample MGYA00519700_ERZ857629 | MGnify/ENA primary metagenome ERZ857629 (study PRJEB31778, sample SAMEA3449351) | human gut metagenome | biome: human gut; feature: human-associated habitat; material: faeces | place: United Kingdom | collected 2010/2012 ... | reverse complement strand
CTCAAAAAAGTGGCTCAGCCGCTTTTTTGAAGTATTACAGGACCTTTGCGAGGAACGATTGCAGTCTTTCGCTCTGCGGGTGGTCGAAGAGATCGGCGGGGGAGCCCTCTTCGATGATCGCGCCCTCGGACATGAAGACGACGCGGTCGGCGACCTCGCGGGCGAAGCCCATCTCGTGCGTGACGACGACCATCGTCATGCCGTCCTTGGCAAGGTCGCGCATGAGGTCGAGCACCTCGCCGACCATCTCGGGGTCGAGCGCGGAGGTCGGCTCGTCGAAGAGCATGACCTCGGGCGCCATGGCGAGCGCGCGCACGATGGCGATACGCTGCTTCTGCCCGCCGGAGAGCATCGCGGGATACTCATTCGCCTTGTCGGCAAGGCCGATGCGCTCAAGCAGCGCCATGGCCTGCTCGTCGGCCTCCGCCTGAGATTTGAGGCCCAGCTTGACGGGTGCGAGGGTGATGTTCTTCTTGACCGTCATGTGCGGGAAGAGGTTGAAGTGCTGGAACACCATGCCCATCTCGCGGCGGTGGAGGTCCAAGTTGACCTTCTTGCCGTTGAGGGCGACGTCCTTGAAGTAAATGGTGCCGGAGGTCGGCTGCTCGAGGAGGTTCAGGCAGCGCAGCAGCGTCGATTTGCCGCTGCCGGAGGGGCCGATGATGGCCACGACCTCGCCCTTTTTCACGCTTAAATTGCAGTGGGAGAGCGCGTGGACGCTGCCGCCGTTGTACTCCTTGCAGACGTCCGTCACGCGGATGAGAGAATTAGTGCTTGTCGCCACGACGCATCCTCCTTTCGAGCGCTTCGATCGCCTTGCCGGCGGGGTAGGTGATGCAGAAATACATCAGCGCCGCCAGCACGTAAGGCGCGAGGGAAATGTAGGTAGAGGTCGCCACGGTCTTCGCGGCGAACATCAGCTCGACCATGCCGAGCGTGGAGCAGATGGACGATTCCTTGACCATGGTGACGACCTCGTTGCCGAGCGCGGGCAGGACATTCTTGATGGCCTGCGGCAGCACGACGAGCTTCATCGCCTGCGTGGCGGAAAGACCCAGCGAGCGCGCGGCCTCAGTCTGGCCCGCGTCGACGGCAAGGATGCCCGCACGGAAGATCTCGGCAACGTAGGCCGAGCTGTTGAGCGCGAGGGCCACAACGCCGGGGATGAAGCGGGAAATGTCGATAAAGCCGAAGATGTACAGGCGCGGGATGGAGATCGCGCCAAAAAAGCCGAAGTAAATGATCGAGAGCTGCACGAGCAGCGGCGTAGAGCGGAAGATCGCGATGTACGCGCCGGAAATGCCGCGCACAAACTTATTCTTGCTCAGGCGCATGAACGCGAGCAGCAGCGCCGGAATGACCGCCAGCAGGACCGAGATGACGGCCAGCAGCAGCGTGTAGCCGAGCGCCTGCAAAAAGTAGACGCCGTATTTCGGCAAAAAGGAAAAGTTAAAGAACGACGCCGGCGACATGCCGACAAAGAGGTTGCTCCACCGCGTGGCAAGATCCATGGGAGAGATCTCCTTTCCGATGTGTGATTTAGTTGGGATAAGCCTCGCAGAGTTTCGCGCTGCCAGCGCGAAAAAATCTTGCTCGTTTTTTGCCACGACATGCGCGTGGCAAAAAACACTTTGCGCGGAGCGAGTGTCGAAGCACCCGCTTGCGGGGGCGAGGCACAGAGTGGAGTGAGGATTTAATGAAAAGAGGCGAGCCTCTTTTCATTAAGAGACGCCAATGAGCAAAGCCATTTGGGGCTTTGCTCATTGGCTATGAGAGATAATGAGAAGAGAGCGTAGTTAAAGGGGAGAACTTAGGCCGCAGGAGCGTCCGCGGTGACCTCGACGGCCTTGCCGCTCAGCTCATCGGCAGCGGCGATGAACTCTTCCATCTTGTTCTCGGAAGTCATCTTGGCGATGGCCTCGTTGATGCCGGGCAGCAGGCCCTTAGGGTCGCCCTTGGCAACAGCGATGCAGTAGGGCATCGCTTCACCGAGCTCGGAAGAGGCGGGAGCGATGGCCAGATCGGGGTTGGCCTCGGCATACTGCTCGGCGACAGCGCCATCGACGACGATCGCGTCGACCTTGCCGTAGACAAGCTCGTTGACAAGGTCAGTCACGAGGGAGAGGGAGACGAGGTTCGCGCCTTCCATCTGATCGGTGACGACAGCTTCCTTGGTGGTGGCGGTCTGCGCGCCGACGCTCTTGCCGGCGAAGTCGGCGAGGGTGTTGTACTGATTGGCGGCGTCAGCCTTGACAAGGATCATGGCCGGCAGGTCGGTGTAGTAGGGATCGGAGAAGTCGGCGGACTGGAGACGCTCGGGCGTGGCCTCGATGGCTGCCATGACGATATCAAAATCGCCCTTGGCAAGGGAGGTGAGCAGGTAGTCGAAGCTCATGTTCTCGACCTGAAGCTCCATGCCCAGCTCATCGGCGATGTACTGGCCGGCGGAAATGTCGATACCGGCGTACTGCATCGTGCCGCTGTCATCGGCATACATGAATTCGTACGGGGCGTAGTCAGCGGAGGTGCCGAGCACCAGCGTGCCGCCGGTCTGCTCGGTGTTGTTGTCGGTGTTGGCATCATCGGCGTTGTTGCTGTCGTCGGTCTTATTGCCGCAGGCGACCAGCGAAAGGCTCATCATCAGAGCCAGCATCAGTGCAGTAAACTTTTTCATGGTTGATAGCTCCTTTTTCAATTTCTTTCCATCTTGTATAATGTTTGATCGTTGAACGAATTTTCATACGCTTCAGAAACGATAGCGTTAGTATAAATGTTTACTTATTCATTGTCAACGATTAAAAACTCAAAAAATGCCAGAACTTTCGACGCCTTTCTATGCAAGGTGCACAAATATGCATGCGAAAAGCCGAAAATTCACAAAAATATGCAATTATGCGCGAATATATGCAAAAGAAAAGGAAAAAGAGCCGTATAAAAGAAGCATCCGCAGAAGCGATCGGAGCTTCTGCGGATGAAGTTTCTTATCGGGTGGCATCCGGCACGGCGCTGCGGGATTTTTTCGGTGTTCTGACGTAGGCAAAATAATAGCCGATCGCGCACAGCGGGATGGCTGCGGCGACATCCAGAATGGAGTGCTGCTTCATAAAGACGGTGGAAATGCTGATAAAAAATGCTGCAACGGTCGATGCAATGCGCCAGCCGCGCTTGGAGAAGATGGGCGCATACCAGAAAGCGAAAAATCCCGCCATCGAGCCGATGACATGCAGCGACGGGCAGACGTTCGTGTTCGTGTCGAACACGTAGAACCCCGCGATGAAGCGCGTGAGGGCATTGTCGCGTGGGAAGACCTCAGGCCGGAGCATCTGACAGGTGGGAAAGAGGAAATAGATAATGAGCGTCACCGAGTAGGTGATCATCACGAAGCGCATCATGCGGCGAAAGCCCGGCACGTCGAAAAAGAACGTGTAGGCCACCGCGCCGATGAGGTAGACGAACCAGAACAGGTAGGGGATCAGAAACCATTCATTAAAAGGAATCAGATCGTCGAGCGCGCAGTGCATGTTGATGTAGTGCGCCACGGGGTAGAAGCGCTCGACATACGAAAAGCCGAGGCCGAAAATGGGCCAGTAGAGCAGCAGCCACACGTGGGAGAACTCCGGCGTGTTCAGCCTGCTGAAGCGGAACTGGCGGTAGTCAACGCTGGGTTTGATCATGCGAGGTCTTCCTCCTTCTCCTCCTCGGCTTCACTCATCTCAGAGAGGATGTTGGCCGCGGCGTTGTGCGGCACGGCGGCGTCGAGCGCGTCGCCCATCTTTTCAAGCGCGTCCTTGTCGCTGAGCAGGCGCAGGCTCGTGCGCGCGATCTCCTTGGGCGTCTGCCCTGTGACCGCGCCGCCCGTGCGCAGGAAGAAGTCTTTGTTGTACTCCTCGCAGCCCGCGACCGCGTCAATAAAGACCATCGGCAGGCGCATCGAGGCCGCCTCGGTCACGCTGATGCCGCCGGGCTTTGTGAGGTAGAGGTCAGCGGAGTCCATCAAAAGCGCCATGTCCTTCACATACGAACGGACGTGGACGTTTTTCGCATCATAGAAGCGGCGCTGGAGCCGGCGGTAGAGCTGCTTGTTTGTGCCGCAGACGATGGTCAGGTCCTGATCGTCCGGCAGGTCGCGCCCGATGCGGCGCGCGATGCTCATGATGGGGCCGCAGCCCATGCTGCCGCACATCATCACAAGATGTTTGTGGTCAGCGGGGATGCCGAATGCGCGTTTGGCGTCCTCCTTGCGCACGCTGGAGCGGAACATCTGGCGCACGGGGATGCCGCAGGCGCGCAGGCGCTCGCTCGTCACGCCGCCGCCGAGAAAATCGCCCGAGAGCGATGAGGCAGGGATAAAGTAGCGGTCGAGCGAGCTGTCCTTCACGCTGGGCGAACAGGTGTAGTCCGTGGCGATGAAGCAGGTCTTGAGATTCGGCAGGTGCGTCTTCACGACCTCGCTGACCATCAGCGCCGCGAACGTGTGGGTGCAGATGACCGTGTCGTACCCGCTGCCGGCAATGAAGCCGCAGAGCTTTTCCGCGCCCTGCGTCAGATAGCGGTAGAGCGCGGAACCCTCGTGGAACTGGGCGGGATGATCTTCCGCCGCGCGGTAGCCCACGCGGAAAAGACCCGGCGCGTGGCGGTAGATGCGCACGTGCCAGTTGGAGATAAAGCGCGAGACCTCGGGCGAGATGAAGCGCAGGGCGTCCTCGGTGTCGCAGGGAATGTTCTGGTTGCGGCACTCCTCCTCGAGCGCCGCGGCGCAGGAGTTGTGCCCCTCGCCGGTGTTGCAGCTTAAAATCAAAACTTTCATGAAAAGATCCGATCCTTTACTGTTGTTCTTCTTGGTTGCGTCTGCTCCGGCGCTGCTGCGCGGCGAGAAGCTTTTGCAGCCGCGGACGGTTGTAGCGCTGAATGATGAGAAACGGCAGGTTGCCGAATAAGATATAGATGGCGGTGACGACCGCGCCGCCCGTTCCGGGCCAGAGGCGCAGTGCGTAAAAGCCGAGCAGAATGAGCACAAAGTGCGTGAACTCAGCGACGCAGGTCTCTTCGATCATGCGCGGAAGCTGCGCGCGAAAGTCCGTGCCCAGCTTTTTGGCGGGGATGAGCTTGGGGACGATCTTGCTCATGTCGGGCACCTTGTCCTGCCACTCGTGCACGCGCAGAAAGCGGAAGAGCTTTGCTTCCCAGTTCGCGCAGCGGTAGGGGAATTTGTCGCCGTGGAACCAGGATTTTGGCAGCAGCCGCCCGATGAAAAACGACACGACGGCTAAAATTCCGTAATAAACGCAGCAGCGCAGAAAGCCCATCGTCACCTCTCCTTATCCCGTGATAAAAGCCCGACGCAGGGGTACTGCGCCGGGGAAAAGCCGCCTCTGCGGCTGTTAAGATTTAATATAGCATAGAGTTTCGAACAAATGATGAAGAGAATCTCAATTTTTGTTGAAAAATGGTGGTCATTTTTCCGTCGGAAGGCGCACGGCGAAGCGGCAGCCGCCGTTCACCGGGTCTTCGACCCAGACCTCGCCGCCGTGGATGGCGACGATCTTGCGCACAAGCGCAAGGCCGAGGCCGTTGCCCTCGGATTCGTGCGAGCTGTCCCCCTGATAGAATTTGTTAAAAATGCGGGACTTATCCTCGTCGGAGATGCTTTTGCCCTCGTTGTCGATGGTGAAGAGCACACTGCCGTCTTCCTCGATGAGTCGCATGCGGATCAGGCCGCCGCGCGGGCCGAACTTGACGGCGTTGTCGATGAGGTTCATCCACACGTGCTGGAGTAGTCCTTCGTAGCCTGTGAAATCGATGGAGTCGAGGTCGACGTCGAAGTCGACGTCCTTTTCCGTCCACTTGCGCTCAAGCGCCAGAATGCACTGCCTTACCTGTTCGTCGAGGCGGAAGCGCGAGCGCTGGGGGTGGATGGACTGGCTGTCGAGCTTAGAGAGCAGCAGAATGTTGCCCGCGAGGGCGGAAAGCCTGCGCGTATTGAAGAGAATCTTGTCGATGTACTCCGCCTGCTCCTCGGGGGATTGCTGGTGCTCCTGCAAAAGCGAGGCGTAGCCCTCGATCGCGCTGATGGGCGTTTTGAACTCGTGCGAGACGTTCGAGATGAAGTCGGTCTGCAAGGTCTCGGTCGCGTTCAGCTCGCTGACCATGAGGTTGAAGCTGTCAAAGCTGTCGCGGATATCGCGAAAGACGCTCTTCGTCTCCACATGCACGCGGAAGTTGCCGCCCGCGACCTCCTTCATCGCGCGCGACAGGCGCGAGATGGGCGCGAAGAACGCGATGGAAAAGCCCGCCGCCGTCGCGCTGCCGAGCAGCAGCGTGAAGATGAGCAGCCACACGAACATCGGCACGTTGACGCCGAGATGCTCAAGTCCCCAGGCCGCGAGCGCGGCGAGCAGCGCCACGCCGATAAAGCCCGCCATGCAGATGAAGAAAAACTGCACGCGGATATCGAAGAATTTGTTGCGCCGCTTTTTCATGTGCGCACCACCTTATATCCCACGCCGCGCATCGTGACGATCTTGAAGTCGGGATTGTCGCGGAAGCGCTCGCGCAGGCGCGCGATGTGGACATCGACGGTGTGGGTGTCGGTGCTGGAATCATAGCCCCAGATGTCGTCCATGAGCTGCTGGCGCGTGAAGATGCGGCCGGGGAACGACGCCATCTTGTAGAGCAGCATGAATTCCTTCTGCGGCAGCACCATGCTCTCGCCGTCGACGGTGACGCTGAGCGAGTCGCACTCCATCACCGTGCCGCCGATGACCTGACGGCGCTCGCTCGCCATCTGGGCGCGGCGCAGCAGCGCGCTCACGCGCAGTACCATTTCCCCGATGTTGATGGGCTTGACCATATAGTCGTCGCTGCCGGAGAGGAAGCCGAGGCGCATGTCGTCAAAGGCGTCCTTGGCGGTGATCATCATAATGGGGATGGACGAACCGCTCTCGCGGATCGAGCGCACAAGCTCGTAGCCGTCCATCTTCGGCATCATGATGTCGGAGATGATGAGATCGTAATAGCTCTGCTCGAGCGCGGCAAGCGCCTCTTCGCCGTTGGAGACGCCGAGGACAGTGTAACCGTTTTTGGTGAGCACGTGGGCGAAGAGCTGGCGCAGCTCGCGGTCATCCTCCGCAATGAGAATTTTGAACAATCCGATCCCTCCGATCCTGTGTCGGCGCGCCGCGGTTTCGCGGCGCTTGTCCCGTCAGTATACCATATCTTTTGCAAATGTGCAGTAGGTTGGGCGGAAATTTTGCACGGCGGCAAAACTGCACAAAAAAAGAGCCATCCTTTCGGATGACTCTTTGCATTTGAGGGAGATTTAACCGCCGAGGTAGGCCTTGCGGACGGCGTCGCTCGCCATAAGCTCCTTACCGGTGCCGGAGAGCGTGATGCGGCCCGTTTCAAGCACGTATGCGCGGTCGGCGACGGAGAGCGCGGCCTGCGCGTTCTGCTCGACGAGCAGGATCGTCGTGCCCGCAGTGTGCAGCTCGCGGATGATGTCAAAGATCTGCTCAACGAGGATCGGAGCGAGGCCCATAGACGGCTCGTCGAGCATCAGAAGCTTCGGCTTCGACATGAGCGCTCTGCCCATGGCGAGCATCTGCTGCTCACCGCCGGAGAGCGTACCGGCGATCTGCTTGCGGCGCTCTTTGAGGCGCGGGAAGCGCTCGTAGACGTCCGCAATGCCCGCTTCAATGGTGGAGTTCGGCTGGGTGTAGGCGCCCATTTCAAGGTTATCCTCGACCGTCATCTGCAAAAAGACGTGACGGCCTTCCGGAACCTGCGCAAGACCGTGCTCGACGATCTTGTGCGCGGGGACACCCTTTAAATCCTTGCCCTCGAAAACGACGCTGCCGTGCTTGGGGTGCAAAAGGCCGGAGACCGTGTTCAGAACGGTCGACTTACCCGCGCCGTTCGCGCCAATCAGCGTGACGATCTCACCCTCGTTGACCTCGAAGGAAACGCCCTTGACGGCGTGGATGCTGCCGTAGTAAACGTGAAGATCGTTCACCTGTAAGATCTGTCCCATCGTTAGGCCTCCTTCTGCTTGCCGAGGTAGGCTTCAATGACCTCGGGATTGTTCTGAATGTCTTCGGGTGTGCCCTTGGCGATGACATGGCCGAAGTTCAAAACGGCAATGCCCTCGCAGATGTTCATGACGAGGTTCATGTCGTGCTCGATGAGCAGCACCGCGATCTTGAACGTATCGCGGATGGAGCGGATGTTTTCCATCAGCTCAGCCGTCTCGCTCGGGTTCATGCCGGCAGCGGGCTCGTCAAGAAGCAGCAGACTCGGGTTCGTCGCCAGCGCGCGGAGAATTTCCAGGCGGCGCTGCGCGCCGTAAGGCAGGGAGTTCGCCTTGGCGGTTGCAAGGTCTTCCATGTGGAAGATGGATAGAAGCTCCATCGCGCGCTCATGCATGACGCGCTCTTCCTTCCAGAAGCGGGGCAGGCGGAAAATGCCCTCGGGCATCGTGTAGTGCATCTGCGTGTCCATCGCGACGGTGATGTTCTGCTCGACGGTCATATCGCCAAACAGGCGGATATTCTGGAATGTGCGCGCGATGCCCGCGCGGTTGACCTGCGCGGTGTTGAGGTCATGGATGTCTTTGCCGTTTAAGAGGATCGTGCCGTGGGTGGGCTGATAGACCTTGGTGAGCAGGTTGAAGACCGTCGTCTTACCGGCGCCGTTCGGGCCGATGAGGCCGGTGATCTCGGTGCGACCGATGGTCACATTGAAGTTGTCGACCGCTTTCAGACCGCCGAACGTGATGCCGAGGTCGATGCACTCGAGCACGGGGGACTTGTCCGCGTCGCGCTCGGTGAGCAGCGCCGGTTCACGGGAGACGGGAACGAGCTTGGCTTTTTCTTTCTGTGTCATGGTCAATCCTCCTTTTCAGCACTGGCGCGGTGATGGGGCAGAAGTCTCTGGAAGAACGCCTTGGCCTGCGGATTGTTGGTCGCGAGCATGACGAAGATCAGCACGATCGCGTAGATGAGCATACGGAAGTCGGCAAACTGACGCAGCGCCTCGGGCAGGATCGTCAGCGCCGCAGCGGCGACGAGCGAGCCCCAGATGTTGCCAAGGCCGCCGAGCACCACGAACACCAGCACGAGGATGGAGAGGTTGAAGTTGAACTTCGTCGCCTGAAGGGAAGAGTAGTTCAGGCCGTAGAGCGCGCCTGCCGCGCCCGCAAGGGCGGCGGAGGTGACGAATGCCATGAGCTTGTACTTCGTCAGGTTCAGGCCGATGGCCTGCGCGGCGATGCGGTTATCACGGATGGCCATGATCGCGCGGCCCGCACGCGAACGAGTCAGGTTCAGCACGAGGATAAAGCCAGCGGTGAAGCTTGCGATGGTGGCGGTGCCGGTCGCACCCTGCGCGCCCTTGATGATAGCGGTGCCCGAGGCACTCAGGCCGAGGTCGTCGACCGTCTTGTTGCCGGCGGGGTTGAAGATGAAGTGCAGGCCGTTTTCATCGTAGCCGATGATGAGGCAGTTGATGAGCTCTTTGATGATCTCGCCGAAGGCCAGCGTGACGATGGCGAGGTAGTCGCCCTGTAAGCGGAGCACCGGCGTGCCGATGAGAAGGCCGACGATGGCGGCGAAGATCGCGCCGATGACCATCGAGATGGCGAGACGCACGGGAGCGTTCGGGATCGCGCCCATCAGGCTCTGCGAGGCGACGATGCCGGAAAATGCGCCGACACTCATAAAGCCCGCGTGGCCGAGGCTCAGCTCACCGAGGATACCGACCGTCAGGTTCAGCGACACGGCCATGGACATGTAGCAGCAGATGGGGACGAGCAGACCGATGGCGGAGCGCTTGAGCGAACCGTTGTTCTGCAGGATCGTCGTGATGATAAAGACGACGATCACGCCGAGATAGGTCGCAAAGTCGACCTTTGTGGTCTTCTTGAGAGAGTTGAATTTGTTCATTTTCTGTGTCATTCCGGCCACCTCACACTTTCTCCGTCACGGACTTGCCGAGAAGTCCGGCAGGCTTGACGAGCAGCACGACGATCAGCACGGCGAACACGATGGAGTTGGCAAGGTTCGTCGAGATGTACGCCTTGGCCATGGCCTCGATGATGCCGAGGAGCAGGCCGCCGAGGAACGCGCCGGGGATGGAGCCGATGCCGCCGAACACCGCCGCGGTGAAGGCCTTGA
>ERZ857629.4821-NODE-4821-length-10175-cov-2.995949_pt1 | contig 10175 bp, 9 predicted proteins | sample MGYA00519700_ERZ857629 | MGnify/ENA primary metagenome ERZ857629 (study PRJEB31778, sample SAMEA3449351) | human gut metagenome | biome: human gut; feature: human-associated habitat; material: faeces | place: United Kingdom | collected 2010/2012 ... | reverse complement strand
GACATTGTGCGCAAGCTGCCGGGCGACCGGGTGGAGCTGGCGAAGGACATCGTGGTCGAGGTGCTGTGGCCGCCGGAGGATTTCGTACCGGCGGAGGACAACGAGGGCTCGCTGGTGCTGCGGCTATGCTACGGAGAGGCGAACGCGCTTCTGACTGGCGACATTCCCAACACCGTTGACCGTCTCGCGGCGGAGGAGGCCGAGGTGCTGAAAGTGGCGCATCACGGCAGCCGCTACGCGACGACGGCGGAGCTGCTTTCGATCGTGCGCCCAAGGCTGGCGGTGATTTCCGTGGACGGGAATCTGTTCGGGCATCCGACGCAGGAGGTGCTCGACCGGCTGGCGGCGGTCGGCGCGGAGGTATTGAGGACGGATCTGCATGGCGCGGTCACGGTGACGCTGGAGCCGGACGGGCGCGTCGCGTATGAAACCATGCGCGTGCCGGAGGGATAGAAATGGCAAAAAAGGAAGGATTGGCTCCGAAGCGTCCATTGGGGTGGAGCCAGCTGTTTAAGGACTTTCGGGCGGGCAAGGCCGCGGGCGTGTATCTGTTTTACGGGCCGGAGGAGTTCGTGAAAAAGAGCGCTGTGGATCAGCTTCGCGCGGCGCTTTTGCCGCCGGGGCTGGAGCTGTTGAACGAGGACGTGCTCGAAAACGTGGACGCGACGGCGATTATCGAAAGCGCGGAGACGCTGCCGGTGATGTGCGACCAGCGCTTTGTGCTGGTGAAGGACTGGCCGCCGCTGTTCAAGGGCGGCGATCAGGAGGCCGACAAGCTGGAAAAATGGCTCCCGAACGCGCCGCAGAGCTGTGTGCTCGTGTTTTACGCGGGAGGGGCGGAGCCGAACCGTGCGACAAAGGTAACAAAGGCGCTGTACGAATACGCGCAGGTGACGGAGTTTCCGCTGCTGGACGACGAGGAGCTGGGCAAGCGTCTGGGCAAGGCGTTTCGCGAGCAGGGCAAGAGGGTCGAGAAGGACGCGGTGTCGCAGCTGATCTTTCTGGCCGGGCGCGATTTAAACCGGCTGCTGGGCGAGGTTCAGAAGCTGGCGAACTACGTCGGCGACGCCGAGGTGGTGACGGCCGGCGACGTGCGCGCCATCGTCACGCCCTCTACCGAGGCGGGCGTGTTCCTGATGATCGACGCGATGATGGAGGGACGGGCGCGCGAGGCATACAACGTGCTGGGCGCGATGACGGATGCGGGGGAGAACCGCGTGCAGATTCTGGCGACGCTCATCTGGCAGATGCGGCTGATTGCGCACGTGGCGATTCAGCGCGACAAGCGCATGACGCTTCCGCAGATTCAGGCGACGATTCGCGAGCGGCCGTTCGCCGTGCGGAACGCGTTCAACCGCTGCGGCCGGATTCCCTCGGCGCGCTGTCTGGCGCTGTACGAGAAATGCGTTTCCCTCGATTACGCCGTGAAAAGCGGCCGGATGCGCGACGAGGAAGCGCTGGACGCGGCGATGCAGGTGATTCTGGAAGAAAAACAGAAAACTTAACAGAAGAAAATGAAACCAAAACGGGGGACGCTCCGTCAAAGTTTTACATAAGAGAGTAATCAGAGGTGATGCGCAGTGAGGATGAACGGGACGCGGCGGCTTATGGCGGCCATCGTGGGCGTATGCCTGATGCTGGCGCTGATGGTGCCGGCAATGGCGGAACCGTCGGAGGATGCGTATCGGCAGGCCAAGGAGGCCGTAAGCCTGATTTCCTACGGAGAATATGAAATGGCGCTGAAGCGGCTGGGCATGGAGGATCAGATGCAGGCCGCCACGCTGAAGCGGTACATCGACCGGAATTGCAGCGAAATTCATCGCGGCAGCGTGCAGACGGACGTGTCCGTCGCGTGGTTCGACGGCAGCACGTGGCAGATTGCGGTACCCTTCGAGGCGCCGGAGGACGAAGCGGTGGGCGCGCTGGTGTTCACGCTGTCCGGAAGCGCCTTCAGCGGCATTGACTTCATGCGCTGGGGCGACGTGGAGGCCAGCTATGACGTGGCCGACGAGGTGTATTGGAATCTTCCCTATACGCCCAGCTTCACGGTGTACGGAGACTGGTAATCACAGAATTGAAAAAGACGGTTTGAGTTGAAAGACCCGAGCCGTCTTTTTTTTGCGAAAAACGGTTGCCGGGCGGGGCGGTTTTCGGTATAATGAGGGCAGATTACGGTGAGGAGGAAGCGTATGCAGAGGTTTTCGGAGATTCAGTATGTGCGTCCCGATCTGGCGGCGTACCGGGAAGAGCTTTTGGCTCATGTGGAAAAGGTGAAAAACGCGAAGAGCTGGGAAGAGCTGAAGGCGGAATGGCTGGCGCATTCGGTGAAGAGCATGGAAATCATGACGATGCGCAGCGTCGCCAGCATTCGCAATACCGTGGACACGACCGACGCGTTTTACGACGGCGAGATGCGCTACTTCCACGCCGAGCTGCCGTCCTTGATGCTGATTGAGCGGCAGGCGGACGCGGCGCTGCTGGCGTCGCCGTTTGTGAAAGACTTCGAGCGCGAGTTCGGTTCGATTCTGATTCAGAACATGAAGAACAGCCAGCGCTTTGCCGACGAGCGGCTGGTGCCGATGCAGGTGAAGGAGGCCGACCTCACGCGGCGCTATTCGCGCTGCTCCGCCACGGCGGTTACGGAATTCCGCGGCGAAAAGGTGAATTTCTACGGTCTTCTGAAGGCGATGCAGTCGCCCGACCGCGAGACGCGCCGGGAAGCGTTTGCGGCATGGAGCGGCCTGTACGCCCGCATTTCGCCGGAGCTGGACGGAATTTACGATGAAATGGTGCGGCTGCGCACCGAAATGGCGCGCACGCTGGGCTTTGAAAGCTATACGCAGATGGCGTATCTGCAGCGCCGCCGGTTTGACTACACCGCCGCGGACGTGAAGGTGTTCCGCGAGCAGGTGAAAAAGGTGATCACGCCGCTGTGCGCCCGCGAGTTTGAGCGTCAGCGCCGGCGTCTGGGCGTGGACAAGCTGCGCTGGTACGACGAGTCGCTGGTGTTCCTGCAGGGAAACGCCGACCCGGAGGGCACGAAGGACGAGCTGCTGAACAAGGCGCTTCAGATGTACCGGGAGCTTTCTCCGGAGACGGGCGAGTTCTTTGCGTTCATGATGAAGTACGACCTGTTCGATCTCGAAACCAAGCCGGGCAAGCGCCCCGGCGGCTACTGCACGTCGCTGCCCAGCTTCAAGGCGCCGTTTATCTTCTCGAACTTCAACGGCACCGCGGCGGATATGGGCGTTCTGACGCACGAGGCCGGGCACGCGTTTGAGGGCTACACGGCCGGGCGGCTCATGCCGCTGCCGGAGCTGGCGCATTCCACCAGCGAGATCAACGAAATTCATTCCATGGCGATGGAGCACTTTACCTATCCGTGGATGCACCTGTTCTTCGGCGAAAAGACGGACATGTATTTCTACGATCACCTGTGGGGCGCGGTCAACGTGATTCCGTACATGTGCTGCGTGGACGAGCTTCAGCACCGGGTGTACGACAATCCGTCGATGACGGCCATGGAGCGCCGCGCGGTGTGGCGCGAGCTGGAAAGGGAATACATGCCGTGGCGCGACTACGACGGCAACGAGTTCCTCGAGGGCGGCGGTTTCTGGATGCAGAAGCAGCATATCTTCCTGTATCCGTTCTATTATATTGAGTATGCGCTGGCGCAGATCTGCGCGTTCCAGTTCTATCTGCGCATGCTGGACGACCAGCCCGCCGCGTGGGCCGATTATCTGCGCCTGTGCCGCGCCGGCGGAAGCCGCGGGTACTTTGAGCTTCTGAAGATCGGCAATCTGGAAAATCCCTTTGCCGAGGGAACGGTGGAGAAGGCGGTTTCCGCGGTCGCGCGCGAGCTCGACCGGCTGGACGCGAGACTGAACGGCTGACGGCAAAAACGTTGCGCATGCAACGGAATAAACATGGGGTACGGATGTATAATGCCGGGAGAGGAGGGAATACTATGGAAAATTACATGATTTGCAACTGTAAGCAGGTTTCGTATTTTGACGTGGAGGACGCGCTGCACAAAGCGGAGCCGACGGAAAATCTGGAGGAGATGTTCCGCGAGGTGCAGGAGATTACGAGCTGCACAACGGGCTGCGGCGGCTGCCACGATCAGATTCTGAACGCCATTTCCGAGATTATTCACAGATAACGCGCCGAACTGCTTGAATTTGCCCGCCCTTTGAAGCGACACGGCTTCGGAGGGCGGGCTTGCTGCCTTTACGTTGCCGTGCTATAATTCCGGCATGCCGGAGGAAAACCGGCGGCGGGAGGACGAACGATGGTTTCATTTGAAAGCGATTATATCGCGGGGGCGCATCCGAAGGTGCTCGAAAGGCTCGCGGAGACGAATCTTGAATGTCTGCCGGGGTACGGCGCGGATCGATATTGCGAAAGCGCGAAGGAAAAGATTCGGGCGGCCATCGGCATGCCGGACGCGGACGTTGAATTTCTCACGGGCGGCACGCAGACGAATGCGGTGGTTATTTCCACCATGCTTGCGGACTATGAGGGCGTGGTCGCGGCGCACACCGGGCACGTGAGCACGCACGAGGCCGGGGCGATCGAGTATACCGGGCACGAGGTGCTGGAAATCGCGCAGAAGGACGGAAAGCTCGTGCCGGACGCGCTGGAACGGTATCTGTCGGATTTTTACGCCGACGGAAATCATGAGCACATGACCTTCCCGGGCATGGTGTACATCACGCATCCGACGGAGTACGGCACGCTGTATTCCAAGGGCGAGCTGGAAGCGATTTCGGAGATCTGCCGCCGCTGGGGGCTGCCGCTGTATCTGGACGGCGCGCGGCTGGGCTACGGCGTGATGAGCCGGGGAACGGACGTGACGATGGCGGATATTGCGCGGCTGTGCGACGTGTTCTACATCGGCGGTACGAAGGTCGGCGCGCTGTGCGGCGAAGCCGTTGTGTTCACGCGGGGGAACAAGCCGAAGAACTTCCTGACCTCCGTCAAGCGCCGCGGCGCGCTGCTCGCCAAGGGGCGGCTGCTGGGCGTTCAATTCGACGCGCTGTTTACGGACGGCCTGTATTTTGAAATCAGCCGGCACGCAATCGAGATGGCCGAGCGGATGAAGCAAGTTTTCATCGCCCACGGGTTTAAATTCGAGACCGAATCGCCGACGAATCAGCAGTTTGTGGCGCTTGAAAACGGGCGTATGGAAAGGCTGCGCGAGAAGGTCGCGTTCAGCTTCTGGGAGAAGAAGGACGACGCGCATACCGTTGTGCGCTTCGCCACGAGCTGGTCGACGACGGAGGAGGACTTGCGCGCGCTCGACGAAGCGCTGAACGACTGATCGAAGGGAACGGGAAATATGACGCTCAGATACATACTGGTTCAGCTGATCGGGCTCTGCGGAACGTTGCTGTTCTTTTTCTCCTATCAGTGCAAAAGCAACCGCAGGCTGTTTCAGGTGCAGTTCGCATCCTATGTGTTCTACACGGCGCACCTGCTTCTGCTGGGCGCGGTGACGGGCGGAATCAGCTATGTCATCAACATCTTCCGTTCATTCTGTCTGGGCGCGAAATGGAAATTCGGAAAAAGCCGCGCCATGTGCGCACTTATCTGTCTGGCGCAGCTGCTGGCACTGGCGCTCACGTGGGGCGGCTGGATCTCCATCCTGCCCGTCGCGGCCAATATCGCCACGACCATTGCGGGCTATACCCATAACCCGCGCAAGCTTCGTGTCGCGGGTATGTTTATCAATTCTCCGTTGTGGATCGTCTACGACGTGGCGACCGGCTCGCTGGCGGGCGTCATGGACGAACTGGTCACGGAGATTTCCATGATCGTATCCATCCTCCGCTTCGGCTGGAAGGCGCTGGACAGGGCGGAGGAATGAAGCGTGGGTGAAAAACGAAAAGGCGGAGGGCGGCGTTCCCTTCGCTTTTTCTGTGGCCGCGAAGAAGGACGTGTTGAGAAAAATCCATCGCATTGATCAGATTGGCTGAATCTGCTGTGGATTTTCGGCCCGAATGACAAGTTTTCTCCACAAATGACAAAAAGCACTGATTGTGTGGGCTGGGGAAGGTTTCTATAATGAGGTGCAGGGCGGGACGTTCCGGGCCGCCGATACGCGCCGGGAACCGACTGCGAAAAAGGATTGGGGAGGGTATTCCATGAAGAAATCGCTGCTTACGCTGACGCTGGCCTGCATTCTGATGCTGGTCTGCGTCGTGCCCGCGCTGGCCGACGTGAATCTGGAGGGCTATCCGATCACGGACGAGATGATTTCCCTGAAGCTCGTCATCGCCGAAGCCAACACGGCCAACACGCACACCGACATGTGGGCGCTGGTGCGCCTGCAGGAGGAAACCGGCGTTCGCCTTGAGGTTGAGCGCGTGGACAATTCCGTCTGGAACGAGCGCAAGTCGCTGATGTTCGCGTCCAACGAGCTGCCGGATCTGATCATTGGCAGCTTTACCACCGACGAGCGGTCGCTGTATTTCACCTCCGGTCAGCTGACCAGCATGAATGACATGCTGCCGCTGATGCCCAACTACAGCGAATTCCTCAAGCGCTTCCAGCCGATTGAGCGCGCGAAGCTGTACGACGCACAGGGCAACATGATCGGCTTCATCGGACAGGCGTCCGAGGGCAAGAAGGCGCTGCCCGGCGCGCGCGTGGTCATCAACCAGAAGTGGCTGGACGCGGTGGAAATGAAGATGCCCACGAATTGGGACGAGCTGGTCGCCGTACTCACCGCGTTCCGCGACAAGGACCCCAACGGCAACGGCGAGAACGACGAAATTCCGCTGTCCGGCGCGATTTCCACGGCTGCGCAGGTATTCGTGACGGAAACGCTGGGCATCTCCAATAACAGCGCCGGCACGCGCTCCGACTGGTACGAGGGCGAGGACGGCAGCATGGAATACCTGATGACCAGCGACCTGTACAAGACCTATCTCGAGCGCATGCACTATCTGTACGCGGAGAAGCTGCTGGACAACGAAATCTACACGCAGTCCTCCACGCAGTTCCTCGCCAAGGGCGCGAACATGCAGATCGGCGCCTGCCGCACTGACGCGCCGTTCGTACTGGCCGGAACCGATCCGGAGAAGTATGAGCAGTACGTTGCTTTCGGTCCCATCGCGCCGGAGGGCGGAGAGCCCAGGCAGTACTTCAACGAGATGTACGGTGCGAACCTCTATGTTACCAAGGCGAACCAGTACCGCGAGGTGACTGCCCGCCTGCTGGACTACCTGTACACCGAGGAGTGGGCGCAGATCATCCGCGGCCCGCAGCTCGGCAGCGAAATCAAAGGCGACTGGGACGGCAAGGGCGGCTGGTACTACATTGACGACACCCAGACGAAGTACGCCTTCGAGGTGCCTGAGGAGTATTCCGGCGTGTACTACTGGCGCATCGGCGCGGTGGCTCCGATGGCGCTGCGCGGTGGACTGGGCTATTCGGAAACATGGATGAACGAAGTGATGAGCGACACCGACACGCACCTGCGCGCGATTTACGCCGACACATGGCAGTACACCGTGCCGTGCTTCCCGCAGGAATATTCGCTGACGCAGGAAGAAGCGGACGAGCTGGCGCTGATCAGCACCGAGCTGAAGACCTATGTCGACCAGATGGAGGTCAAGTTCGTCGTGGGCGAGGTGGACATTGACGAGGGCTGGGACGAATTCCAGGCACATCTCAAGTCCATCGGCGTGGAGGACTACATCCGAATCAACCAGGGCGCGTACGAGCGCTATCTGGAAATCGCCAACAATCTGGAATAAATGCCATTTTCAGGCGTCCCGCCGCGGGGCGGGGCGCCTGTTCCCGGTCGGCGGCAGAGCCCACAGGAGGAAGACATGAGATTACAAACCGCGAAGCGCGAAGGCAGGCTGGCGCTCATGTGCCGGCATTATCAGATTTATCTGCTTCTTCTGCCGACGCTGACCTATTTTCTGCTTTTCAAGTATGCGCCCATGTATGGCCTGCAGATGGCCTTTCGAAATTACAACACCGGTCTGGGCATATGGAACAGCGCGTGGGTGGGACTGAAGTATTTCGAGCGCGTTCTGGCCCGGCCGTACTTTTATCAGGTGCTTTCCAACACGCTGACCATTTCGCTGACGTCGCTGATCGTTGGCTTTCCGCTGCCGGTGCTGTTCGCGCTGATGCTGAACGAGATGCGCGGCGGCTTCTGGAAGAAGACTGTGCAGACGGTCACCTATGCGCCGCACTTCATCTCCACCGTGGTGGTCGCCGCCATGGTGACGATTTTCACCTCGCCGACCTACGGCATCATCAATAAGTTCATCGAGCTTTTCGGAGGCACGGCCGTCAACTTCATGATGCGGCCAAGCTGCTTCGTTCCGATTTATGTCATTTCCGGCGTCTGGCAGAACATGGGCTGGAACGCCATCATCTATGTGGCGGCGCTGGCCGCCGTAGACCCCGCGCTGCACGAATCCGCCATGATCGACGGCGCTTCGCGGCTTCAGCGGGTGATCAACATCAACATTCCCTGCATCCTGCCCACGATTATCGTGATGCTGATTCTGCAGACGGGCTCGCTCCTGAACGTCGGCTTTGAGAAAGTGTTCCTGCTCAGCAACGACGCCGTGCTCGAACGGTCGGAGGTTATTTCCACCTATACCTACCGCATCGGCATTACCGGCGCGCAGTTCAGCCAGTCTACCGCGATCGGACTGTTCAATTCCGTGGTGCAGTTCATCATGCTCGTCCTTGTCAACACGCTGTCCCGCCGGCTGAGCGAAACCAGCCTGTGGTAGGGAGGGGGAAGGAATATGATTCGGGATACAAAGGGCGACCGCGTTTTTTCGATCGTCAACGGCGCGCTTTTGACGCTGCTTACGCTTCTGATCGCCTATCCGCTGTATTTTGTGGTGATTGCCAGCGTCTCCAATTACATCGAAATCAATTCCGGCAACGTGATTCTGCTTCCGGCGGGGCTGACGTTTGACAGCTACAGGTACGTGCTGGAATATAAGGACATCTGGAACGGCTACAAAAACACCATCATCATTACGCTGCTGGGCACGGTGCTGTCCGTATTCGTCACCATTCTGACGGCCTACTCGCTGTCCCGCCCCTATCTCAAGGGCCGCAAGGTAGTCATCTATCTGTATGTGTTCATGATGATCTTCAACGCCGGCATCCTGCCCAACTACTTCCAGATCAAGGGCTACGGCCTGCTCAACACCCGCTGGGCGCTGATCCTGCCCATGGTCGTAAGCCCCTACAACACCTTCGTGCTCAAGAGCAACTTTGAAAGCGTGCCCGACAGCCTGGAGGAAGCCGCGCGCATTGACGGCGCGTCCTTTACGCGCATTCTTTCGTCGGTCATTATCCCGGTATCCAAGGCAGGCATTGCCACCATCGTCATCTTTACCGCCGTATCCTACTGGAACCGCTACTTTGACGCGCTGATGTACATCACCAAGCAGCGCCTCAAGCCCGCCGCCCTGCTGCTGTATGAGTTCATCAAGCTCTCCACCATGGAGGAAGGCATGGGCGAGCCCGAGCTGGCTGCGCTGGTATCCCCCGATATCAAAAACGCCAGCATCGTGGTGCTGACGGTCATCCCCATCCTGGCGATTTACCCCTTCATGCAGCGCTATTTTGTCAAGGGCGTAATGGTAGGCTCGGTAAAGGGCTAAGGCCTGGCAATGAAAGTTCGCTAAAGCAATCCATCCAAATTTTCGCTCAAAAAGAAGGCTTTTATCGATGAGCAAGCTGTTTTCCACCCCGCAAACGCTGTCCCATCCGCGCTATGTGAGCCATCGCGGCTTCCAGCCCATGGCGCCTGCCAACTCGCTGCCATCCTTTGAATACGCCGGCTATCTGCGCCAATGGGCCATTGAAACCGACGTGCACTTCACCCGCGACGGCGTGGCGGTATGCTGCCACAACGACACGGTGGACGCAACCTTTGACGGCACGGGCGCCATCCGCGAAATGGACTGGGCGGAGCTGAGCCGCCTGCGGATGAACCAGGGCAACCGGCTGGACTGCCTGCGCGATGAGCAGAAGCGCATGCCGCTGTTCAGCGAATACCTGTCCATCTGCCGCCATTACGGCAGCGTGCCCTTTATCGAATTGAAAACTGACGATGTGGAGCGCGTAATGGCGCTGGTGCGTCAGGCAGGCTTTGCGGATGATGAAATCGTCATCAGCGCCGT
>ERZ857629.4815-NODE-4815-length-10183-cov-3.073855_pt1 | contig 10183 bp, 5 predicted proteins | sample MGYA00519700_ERZ857629 | MGnify/ENA primary metagenome ERZ857629 (study PRJEB31778, sample SAMEA3449351) | human gut metagenome | biome: human gut; feature: human-associated habitat; material: faeces | place: United Kingdom | collected 2010/2012 ... | reverse complement strand
TGCAATCTGGTCAGGGATGAAGGCTGCATCACGCTATCGGCAAGTTTTTTAGCCAAAAAGCGGAATACCCTTGAATTGCGAATGTTGTTTCTCTCCACGATGTCGCCAATCAGTATCTTCTGATACAGGGCATTGAGGTATTCCCGTTTGTCGGGTTGCTCAAACGATTCTGCTATTCCTCCTTCGTAAAAATAGGAATCAAAATAGTTGGATACAATTGATTTTACCTGCTGGTTATACTCCCAGTTTTCACATGGTTCCACTTGGTGATAGATCAGGTATTCTGCAAACGAAAAAGGAAAAATTTCCCTCGGAATGTATCTACCTCCAAGTGTAGAGTACATTTCCTTGCCCAGCATCTTGGCGTTGCTGCCTGTAATCATCACGCGATATTGGGAATCTGCCAGGCGACGGGCAAATTTCTCCCAGCCTTCCACATTCTGAATTTCGTCAAGATAGACGAGGGGATGTTTGCCTGGATATAGTTCCATGTAGGAATCCAGAATGATGCCCAGTTCTTCTGCCTTGAGGGATGACAAGCGCTCATCCTCAAAGTTGATGTAGAGAATATCTTGGGCCGACTGTTCTCCTTTGTTGAGTCTGGTCTGAATATCCTGATACAGCAAGTAGGACTTACCTGCTCGTCTGAGACCTACGAGGACATAATTCGACTTATCGCCGAAAAGAAAATCTCGGTGAACCAGTTTGTAGTTTGGGATGGCTACTTGCTTCTCAATGATGATATTCTTGATGATTTGCTTGTCCATACAGAAATATCTTAAAGTATACTTTGCAAAAATACAAAAATATTATTAACTATACTTCGAGATAATCTCAAAAAATGGGTTTGCTTAAGGAATATTAATGGTTCATCCGGTATTTGAAGTGGGCCACCCTCATGCTGTATGCATTATCCTTCATTGCGCGGCATGGACTATGGCTTAGTCCATGCCGTAGCGCTTCATCTTGTTGTATAAGGTCTTGCGGTCAACGGCCAACAGTTGCGCCGCCTTGCTCTTGTTGCCGCCTGTGGCGCGCAGGGCAGCCTCTATGCGCTGCTGCTCCGTTTGCTCATCGTGGAGCGCCAGCGGTTCGGTGGGCGTGGAGGGCGCCATGGAGCGCTCGAGCTCCGACAGGCCGATATGCTTGCCCTTGGCCAGCAGCGTGGTGCGTCGCATCACATTGTTCAGCTCGCGCAGGTTGCCCGGCCATGCGTAGGAGGCGATGCGCTCGCTCGCCTTGTCGTCGAGGCCTATCACGTCGCGCCCTAAGTCGGCGTTGGCGTGCTTGATGAAGAGATCGGCGAAGAGGAAGATGTCGGCGCCGCGATCCTTGAGCTCAGGCATGTAAATGGTAAACTCGTTGATGCGGTGGTAGAGGTCCTCGCGAAACTGTCCGTCGGCCACCAGGCTGGCCAAGTCGCCATTGGTGGCGCACACCAATCGAATGTCGACGTCTATCTCGTGGGCGCCACCCAGTGGGCGCACCTTGCGCTCCTGCAGGGCGCGCAGCAGTTGCACCTGCACATCATACGACAGGTTGCCCACCTCATCGAGAAACAGCGTGCCGCCGTTGGCCTCCACGAAGGCGCCCGTCTTGTCGGTGGTGGCCCCGGTGAAGGTGCCCTTCACGTATCCGAAAAACTCCGATGCCGCCACCTCCTTGGGAATGGCGCCACAGTCGAGCGCGAAGAACGGCTTGTCGCGGCGCGGACTCAGTTCATGGATGCGGCGCGCCACATACTCCTTGCCCGTGCCGCTGGCGCCCAGGATGAGCACCGACATGGGTGTGGGCGCCACAAGGCCCACATATTCGTAGAGCTGGCGCGACGCCTCGCTCTTGCCTTCTATGTAGCGCGGCACGTCGGCCGTGGGCTCTTGGGCCTTGGCTTCGGGTGTAGGCGTGGCGGGTTGCGGCGTGGGCGCTGGCTCAGGTGTGCTGAGGGCGTCGCGAATCTTTTGCAGCAGGATGTCGGGCTGCACCGGTTTGGCAATATAGTCGCTGGCGCCGGTCTTCATGGCCAGCACCGCATTTTGCACCTCGGCGTAGCTCGTCATCACGATGAACGGTATGCGCAGGTTGTGTTTCCGCATCCATTCGAGCAGAAACAAACCGTCGTGGTCGGGCAGGCGAAGGTCGGAAAGGATGAGGTCGAAGCTGGGCGTGTCGGTCAGTTGGCGCGCGGCGGCGCTGACCGAGCTTACCCGGTCGACATCAAATCCTTTCTTGCGCAACCAGGTTTGCATCATGGTGGCAAAGGTGAGGTCGTCTTCTACGATAAGGATGTGTGGCATGGCGTTATCTGAATCTTGATGGTGCAAAGGTAGCTCAAATGGCCGACATAGAGAAACAAAAGGCGTTTGAATTTGTTAATTGGCTCCTTTTGCCCCATTTCCCGTACGCTAAAACGCAATGTGTCAGCATGTTGACGTTGTCGGTTGACCGTTGGTTGAAAAACAGAGGGTGTTCGTTGAATAAAGTTGGAAGAAACCTTGCAAATGTGTTATCTTTGCCAATAAACGCAGACACAAGCGCCACCCAGGCCTTGTCCACACATTCCCCCTGTGGAAAGGCCAAGCGGTGGAGCAAGCCATGGTGGGCCTGGCGTCGGGAAGCAGTTACACCCTCACGAGCGGATCGTCGGCGAGCACCGTCACGGCAAGGCTCACAGGCTCGCAAGGCGGATGGCACTGACAAGCCCCGTACAAGATAGATCACCCTATCAGAACAAACAGAACTCTCATAAACATCATAAATACCCAAGCAGTGCTACTCATAATTAGTAATCCCCCACTAATTTAGCGATCAATAAAAAACAGACTGCTTTTCATAGAATCGATAGGGAAAAACCCGGCAGCGGGCGTTGTGAGAACGTCGAAAGCCAATGGGTTTTTCCCATTTTCAATCCAACCGCCGTGAACCCGTCCATACGAATGGGCATGAGCCCAACCCTCGAAAGAACCTGCAACGTATATATACTAAAGTGGAATCCTTAAACGTTAATAGTAGAGTGAAACTCATTAACTCCATCCTCAACGGACAGAAGAAGACCGAGCTCCTCGTCTATGCCGCCCTGTGGACGCTATTGTTCATAGCGCCCTTACTGTCGATGTATGCGGAAAATGCGGCCTTGCACCAGTCAACCTATGACTGGTTTGGCGTGCGTATGTCGTGGCGGGGGTTGTCGATGTTTTCTGTTTTCTTTGCCATCCACAACTTCCTGATAGCGCCCCTGCTTGTCTACGGTGGGCGTAAATGGCTTTACGGCATCATCGTGGTGGTGGGATTGGCGGGCTTCGAGTTGTATCTCTGCTCCACGCGCCCCATCCATCCCCTCCAGCCCGGTGTGGAACGGCACATGGACGAGGAGCGTCGGGGATGGACCGACAAGGTGGGCGCCACCGAGAAAGGCCATCCTATGGAAGGTCACCAGTATCCGCGGCGTCCCATGCGTGGTCCCCATCCGCGTCGCTTGGCCCCCCCGTTTATCTTCGGTGGGCGCGAAACGGTGAGCTTTATCGTCATGGTGCTGCTCTTGGGATTGAACGTCGCCACGAAGTATTTCTACCGATCGGCAGGTGTTCGTAAGCGCATGAAGGCGCTCGAAAGCGAAAACCTGCAACAGCAGTTGGAGTATCTGAAGTATCAGGTGAGTCCCCATTTCTTCATGAACACGCTCAACAACATCCATGCCTTGGTCGATATCGACCCCGAAGAGGCCAAGCATACCATTGAGGTGCTGTCGCAACTGATGCGCTATCTGCTTTACGAGGGCGACAAATCGCTGGTGCCTCTGCAGCGCGAGGTCGACTTCATCGGCCACTATGTGGACCTGATGCGCATTCGCTATGCCAACGATGTGCAAATCGATGTGGACCTGCCACGCCAGTTGCCCAAGGTGATGATTCCGCCATTGCTGCTCATCACCTTTGTGGAAAACGCCTTCAAGCATGGTGTCAGCTATGAGCACCCGTCGTTTATCGAGGTGAAGGTGGAACCCTCCGACGACGGAGGCGTCTGCTTCAGTTGTCGCAACAGCATGAAATCAACGGTAGACGACAAACCCGGTGGGGTGGGGCTGCGCAACGCCACGAAGCGATTGAGGCTTCTTTATGGCGATACCTACCGACTTAGCATACAGAGCGACGCCGCTGAATACCGCGTGCGGTTGCAACTGCCGCCCTATACCCTCGGAACATCAAACCCAGATAACAATATCCTACAATGACAATGATGATAAGATGCATGGCCATCGACGATGAGCCGCTGGCCCTTCGCCAGTTGAAAGCCTACTTGGAGAAGGTGCCCTACTTTGAGATGGTGGGTTGCTGCCGTAGCGCCCTCGAAGCCGCCCGACTCATGGAGACGGAGCCCACCGACGTGCTCTTCATCGATATCAATATGCCCGACCTCAACGGCCTCGACTTTGTGAGGTCGCTCAGCCACCCGCCTTTGGTGGTGTTTACCACCGCTTACCACGAGTATGCCATTGATGGCTACAAGGTGAATGCCGTCGATTACCTGCTCAAGCCGTTTGGTATGGCCGATGTGATGCGTGCGGCCGACAAGGTGAAGCGCCAGTATGAACTGCTGAAAGCGGCTGAGCGCTTGGGCGATGGCTATGTGGGAGAGCCTTCAGTGGCCAACCTTGCCGATTCCATTTGCCTGGTTACTGCTGCCGAGAGCCCTGCCACCGCATCCGCCCTGACCGCCGACAATGTCATCTTCCTAAAGACTGACCATAAGGTGGTGCGGGTTGTCGTCGACGATATTGTGTATGTGGAGGGCATGAGCGAGTATCTACGCATCCACCTCAATGGCCACGACAAGCCCTTGGTGGTGCTCCTCAGCATGAAGAAACTGGAGGAACGCCTCACGCCCCACAACTTCCTGCGCATTCATAAGTCGTACATCATCAACATGCGACACTTCCTGGAGATGAACCGCACGCGCGTTACACTCGACAACCAAGTGGTCCTTCCCTTCGGTGATAGCTATCGCGAGAAGCTCAATAGCTACATAACCAGCAAACTGTTGGGGAGGTAATACGTCTAAGATAAGCTGCAAGGCTGATGCCCATGCACAAAAAGGCCCGCCCAGGACGATAGTCCAGGCGGGCCTTTTTAACAATGTAAGGCTATGTTATAGTGCTACCTTTACGGTTTGCACCTGGTTGCCTTGGCGCAGTTTCACGACATACGCGCCATGGCCCAGCGCTGAGAGGTCGACGGTTTGGCCACTTCCCTGCAACTGCTTGGCAAGCACCTGCTGGCCGAGCGTGTTGTAAACGGCTACGCGGGCATGGCCTTCGCTGCCATAATAGAATGTGGCGGTGCGGGCCGAACGGTTGGTCTCGATGCGGAACATACCATCGGTGGCATTCACATCCTTCACACCCGTAACATCGAACAGGCTCTTCAGGCCCGCCAACACATTGATGCGGCCGTAGCCCCATGTGTTGTTGGGGAAGATGCTGTCGTTGGTGTTGATGTACTTGTCGTTGTTGATGGCCGTGCGACTGAAGATGTCGCGAATCTTCGCTGGTGTAAGAGTGGGGTCGGCCTGCAGCCACAAAGCGATGGCACCGGTCACAAACGGGGCGGCCATAGAGGTGCCCACTTCTGTGGTGTAGAGGTCCTGGCCTGTGCGGGCTATGACGTTTGTGTCGTCGCTCCAACCGCTGCAATATCGCGATCCGGCAGAAACGATGAGGCAACCTGGGGCTGTGATGTCGGGCTTGATGCGGCCATCGGCTGTCGGGCCGTAGCTTGAGAAGTTCGAATGGCCCAGGTATTGGCCCACCAAGTCTTCGTTGACGCCATAGGCATTTTGCGTTCCTTGCATGGAGATGGGCTGGAACATCATCTTCGAATTGAACGAACCCACAGAGATGACATCGGGGCTCTCGCCGCCGAGCTCACCCACCGAGCAGGCGTAATCGCCATCGGTCCATCCACGTTTGTTGTAACTGGCGAAGATGCCGCCCGTCACATTGTTCCACATGTGGATGGTGTCGCCCGGCTCGCCGGTGGCCACCAAACCAATGGCGAAGCCCACATTGATGTTGGTGGCGCGGCTCATTACCAGCACGTTGGTGCGGTTGTTGGTGGGGTTCACCTGCAGCGACATGCCCACCTGGGCCACCACGCCACTTCCATCGGGCGCGATCCATGTCAGTTCCTTGGTGCCTTTGCTGCTCACCTCGCCCGACTGGGCAATGATCTTGCCCGTCAGCGTGTTCACCACAACGGCCTTGAGGCTGAGCGATGAGTTTTTGGCGCCCCAAACATCGACGTAGGCCGAGCGATACTGACTGTTGTCCTGCTCGCTCGTATAGGCAAACATCGTCTTGAGTTGCTTGTTGGATGAGGTGAGCGCCTTGGCCACATGGAGCTTCTCAAGGCCCTCGTTGCCGGCGGCACCCACGATGATGCGACCCGGCCCCACCAGGCTGGCGAAGGCGCGGTCGGTGTCGGAGGTGCCATCGTGCGGTCCCATGTGTGAGCCGAGACTGATGTTCACCACGGCGGGTTTGCCAACGCTCTCAGCGTAATCGAACACATACTTGATGCCGTCGATGATGTTGGCGTTGGTCGATTTGAAACTAACGAATACCAGGTCGGCGTCGGGTGCCACACCGTAATACTGTGTCTTGCGGTCGCTTCCGGCAGCGATGCCCGACACGTGGGTGGCGTGGAAGGCGCTCGTCATGTCGTAACGTGCCGACTTCATCTCATCGAAGTTGGTGTATTCCACGCCGTAGCCGTAAGCCGCAGGCGCGTTTCCCTTGCCGCCTTGGTCCCACACTCGCTTAACGCGTGTGTCGGATCCGTCGGCGTTGAGGAAGTCAACATGGTCGTATTGGAAGCCGTTGTCGACGATTCCCACCACAACACCCTTACCTGTGTAAGGTCCGTTGTTCTCCGTGAGGTTATGACACTCGTTGACATAGAGCAGGCGGCGCGCCTCGTCCATGAGCAGACGCGCCTCGGTGCCTACCGACAACGACGTCACCTCGCTCAGCTCCGACACAGGTTTGATGGCCTGCAACGGCAGCGTAGCGGTGACAAGGTTGGCCGACAGCTGGCTGTTGATGGTGGCGCCCAGCTTCTCCATCTTGGAGAGCGCATCGGCGTTCTTGATGGTTACGTAGCAACTGACAGTGTTGTCCTGTCCGTCGGCGGCCTTCGCCTTTCGCTTGCCAGCGCTCATCTCCTGCAAGAGGAGGTTGGTGCTGGGCGACAACTTCTGCGCAAACCCATGGCTGCCCACGAGCAGCAGGGCGGCGAGAAGCAGTGATTTCTTATTCATAGAGATGGTTAAATGCTTTTAATGTGTTTTTGAAGCGACTTAATATTTCTCGAAAGTACCCGTGTAATGCAGCACGAGGTGGGTGTTGTCGCCACCGTAGGTGCCATACATCGTCTTGTAGTGGTTCACCACGTCGAGCGTGATGTCATACTCGTCGTTGTCGTTCTTGGTAATGGTCAGCTTACCATTGTCGGGCGTGTTGCCATAGCCATGGCCTGCGGCGTACGACTGCAACTGTAATGAGCCACCCATAAACTTCAGGTCGAACACAGCTACATCGCCGAGCTTGTCGAGAGCGAGCTCGCCGGCGTTGATGAGATCAGCGCTCACCTTGATGACGGCCTTGTAGTCGGAATACCTTGACTCACCCTCTGCCACGAGGTAGAACGTGGTGTTGCCCTTGCTGTCGGTCTTGATATACGATGTGCCAATCTTGCGGTCGATGGTGAGATCGCCATCCGCATTGTAATACTTAAACTGGTTCTCTGCCACAGCCTCGGGCACCAGGTTGCCGATGGTGTCGGCCTCGACCACCGGGCCGCAGTAGTCTACCGTCACCAGACGGCCGTCGTCGAGCGTGGCCACGAGGTTGATGTAGAGATTGCCGTCGCCGTCTTGCTTAGTCACGATGGTTCCGGCGGTCACCTTGCTGTAAGCCTCGCGTGTGCCATAGTCGATGTATTGGAATGTGTAACTGTTGGGATCGTTGGCCATGTCGATGGTGTCGCCATAGAGCTTCAGGGCTGAGAGGCTCACCGTAACGGCCTTGGTGCCATTCACCAGGTTATCGGGTGTGGTGGCCTCAGCGTCGCCAAAGGCAAACGTTGTGGCGGCACCTGTGGTGGTAGGCTTCGCGACGAAGGCCGACAGGATGTACGATGAGTCGGCAGCGGCGCCCTTCTGTACGGCAATGACGTTGCTGGCCTCGTACACCTGCTTGTAGTTGGAGGTGTAGCGGCAGCGCAGGTCGTTGTAGGCGGCCGTCTCGCTCTCCAGGTTGATGACCACCATTCCTGTGCGGCCGAAGCGCACTTGCAGGGTGCCTGTGAGGCTTGCCTCCTGGCCCTTGTAGTAGACCTTTGCGGCCTCACCACCGAGTTGGAGCTCCTGTCCCATGCTGTCCTTGTCGATCACGATGCGCAGGGTGGGCACCGCATTGGCCGTGTCGGCCTCCTCAGAATAGAGGTCGAAGCTGTAATTGCCGCCCTGCTCGAGCAGTGTAACCTTGGCCACGCTCTCCACATTGTCGTCGAAGGCAATCTGGTTGCGGAGCGAGGGCAGTTCCACATCGGTGAAGGTAACGCGCTCTACGCTGTTCACCTTATATTCTTTCTGTGTTCCGTCTTTCTGGATGACGGTCATGACGCGCTTGGTTTGTGCCGTCATGGTGGTTGCCGCCATGATGAGTAAGGCGGCTGCAGCTATGATTTTCTTCATTTCTTAACGATTTTAGTTGTTGTGTTGCCTGACTTTACGACGTAGATGCCAGTTGGCAAGGCGCTGACAGCCGTGGTGTTTGTTGCGTCGACAGAGCGCAGCAGCTGGCCGTCGAGGGTGTAGATGCGCATGGGTTGGCGCTGGCGATCGTCGGCCACGCCCTTGATGGCAGTGATGGAAGCGGGATCGTAATGATACTCCATCACCTTGTCGTACACGCCCGAGATCTTAAAGCCGTGGCCGTCGTAGAGGTCGATGGCGAAGCGGTAGTGGTCATTGTCGGTGCGCGACACACCCACGGTGCCCGAGTAGACGGTGGCGAAGCTGTCGACCACCCACCAGTGCTCGCCCGGATATTCGCACTTCATGAAGTGCTGATACACGGTTCCTGTGCGTCCGCCGAGGTCATCGAAGTAGCCGCGTGTGAGCTGGTAGGGACCATAGAGGTTGGTCCAGAGGTGGCTCTCCTCCATGAGTCGGTAGGTTCCCTCGGGCAGATACCCGCTACCCTCGGGTGCCTGAAACTCCATGCGCAGCAAGTCTTGGTCGCCCATCTTCTCGGGGTCGTCCTTGCCGCTGGGCGATCCCAGGTCGACTGAGAACACCTGCACGCCGTTCTGCACGCCGAGCGAATAGATGCGCGACTTGTCTACACGGTCGAAGTTGAGGTCGACATCGTTCTCGAGGTTCGAGTCGACATCTTTCTCTCCCTTCTGAGAGAGGTCGGTCACAGGGAAGGCAATGTTCTTTCCTGATCCTGTCACCTTGTGTCCGCGGTCGGTCGTGAGGTCCACGGTGATGTTGAATGTTCCCTCAACGTCGCCCTCCTCGATGACCACCGTGCCGTCGGCGATGTAGCAATAGTCGTAGTCCATGTCGTCGCTGCCGGTCATAGCCTTGCGGCGTTTCACATAGGTTCCCATGATCATGGTGATGCCCATGTAGTCGACCTCCATGCCGGGGAAGAAGGTGAACTGCTTGAAGTTGCGCGCCACGGTGTAGGTTCCGGGCACGAGTGTGGCCTTGCTGGCGTCGCCAAAGAGGCGGTTGTAAAGGTTGATGCAGAGATCCACGCCCTTGTCGGTCAGTCCGCCGTTCTCGTTGTGCGAGCCGTTGTAGAGGTCGATGATCATGTTGCCTGTGTTCGACTCCATGAGGTTGCCGTGGTAGAAGGCCAGACCGCCCGTGAACTGCAAGCCCTTCATGTCGGTAGTGATTTGCGGATAGACCGACGAAGAGCCACCCGCCATGTTGGTGAGCGACAGCTCGCCCTCATACACATAGGTCACACCGTCGGCCGTGAAGCTCACGGTGTAGGTGTCGTTCTCGTTCTCGCTGGCTGCGGGCGTCTTGCTGACGGTTACTCCACCGTTGATGTCTACACCGCCGTCGTCCTTGCCCTTGCGCAGAATGGTCTTGTCGGAAGCAATCAGGT
>ERZ857629.4812-NODE-4812-length-10185-cov-4.826654_pt1 | contig 10185 bp, 10 predicted proteins | sample MGYA00519700_ERZ857629 | MGnify/ENA primary metagenome ERZ857629 (study PRJEB31778, sample SAMEA3449351) | human gut metagenome | biome: human gut; feature: human-associated habitat; material: faeces | place: United Kingdom | collected 2010/2012 ... | reverse complement strand
TGACTGGATTTTTCTCCGGCCGCTGCTCTATCTTTCTCTTGTCCTGTCCTTCCCCCGCCTCTCATCCCCACCCGCTTCCCTTTCGCGCAAAAGTAATAACCTTTCGGCAAAACGGCTACTTTCGCGAAAAGGTTATAACCTATTTGATGTTTATGTATTTGTGCAACCCAGATTTTTCTCTGACAATTGTATTAACCAGTCTGCTGAGTACAGCGGAACACGGCAACGTCGAATAGTGCGTCTTCCGTATGACTACTTGAATCGGCATACTTGAAAAGTTAACGCCTCTTCTGGAATAAGGTACAACTGCACATTTTCTCAGTGTAGATTACGAGCTGTTTTGCAGCACCTGGCAGTCAGGCATCAGATATTTAAAAATATCTGACAATAGCCGAGGCTTTATTGACTTTGATGTATACTTATGAAAGAAAACAAATTTGTTATTTGCATGGGAGAAGCTAAAAACAGGTATGGAAACGTTATTGCATAATAAGTGGATATGGGGGTGTGTTGCTCTTTTGATCTTAGAAGAAGTTATTCGGCGAGGAAAGCCAGCATTGAAGGGCGCATTTGGTGAAGCAATCGTGAGCTGGCTACTGTCACATCTTCCAAAAGATCAGTATAAGGTGATTCATAATATAATGCTGAAGACTGAGCGTGGAACTTCGCAGGTAGACCACGTGGTGGTATCAATCTATGGTATTTTTGTGATTGAAGTAAAAAACTATAATGGGTGGATCATCGGTACAGAGAATAGCAACCAGTGGACTCAAATAATTTATAAGAAAAAAAGCCATTTTAAAAATCCGATTCACCAGAATTTCGGACATGTCAAAGCAATTGAGGCCCTTTTGCGTGACGAAACCATTCCAATCTTTCCGATCGTTACCTTCGCTGGTGATGCGAAACTTAAGGTGACCGTACAAACTGAAAAGGTCGTAAAATACGGGGATCTAAATGATACGATCAAGGGACTTTCAACTGAAAAAGTTATGGATGAAAGTCGCATGAACGATATTGAAAAGTTGTTGCAAACGAGCAATGTTGACAGCGTCCAAAATAGAAAAATGCATGTGAAAACTATCAATGAAAAAAAGGATAAAATCAAAGCAGGGATTTGCCCTTGCTGTGGTGGGAAACTAGTCGAAAGAAACGGAAAATATGGGAAGTTTATAGGCTGCAGCAATTATCCAAAGTGTCGGTACACAGAGAAACTGCAGTGACATATAAAATAGAAGCAAACAGAATAACACTTTATGAAGAATCGTAAAGGTCAAATCAAAATCACAAACTATTTACCGGTCGGATCAAGCATCTGGCAAAGTGTACATTCTAAATGTACTTCAGTTAATTCTTATTTTGATCCAGTTTCCTTCATCTCCTTTAGGAGCATTCTGCCACTCTGTAGTAATACTCATGACATAAATTGAGCCATCATCAACAAACAAATCGCCTCTGTGAACGCCGCCTTCGATATTACCCTGAGTATTTACATTTTTTCTGGTCAATATTGTACTATCCGCAAATACAATATTCTGTAACACGTAAAAAAGGGCAGTGACTGGATTTCTCTCCGGCCGCTGCCCTCCTCTTTGTAAAACAAACCGCGTATTGCTACATGTTTTCTTCTTGCTGCTGTAAGTCATAATCCTGATACTTCATACCTATCCGAGTCAGCATGAGTGTTTTTTCCCAGTCATCAATGTTTGCGTATTTTTTTGCATGGTCTGCATCGGTTAGCGTTCCAAGGATCAATCCCGAACAGTCAAGTGCAAAATCAATCATTTCGTGTATATCTTCAAAGGAAATGCAACAATTCGTCTGTTTTCCTCCACTCAATATGTACTGCTCATCATTGTGGGCATACATTTTGTTTCGCTGTATTCGGACTTTTTCCTTCTTTTTGTTTAACGCATTGAACCGCTTTTGATATAAATTTAAAAATTCCGGGAAAGTCAAATCCACTTGAATCGCAGCCTTTGCAGCATTTGAAATATCAAATTTTGCAAAGATCTCTCTTTCCCGCTCAACTTGTTCTTTGAAAAAACATTCTTCCTGTGGCTTAAGCCGATGCTGATATGGAATTGGATATGAAAATGTTCTTCCACCATATTCTACATTCATCGTTTCTCTGTACTCCGGAAAGAAATCTTGATGTTCCGTACATCTGGTAAGGAGAGTTCCAATGGATACAGCGTCATTTGAAGCATCAAATAGTTTAGCAATTTCCATGAAGCAGGCTTTTATCAAGGCTTCGTAAACGCTGTGATAGAAGGCAGGTGAAATTTTCATTTCCTCTGGATAATCATGCTGATTCTTTTGGTACTGCTGAAGAATCAAATAATATGCATTCGCATCAAAAGCCTCTTTATACAGCTTTTCCGCAAAGCTGATCAGTTGTTCTTTGTCCTCGTTCATTTTCCATCCTTCACGACCAGCATATAAGAGAGCCAGAACGGCATGCATATGTTGTGTCCATTGAAAGCACTGAGCCCGCATCTTTTTTGCAATTTTTCCTGCCCCCAAAAGCAGTCATCAAGTTGTACAACCACTCTGCAGATGGAGTCAGTAAATTTTCCATCCCGCCTCATATGGTTTTCTAGTCTGATTCGGACTCTTAGCATTATTCTATCACTCGTATTCTTTCAGGCATAAACAAATCGCCTACTTCCGTCCTTCCCCGCCTCATCATAGATAATTTATCTATTACCGGTCTATTACCATCTGTATCCAGTGAAAACTTTTTGACAGCTTCCCTGTTCTACGATATATTATTGCCCGAAGCCATTGGTGATCGACGGAACGAGGACACAACGTCCACACTTCCCTTCACCGGTGGCTTCTTTGAATTTAGTAATGTCATGGCACTCGGACGCCTTGCTATAACCAACAGAAAGGAAAGACACCACATGGCAATAAAGGAATTTGACACCGTTATCATGCCTAATGGCCGGATCGGGACCTTGGTTGATGTTTATGCTGATGGGAAGAAGGGTATCGTTGAAGACATGGAAATGATAGGTGACGAATACAAATTATATGATGTTCTCATCTCTGAATTGCGAGAGGTTCCTGGCAACAGGGCTTAGCATCCGTATTTGATCATTTAATGTACAAAAAAGAGGACGCTGCGCTAAGCGCCGAGCTCGGCTCTAAAAAGAGTTACACTCAAACATCCTCTGTCCGGTAATATAGCATTTCTGGCATGAAAAAAACAATTCGCACTTTGTTCGGAAATTCTTGTTTTCCAAAAGTTTCTCATACCTTACCCCATGTCCGTCAGTTTAGGCTTTTCAGCACGCCTCATCAATATCCGAATCTTCTGAAAATCGGGTATATGTCAGGATGAAGTTTTTTTGTATCAATCACAACCATCTGAGGTGCTTCCCTGTCTGGCAGCAAATATGGCTTTACCCAGATAACATAATCCGCACAGAATCTATGTATTTTCCGCAGATTTTCTCCGTAAGCGTTTAATATCTGGTATCTGGCATACTGCTCCTTCGGTTCCTACAATGGTAGTCGGTAGATGTTCACTCCATTTTCAAATCTACCGGCAATAAATAAGCCCCAACCGCGTCCTGCAGGGCAGGAGCGGCATGGAACGTTTTGTTTTCCGGAAGGACAGAAATCGGAACAACATCCGGAAGCGAGGATGCTGTAAGATCATATTTCCGTATTCTGTTCACGTTTCGGGATCTGGCAGTTTTTTTGCGAAGCCGTACGACCGCATTATAGAAACTGCTGACAAAAATACCATTGGCTGCGAACCATTCTCTGTCAAACAGACCGCTCTGCCTGCAGAAAGTAATAAATGCGTCCACTCTTCATCCGCTTCCTATGACCGTTCCAGTTCATTCTCCCGCCACCGTTACTTCATTTCCGTCCAGGAACCCTATTTTAAATTCGCCTTCTCCCGCAATAACATAGCTGAGCACCTTGCGGATCAGCGAATCGTCCAAACACTTCTTTTCTCCTTCCCCATACTCCAACAGCTCCATCATCTGGCATGCCCGCACCTTCTCGAGTGCCAAGGCCTCCGTGCTTTCCAATGTCGCCTGCCATTTTGCCATATAGACCGTTCGTTCCTTACGAATGTGCTGCCACGCCTCCCACATTGCCTGGTGTATTTCACGCTCCGGAAACACCGTCCGCGTGGTCGTCCCTTTATACTTCCGGCAGGCAGCTCCACAGCGCCAGAACACTTCCCGTCCTGCTTTTCCATACCCGCGGACCACCATTCCACCACAGGCCTTACAGTGAATCCTGTTAAAAAACGGATCAGCCGCTTCCATCTTCTTCAGATGGAACTCCTTCCGATATGCACGCCGTCGTTCCATCTCCTGCTGCACCGCCTCCCATTCCTCCCGCGGAACGATGCCCTCATGCGCATCCATCACAAGATACTGGTCCAGCATTCCCTCATTGCGTGCACATTCCCCCGTCAGAAAGCTGACCGTATAATATTTCTGAAGCAGCAGGTCTCCCTTGTACTTTTCATTCTGAAGCATCCGCCGAACTGTCGTTGAGGACCAGAGCGGTGCTCCTGTGACCCCCGGAATTCCATCTTCCCGCAGCCTGCGTGCAATTTCTGACTCACCGAAGCCGTCCAGGTACTCTTGGAAAATCCGTGCAACAACTGTCCCTTGTTCCGGGCTCACCCGCAGCTGTCCATTTTCACACTTATCAAAGCCGAACAGCCTCACCGTATTCACATGCGGAATGCCTTGCTGAAATTTGCTCCGGATCCCCCACTTCGTATTCTCTGAAATGCTCCGACTCTCCTCCTGGGCAAAACAGGACAGGATCGTAAACATGAGCTCTCCGGACGCCTCCATGGTGTTAATACTCTCCTTCTGGAACAAAATCGGGATGCCTCTGTCCTTCAGAAGTCGTGCATAGGTAAGACAATCCGCTGTGTTCCGTGCGAAACGCGAAATCGACTTTGTGATGACAAAATCCACCCTTCCCTCATCGCAGGCCTCGATCAGCCGTTGAAAACCCTTCCTCTTCCGCGTTCCAGTTCCCGAAATGCCTTCATCTGCATAGATTCCTGCAAGCTCCCAGTCCTCCTCATCCTCGATCAGCCGCGTATAATACTCCACCTGATTCGCAAACGATCCCAGCTGTTCCTCCTGCTCCGTGGATACCCTGCAATACGCCGCCACCCGCAGCTTCCGCTTCTCCTTCCCGACTGCCTCCGCTTTCCTTGCCGGAATTACCTGCACCACCTTTTCCATCGTCCCCTCCTCGCGAAACCGCAACAATATGTCACCTTCATTGTTGCAATTCTCCGGCATGGAGACAAACCGGCCGCTTGTGCACATCTGTGGATTGGCTGAACAATTATGGGAATGCCCGATAGATCTTAACGGGCGTTCTGGTAGCGATCAGCATTCCGATTTTCACATCACAGCTGGAGAAGGCTAGAGAGGCGACTGACTTGGCTAACATCAGAAGTGCGTATGCTGAAGTTGTTGCATCTTATTTGTCTGATGGAAAGGCTGTTTCTAAAGAGGTCACAAAAGTCCAGACGAAGGAGAATTGGGAAGGTACAACTGGCGATAGTCTGATTGCTGGCGTAAAAGTGTTGACTGTCGATGCTGGAGGTGCTGGAAAAGTTTCTGTATCTATTGATGCGAATGGCGATGTAACACTTGGTAAGGCTACAATTAAGGCTGGCAATGTCACAGCACCAGCGAATGGCGGTTGACGCAAAAATTACTTTGTTTTAAGCCCACCCTCCTCACGAGGGTGGGTTTTCCTATGCCCAGATTCATCCTGTTACACATTCCAGCAGTTCACTTCCAACCCCCAATTTTTCATCCAATCCCTCTTTCTGTCCTCGTAATTCTCTCTCATACGAGTTTCGCTCGCCGGTTGTTTTTTTCAGACAATTGAACTTTGTGGCAAAACGCATTTCACGAAAACATTTTGTGGATATCTCGATAACCTTGGGGCAAAAGCGCTTGTTTCGCCAAATGGGTTATAACCTTTTCGCGAAAGTAACCGTTTTGCCGAAAGGTTATTACTTTTGCGCGAAAAGGGGCAGTACGTGCGGATGAGAGGCTCAAGAAATACAACGAAGCACTGTTCCAGAAAAAGAAGACATCCGGCGGAATCTGTTCCTCGAAGACGAGAAACCATTGCTGCTTCTGCCAACCATCCGCTTTGAACTAGCTGAACATCGTACCGCCACAGTACAGTTCAACGATCACATCGCAGTAGATCTGATGTACTATTCAGTGCCTTATCAGTATATCAAAGTTAAGGCGCGACGTGCGGATGACAGACACCACCGTTGAAGTTTTCAAGGACCACCGGAGGATAGCTGATAATGTAAAATTAGTTTCGCAAATTCATCGGTCAGCCATGATACAAAAATAGACATAGCCAAGACCACCAAGTAGAATTGAGTTACCACACACCTATTCGAAAGGAACCATGAACTATGCCCGATAACATTGTGCAGATAAACTAGGATCTTATCCATACCGAATTGAAAAATCTGGTGCGTACCAGCATTGAGGAGACTTTGAATGCCATGCTTGATGCGGAAGCGGATAAAGTCGATGAATGCCGATCGCTATACCCGTGATAAAGATCGTAAAGGGTACCGATCGTGTCACTTTGACCGTTCCTTCACCACTTCTTCTGGTGAAGGAGACCTCAGGATGCCGAAGCTTAAAAGTCTTATTTTTGAGACATCAATCATTGAGTGATACAAGCAGCGCGAAAACTCGGTGAAAAAGCTCTGATTGAGATGTACCTCGCCGACGTTTTAGTTCGTTGACTTAAGAGAAGAGGTGAATGATATTGAAAAGAAAAAAGAAAAAAGAAAAAACACAAGGCCAAGTAACTGTTGAATCATTAATCAAGATGCAAAAATATCTTGAAAGAAAGGGAATTGCATCATCGCGAGCGGAATTGGAAAGAAAAACAATAATTCAAATTGTAGGGACAGATAAAAATAGAGGGGAAAGATTAATTGTTCCAGAATTAAGAAAAAAATATGGAAGTGATAATCTTGAATTAGATGACAGTTTTCAAATTCTATTGCCTTTTATTTTGCAAGGGACAATTATTATAAATTTTGATAAAGGAAAACACTATGAAGAGTATGAAGTATATGATGAAACAGATACTAAATTTTCTCTGAAGATAAACGATTATATTGAAGTTGGTAAAGCGTTTGCACTTATGTTAAAAATTGATGTTAAATCAATATCTAAAATAGCCCCAATTTATACGTATTCATACCAATGCGAAAATGTGATGGATTTTTTTATAGAACCTTATAAAGATACAGTTGATATCAATTTCTATGATTATGAAAAAAATGCTATTATAGAGCCATTAATGGCAGATAGCCATGAAGATAATGTTGTTATAACCATCTGTAATGTAATTGCTATTTTTAGGGCAATGAATTTTTTGAAAAAAACATATGGTAATTCTGGACACGTAGGAAAAATTTATTCTAATGAATATTATAATATAAATAATTGGAACGGGAAAGAAAATGAGTTATGTTTAAAAAATGTACAAAGTAGTAAAAAAGAGGAATTATTGGAAGTATTAATGACAAAAATAGATTATTCGACAATTATTCCTAAGAATCAGACTGTATATATAATTAAAGAACTCATTAAGAGAGATAAAATAAATGTTTTTTTTGCTGCAGTAGGATTTGTTTATGAAAGTGGACTAAAAATAATAGAAAACGAGTTAAAACTAATTGCGCAAAGAGATAATTCAGATATTGAGATGATAATAGGAGCATTACAACATTTTGATTGTAAAAATCCCGGTACAAAAATAGATAGGACAACAATTGAAAAGATAAATGAAATGAGGGATAATTTAGGTATTAAATTTTATACATATCAGCCTTCATTTTATCATGGAAAATATTACTATCTTCAGAATGGAAATAGAGGATATGTAATAGTAGGATCAAGTAATATAAGTAATACAGCTTTTAACAAAAATTATGAATTAGACATTATTCATACATTTAATCCAAAACTGAATGACAGTTTGGCTAATTGGTTTTTTCAATTACGCAATAGCTCAAAAGAAATAACGGAACTCGAAGTAAACAAATTTATGCAAAATCAATGGGAGAGTGAACAAGACGCATTTGTACATATTAGTAAAAATAGAATTTCACCAGAAGATATGTATGATGAAATAAATAAACTTACAGATGATGACAAAAAATTTAGACTAAATTTATGGATGGAGCATATGCCAGCATACATATATAATCATGTAAGTGTAAATGCACTACAAAATTATATTATGCTGGTATTTACATATAATCAATTAGTGGTTTTTGAATCGTTTATTCCCGGTAATGCATATTATGTTTTTAAATATGATGATCTGGATAGTTTGGTGGAAAAAATATCGCAAATGACAAAAAGTCAAATGATGCTAGCAGAATATTCTGTACAACGGGGTAATCATATTCAAAACAAAGATAATTTAAAAAGAAAAATTGATAAATTGTTTATGTAACTGATTAAGAAATCTTAGTAATACCATTTTCGCTTTACTACTAACAAGTAGTAGTAATTTGCTTAATTCTGCTTTGATTGTAAAAGTCTAAATGCCTAGTATCTGTGATTCAGTAGATTTTTCTCCATAGTAGTAGATGGTAGCAGTTCCCTACATTCGCTGCTACAAGGAGGTCTATCATGAATCACAGAATCCGTCGCTCTGAGGAAGAGTGGATGAAGCTCATCACTTCCTGTAGGCAGAGTGGTCTGTCTGACAAGGAATGGTGTTTAGTCAACGAAATTGTCCTAATGCTCTGTACAGATAAGCCGGAGACAAAAGCTGTTGTGAATAATCTTATTCGTGACACACTATGGGCAGAACTTCCGGAATGCTACGACGAGCATGCCATCAGCGTTTACCGGATGAAGATCTATGAGTATGTGTATACGCGCTATAGATCTGTGGCATAGTGGAGGAATGAAAATGGCACATGGAAAATCAATAGAGCTGTTCCTTGCAAATGGTACGGCCGATAGTCTGATCACAGCTGAACTTTCCAACTGGAATGGTAAAGCAATTAAGATCCCGCGTATCGAGGTAGCTGACTGTAAGCGTGACGATATCAAAGGTCCCGGTGTGTACTTCCTATTCTGTAAGGATGAGAATGATACGGACTTGGTTTACATTGGTGAATCAGAGTCGGTGCAGGACCGATTAATCCAACATATAAGAGATTACTCGGCTGACAAGGAAAAATACTATTGGACAACAGCTGTAATCTTCGTTGGCAGAGATCTTAACAAAGCACTCATTCGATATTTGGAGGATCGCCTGGTACAAATCGCGCGCGAGAGCAAACGCTATAAAGTGCTGACCAAGAACACTTACCGCAAGACAGTTATGAAGGAATCGCATATTGCAGCGATGGAAGAATTCATAGAAAATATTCGTGTCCTCATCAGTGCATTGGGCTATAAAGTGCTGGAGCCTACAGCAAGCACTGTTTCAAGTACGGCACAAGGTGATGAGAAATTATATCTCAATATGGGAACGGCCTCGGCGGAAGGGCTTGTTACAGCAGAAGGCTTCGTTTTACTTGCTGGAGCATCTGTAAACGAAAAGACTTCTGAAAAATCCCTGAGTAAGGGAGCAATTGCTATCCGTAAAAAGCATTTTGAAGCCGGAAAGGTAAAAGACCTAAAGACTACGGAGGATATCCTTTTTTCCAGTTCTTCAGCAGCGGCGGATTTTGTGACCGGTTATAGTGTAAGTGGCCCTGCAAATTGGAAGGATAGAGCCGGGAAAACACTGAAAGAAATTGAAGCGGAGGAGACGAAAGAGTACAGATAAAGTTGTTAAAATGCGAACAAACGTTTCGCATAATAAAAGACAAATACCACATTGAATAACTTACACAGCTCCGCAAACGGCTTATCCATTACGTTAGCGGAGCTATTACATTATTTGGCTGATGAAATAATCCACAAAAAATCCTGCCAAATCTTTATGAATTTCTCCCAGTATTCAAAGGAAGCCTTGCCTGCTATACTTCAGGCAACAAGTGCATATCTGCGTTCCTTTTCTTTATCCGGTCCCTTTACCAGACCTTTCTTTTACTTTTACGATCTGATTCACATTAATTCTTATCGAACGAAGCCTATGCATGAAACAATCCCATTC
>ERZ857629.4809-NODE-4809-length-10187-cov-2.299743_pt1 | contig 10187 bp, 9 predicted proteins | sample MGYA00519700_ERZ857629 | MGnify/ENA primary metagenome ERZ857629 (study PRJEB31778, sample SAMEA3449351) | human gut metagenome | biome: human gut; feature: human-associated habitat; material: faeces | place: United Kingdom | collected 2010/2012 ... | reverse complement strand
TATTTTTTTAAGATAGATAGAAGAAATAATAATCCCTTTACTGCATATAAAATAAGGTTCAAGAATAATGAATACCTTCCAGAATATGCAAGAATATTAATTGATATGGTTGTAAAGTATCAGCTTGATAAAATTACAGAGATTAAAGATTATACAGGTGAAAACACAAAGGTTTCTTGCGATAGGATTGAAACGAATAATGTACTTGTTAAAGAGCAATGGGATTATTTTGTTGAAGATATAGCATGTGCTTCGGATGAAAAAATTGAAGGGAAATATAATGGATATGTACTAGAAGGGACCACCTCTAACAATGATGGAAAATCATTGGTGTTTCTGAAAATGGCTAATCCTATAATTAATTTGAAAAATAAACGGAATGTTGTATTTACATTTGATGCGGATAATGAATTGACTGAAATGACAGATGAGGTATGCAAGTTACGTATGGATGCAGACTGTATAGTGATTGATGAAGTAATATATTCATTCAACTATAAATTTGAAGATTTATTAAATATGGATAAGACAATGCAAAAAGTGAAAACTAAAGCACTTGAGAAGATTTTTGAACTTGATGCATTTGAAAATAAAGACGAGTTTGAACAAATGGCAAGGGCGTATAAGGCACCTAGAACTTTTATTACATTAAAAAGTGAACGCGTCAATCGGATAAAAAATAAGACAAAGAGAAAAGAAGTTGCAAGTATGTTGAATATTGAAATAAGCGATAATGGTAAGTTTGTTTTTAAGAATGAAGAAGAAGTTTCATTGTTGTTGAGATATTTGTGCTTTAAATTATTTAAAGATGCTGAGACAAAAGATTTGCTTGAAGCAAACAATGTAACAAAATTAGAATTGAATTGAAAAGAAATATTTTTATTTATAATACATAATGCTGACTAAAAACAAGGAGAATGTATGGATGATATAGAAGACACTAATTATAAGTTTAATTCCCAAGATATTGAAAATATATGGTATATATTCGTTTGTTTAGCAGATTCAACATTTTCGTCTGTAGATGTATCTTATGGAAAAAAAGGACCATATATGTTATCAGGAGAGACAATGATGTCAATATGTAAAACCCTAGAGACTATTGATTTTTGTTGTAATAGAGATGCTTACTCGGATGCGTATACTTTATTACGGAAGTGTAGAGATGATTTAATGCAGTATTTATTTGTATTGAATGTTATACAGAACAAACATGGTTTAACGGATAAAGAAGTAGAAAAATTCACTATAAACTCGGAATCTATGATGAAAATGATAGAGTTAGATGTGTCTATATTGGTTTCAGGTGAAAGAAAAACCGACGCAGAACTAGCTATGGAAAAATGGATTTATAATGTATTGGAAAGCTCAGAAAACAAAGAGGATAGAAAACAATTTTTTGATACATCAAAATACAAATCATATTTGGTAAGTAATAATGAAAAGGTCAAATATATTTTTGAAAATTTTCTTGTAGATAAGTGGATGAGAGAGGATAGACAGTTAAATAATTATGTTCATGCGAATGGTATTAGATATTTAATGGATAATTATATATATCAGGACAAAAAGGAAAATAAAGATAAAGAGCTTATAGAGACACTTCAAAATATTACGGATATATTTTTGAGTTTGTTGTCAGTTATAGATAGCATTAAATTTCATTCATCAGATTATCTTGATGCTTTAGAAATGGGTATGAAGCCCCAGGAGGGAAGTCAATATTGGGTATGTCCAATAATTGTTGAATATATTAATGATAGGTTTGATAAGAAACTATTACAGTATATTCAGAATAATGAAGGAAATGGCATGCAATTTATGGCAGAATATTATGCTGATTAATAAATACAGGAGGCGATTAAATGACAACCGAATTGATGAGAGATTTGCTCACAAATGAGAAAATAACAATAGAATACAAGACATGCCAGCGTGGAATACAGGAAGATGTTTATGAAACAGTGTGCTCATTTTCTAATAGATATGGTGGCTATATTATCATGGGTGTAGAAGATGATGGAACACCAATCGGAATTAATAGAAATATGAGTAAAGATATGAGAAAAAACTTTGTTAATCAGCTTAACAATCCTGATAGAATGTCACCTACATTATATCTTTCCATAGAAGAATTTGAATATGAAGGTAAATTATTATTATGGGTGTATGTACCACCAACATCAACTGTCGAAAAATGTATTAATAGAATATATGACAGAAATGAAGATGGGGACATGGATATTACAGACTCTCCGATTCAACTACAGAATATGTATAACAGAAAGAGTAATACATATGCGGAGCACAAGATATTCCCATATGTTACAACGGAAGATCTACGCATGGATTTGATGGATAAAGTAAGAAATCTAGCAAAGAGCAAAAATCCGGATCATCCTTGGTTGAAAATGTCAGATGATGAAATTATGAAGAGTGCCGGATTATGGGAAAAAGATTTTTCATCAGGTATTCAAGGATATAATCTTGCAGGTGTGTTATTGTTTGGCAAAGATGATGTGATAAGATCTTGTTGTCCTGGATATATTACCGATGCGTTATATAGGGTTGAGAATCTAGATAGATATGATGATAGATTACAGGTAACAACTAATTTAATTGAGGCATATGATCTTTTAATGGAATTTGTTGCAAAGCATACATCAGATAAATTTTGCTTAATCAACAATATTAGCACGAGTATTAGAGGTATTATTTCAAGAGAGGTTATTGGTAATATACTTGTGCATAGGGATTATTCAAGTGCATATCCAGCAAAGGTGATTATCGAAAAGGATTGGCTGAGAACAGAAAATTGGTGTATTCCTAGACGCCATGGAAATATTATGAGTGATGAGTTTACTCCTTATCCAAAGAATCCTTTAATTCAGCAATTTTTTGCTAATATTGGTAGAACAGATACTATTGGTTCGGGAGTAAGAAATCTTTACAAGTATACACCGATGTATTCAGATGGTGGTAAGCCAGAGTTAATTGAAGACGATGTATTTAGAATTAGTATACCATTAGACAGAATAGCTGCAGATGAAGCAACAGAACAGAAAACATTATCTGAAAGAGAACAGAAAATTTATAATATGATTTGCGAAAATCTGCACTTATCGGTTGAACAGGTAATGGCAGAACTTGATATATCAAGAGCAACGGTATTCAGAGACTATGCTAAAATCAAAAAAGTAACTGGTGCAATGTATGATAAAAAGACATCGACATGGACTTTGGATTGATAAGCCTGACTTAGTCTTATGCAGTATCAAGTTAGTCTCAACATAGTCTCATGAGATTTGATACTAGATGAGACTGGATAAAGCAGCAGAAATGTGATAAAATCGGTATTTTTTCAAAAAGTAAGAGAAAATCAGTCTCAAGTTAGTCTCACGTAGTCTCATTTTGGGATGAGATTTTGAGACTGAGTTGAGACTGGGGAAATTATCATAAGATAATGAGAAATATTCGATACAGGAACAGATGCTGAATCCTTGTTCAGTGTAATATAAACATTGTAAAGAATTGGAGAAGATGATATGTCGAAAAAAGAAGAATTGCTTTCAGAAATAAAGAAACTTAGCAGCAAAATCGGTAGCGTTAAAGTATATTTTAATAAGCACAAAACCGGCGGCAATAATGGAATGGGTTATTATTTTGATAAAAAAGACAAATTATGGAAATCTTATGTTTGCGGTGAATATAATTATATTACTTATGAATCAGAGAACGAAGTTGCTGTCATAGAGGATTTATATAATTCGGTTTGCAGAGAAGCAGAGGCACATGAGAACCCGCTTGAAAAGATCAAAATAATCCAATCAAAATTGCAATCTGTACCCGTTTTTTTAAATTCAAGCTCTTGTGGAGCATATGCCATAGGGTATTTTTATGATTCTAAAACTAAACATTGGGCAACATACCACAACGATGAAAGAGGCAGCAGTTTGTACAGTTATTATGACTGCGAAGAAGAAGCAATCGTCGAAGTGTATAAAATGGTCAAAATAGAATATAAGCTTCAGCAACATTAATACAAATTAAAATCATAATTCAAAAAACTGTACAAATCCATTGTAGAGCATGGAAATGATCTGGGAACAGCAGTGGGTAAAGTCGGCAAAGCCGCAGTCACCAAAGTAGCCCAAAAAAGATCGCCACCGAACTTAGTGAAGAACTTGCCAAAAAGCTCGTGAAAAATTCAGGCAGCTGTCAGTAATCTCCGAATTTTCGGCTTATTTTGCTTTCCGATTTTTGCCCTTTTAGGCATAAAAAAGCAGCCAAAGCTGCTTTTTTGTTTCTGACCTTCAAATTGTCGTAACCGTCAAACCGACCTCCGTCTTGACCGAAATATAAATTCATGCAAAAATATGAATGATAAAAATTGCAGACGATTGTATTCGTTTGGTTCCGGATACAACGCATAACGTTACGTTTAATCGATTAAGTCCTGATTGCAGCACACAATGGAATTCATGGAGTGCGGGAGGACGAGATGATAATGATATTATAAAAATGTTATCAAGGTATAATGGACATGGAAGCGGCGCAGGCAGATATGGTAAGGAAACATATAATTGTTATTACATATTTAATAATATAATACGAGGTGTTAGGTGGCAGGATTAATTACGAGACATAAATTGAATGGTAGAAAAATAATAACATTGATTGTATTTTTGGCTATTTTGAGTTGTATGATTTTATCGGGATGTTCAGATGAAGACTGGGCATCATGTGAAGAAAAAACAGAAGAAGTATCAATAAAATTAGATAACAGCATATTTGATTTGGCACAATGTAAGGATGAATTGAAAAATGTTTGCAATAAGTATGCAAAAGATTTATCGCTTGTACACGCCGAATATATATTTTTCAAAGACAAAGACAGTCAGGCAATAATATCAATGTCCAAACTTTATGAAAGAGGTGAAGTAGGATATACTAAATTATGCGAATTATATGTTGATATAGAAAGCAATACAGTTACTAAAATAATATATCGTGACGGCATTTCAAGAAGAGTTGATCCCTATGGCCCGGAACTTGATGGAATAATTGTGAATCGGGCAGATAAATTATATGATGATTATATGAAGGATAATGAAGATATGGACAAACTACATATAAGTTATTATTATGACAGAATCAACATAGGCGGTTATGATAAAACGGAAAAAAGAATTCTGAAAAAGACATTAGGTATTCAATAGAGAATGTATGAATAAAGTTAAAACCAAATAGACAGTTATAACTTAAAGGTATATGCTGAACAGAAAACGATACTTCATACGAGGTCTCGTTTTTCTTATATTATAGTCAAAGGATTGAGGATTATGAAAACTACTGTCAAAGATGAGATCATAGACAATAAAACAACAGACCATTCTGGAATATATGAAGATGCTGATAAAACAGTTGAATAAAATAATAAAAAAGGATATAATCATAGGAGCAGTCAATAAATGCTGCGGGCGGATATGGCGGAATTGGCAGACGCGCTAGATTTAGGTTCTAGTGGGAACACCCGTGCAGGTTCAACTCCTGTTATCCGCATTTTTAAGAGTACCGGAAATGGGATTTCCCGGTACTTTTTTTGTAAATGTAAACGGAGGGCATATTATGGATTATACTGACGTTATAATTATAAAAGGTCCGGTGGAAACACTGTCTTTTTTTTCGGAGAGGCTGGCGGAGACGTTTTATACAGAATTAAATAAAAACGTAATTGCATGGGATATGAAAAAACCTCTTGAGAGCAGGCACTTTATTGAAAACATAAGAGAAAAGGCTGTACTTATAACTTTTAATTTTATCGGACTAAGCGGGGAGAGCCAGTTTATGGCTGAGGGAACAGATGGTAAAGAGACTTCTGTCTGGGATTATTATGGTATTAAAAAAGTCTGCATCATGGTTGACCATCCTCTTTATTACAGGGACCAGCTGGAAATGATTAATGATTGTATGCTGTATTGTATTGACAGGCAGCATGTGGATTTTATAAGAAGATATTATCCCGGTAAGAAGGTTGATTTTTTACCTCTTGCGGGAACTTCCCTTGGCGAAGGTGGGCAAAAAAGAGATATTGATGTATTTTTTGCGGGAAATTATGTGAATATCAAACCGCTTGAAGACAGGATAAATATGCTGGATAAGGATAACAGGGAATTTTGTTATTCGATGATTGAGGATTTAAAGACCAATACAGGCAAAGGAATAGATGAAGTAATTGAGGAGCATGTAAGAGCTGATATACCTGATATTACAAGAGAAGATATGCTTATGGTTACCAATAAGATGATGGTAATTGACTTGTATATAAGGTCATATTTCAGGCGAAAGATTATATGTAATCTTGCGGAAAATGGAATTAAGGTACATATTATCGGGAAAGACTGGGAAAAAGCCGGATGTAAGAAACCTGAAAATCTGGTTCTGCTAGGACAAAGGGATTCTTTGGAATGCCTCAGATATATGAAAAGAAGCAAAGTATCGGTAAATATTATGCCTTGGTTTAAAGACGGTGTCCATGACAGATTTTTTAATGGCATGGCACAGGGCTCAGTTGTGGTATCTGATAGTTCCCTCTATATAGATGAGATAGCAAAAGATGGTGTAGAATATCTAAGATTCAGTCTTGATAATATGCAGGAGATTCCTGACATAGTAAACAGTGCAGTACATAGGGAAGACATTGCAAAACAGGGGCATACGCTTGTATGCAGCGGCCATCTGTGGAGACACAGGGCAGTGAAAATTGATAATAATCTTAAAAAATATCATTGACAATGCAGGTGCCCTATGGTAATTTATAAGAAATAAATTGAACACTTTAAACCGTTGAAGTGGAGATAACGTTAATTGTTGCACACACAGAGAGCCTGGGATGGTGAGAGCCGGGTTGAACGCAGATTATCAAATGGACCACTGAGGGCATAGTGAACAGCTAAGGGCTTAGTATTCTATGACGTAGGGCATACGTTAGTTGCCTGGGATATGTTGGTATCTCGAAGAGAGCACATTTTATGTGAATCAAGGTGGCACCGCGGATTGAATATTCGCCCTTGACAATATTAATGATATTGTCAGGGGCTTTTTTATTGCTTCCTGACAGGAAAGAGAGGAAAATATGTATCCGACACCGGAGGAAGCTAAGAAGATTATTGCAGCAGGCGATTACAAGAGAATTCCTGTAACCATGGAACTTAATTCCGATATGGTAACACCTGTTATGGCAGTGAAAAGACTTAAGAAAGTAAGCCATCACTGTTTTATGTTAGAAAGCGCTGAGGCAGATAAGAAGTGGGGAAGATATACTTTTTTGGGATTCGACCCTACACTTGAACTTACCTGCCAGGATGGAGTTTTAAAAATAAAAAGCGGATTTGAGATTACCGAAAAAGTTACCCATCCGATGGAATATATAAGAAAAATCATCAAAGACAATAAAACACCTGTACTTGAAGGACTTCCACCTTTTGCAGGCGGACTGGTAGGATATTTTTCTTACGATTATATAAAATACAGCGAGCCTTCGTTAAAGTTAAGCGCTAAGGACGAGGAATCCTTTAAGGACGTTGACCTTATGCTTTTTGACAAAATAATATGTTTTGATAATTACAGACAGAAAATAATACTGATTGTGAATGTCAGAACAGAGAATTTTGACACCTCTTATAATAAAGGGGTAATGGAACTTGAAAATATGAAGAAACTGCTGCTTGAGGGTGAAATGGAAGAAAACAGACCATTGCAGCTTAAAAGTGATTTCAGGTATCTTTTTGACAAAGAACAGTATTGTGAAATGGTCAAGAAGGGCAAAAGACATATTTTTGAAGGTGACATATTTCAGATTGTCCTTTCAAACAGGGTTGAGGCAGATATTGAAGGAAGTCTTTTTGACACTTACAGGGTACTAAGAACCACCAACCCATCGCCTTATATGTTTTATTTTTCAAGTGATGATGTGGAAATCGCAGGTGCGTCACCGGAGACCCTTGTAAAACTTGAAAACGGAGAGCTTCATACTTTTCCTCTTGCAGGAACAAGAAAAAGAGGGGCGGATACAGAAGAAGATTTAAGACTTGAAAAAGAACTTCTGCAGGACGAAAAAGAACTTGCCGAACACAATATGCTTGTTGACCTGGGAAGAAACGATATAGGCAGAATAAGCAGAATCGGTTCTGTTGAAGTTGAAAGATATATGGAGATACAAAGATACTCCCATGTAATGCACATCGGTTCAACGGTAAGAGGTATCATAAGAGACGATATGGATGCTTTAAATGCAGTGGATTCAATACTGCCTGCGGGAACGCTTTCCGGGGCACCGAAACTTAAGGCCTGCGAGCTTATATGTGAGCTTGAAAATAATAAAAGAGGAATTTATGGCGGTGCCATAGGTTACATAGATTTCACAGGAAATCTTGATACATGTATTGCGATAAGACTGGCATTTGCCAAAAACGGAAAAGTGTTTGTAAGGTCGGGAGCAGGAATTGTTGCCGATTCGGTTCCCGAAAATGAATTTGAAGAATGCATTAATAAAGCTAAGGCTGTAATGAATGCTTTAAAAGAAGCAGAGGGAGGAATTGACAATGATATTACTTGTAGATAATTATGACAGCTTTTCCTATAATTTATACCAGCTTACAGGTGAGATTGAACCTGATATAAAGGTTATAAGAAATGATGAAATGACTGTAAAAGAAATTGAATTATTAAATCCCGATTTAATAATTATATCGCCGGGACCGGGAAGACCTGAAAATGCCGGAATATGTATAGATATTATTAAATATTTTGCAGGCAGAATACCAATTCTTGGCGTATGCCTCGGACATCAGGCAATATGCAAAGCCTTCGGTGCAACGGTATCTTATGCAAAAAAACTTATGCACGGTAAAACTTCCGTTATAAATGCAGATACGGATTCGGTGATTTTTAAAGGACTTGATAATAAAATATCTGTTGCAAGATATCATTCTTTAGCGGCCGTTAAAGAAACCCTGCCTGACTGCCTTAAGATAACGGCAGAAACGGATGACGGAGAGATAATGGCGGTAGAGCATAAAGAGTATCCGGTATACGGCTTGCAATTCCATCCGGAATCCATTCTTACAAAAGACGGTAAAAGAATAATGGAAAATTTTATTAACAGCAGGAGATAAGAATTATGATAAATGAAGCAATAATCAAACTTATAAATAAAGAAAATCTTACAGAAGATATGGCAAAAAAAGTAATGGATGAAATTATGTCGGGGGAAACAGATCCCGTATTAATAAGCTCATACCTTACGGCACTTACAATGAAAGGGGAGACTGTTGAAGAGATAACCGCATCGGCCAAGGGAATGAGAGCAGCAGGAACACACCTTTTAACAGACAAAGAAACCTTTGAAATTGTAGGCACAGGTGGAGACGGCTCCAACTCTTTCAATATTTCTACAACAGCATCTTTTATAATTGCTGCGGCAGGAGTGCCGGTAACCAAACACGGCAACAGGGCAGCTTCAAGCAAATCCGGTGCTGCGGATTGCCTTGAGGCACTTGGTGTCAATATTCTTGCAGATGAAAAAGTCAGTAAGAAATGCCTTGATGAAGCGGATATCTGTTTCTTACATGCACAGAAGTATCATTCGGCAATGAAATATGTTGCACCAATCAGAAAAAAACTGGGATTCAGAACGGTGTTTAATATCCTCGGACCGCTGACGAATCCTGCCAATGCGTCAATGCAGCTTATGGGTGTTTTTTCCGAAAAGTTTGTAGAAAGCCTTGCACATGTCCTTTACAATCTTGGTGTAAAAAGAGCTATGGTTGTGTACGGTGAAGACGGCATGGACGAGATTTCAGCATCCGCACCTACAAAGGTATGTGAAGTTATGGATGGAGAATTTAAAAGTTATGAAATAACGCCGGAACAGTTTTCGCTTACACGTTGTACCAAAGAAGAACTTACCGGAGGAACAGGAGAAGAGAATGCCGAAATAACCAAAGCTGTCCTTAATGGAGAAAAAAGTGGAAGAAGAACCGCTGTTGTCATTAATGCAGGAGCTGCTTTGTATGTTGCAGGAAAAGCAGAGTCAATTGAATCCGGTATAAGACTGGCGGAAGAATTAATAGATAACGGTGCGGCAATGAGAAAACTTGAACAGTTTGTCAAATTAAGCAACGGGG
>ERZ857629.4808-NODE-4808-length-10187-cov-25.765101_pt1 | contig 10187 bp, 17 predicted proteins | sample MGYA00519700_ERZ857629 | MGnify/ENA primary metagenome ERZ857629 (study PRJEB31778, sample SAMEA3449351) | human gut metagenome | biome: human gut; feature: human-associated habitat; material: faeces | place: United Kingdom | collected 2010/2012 ... | reverse complement strand
TTGCATACAAGCTGTAAATGGTTTCTACCAAAGAAACAGGCCATTCTTTAATATCAATATAAGGGGAATAGGACAGCGTTCTTTCATAGAAATACATGGCAATAAAATTATTGTTCTGATTAGACTTCAAAATTCTCATAGCTTCAGCATTAAAATTTTGTACAACTTTACCGCTTACACCATAGATATTACCATCAGCAAAGTTAAAATAAGTCTGCTTACCGCTCTCCAGAGTAATCATAAACAGCTCCTTGTTCTTTTCGATCATGCTCATTTTAATTCCCTCACAATCCCTTTTCTTTAACGCTCCCCTTCGGAACAATTATAATATACACCATAACGCCGCTGATGTCAATACTTTTTTTGAACAAATCGGGAAAATTAGTTCGTTATTTTTTTATCATACTTTTACGATAAAAAATTCACAAACATTTCTTCTTGACAAATTCTCGCCGGCCTCAATTGAGACCGGCGAGCTCAAATGTCAAGCCTTTTTTGAAAAAAAATTGGCTGAAATTTTATTTCAGCCAAAAAATTTTTACCCTGTAAATAAGTTACAATGTAAATTATTTACTCCTCCGGCTCTTTCAAAGCAACAACATTTGTTAAAGTGTATTCCGCCATAAATTGACTACCACAACCGCCGCAAAGAAAATATTCTCTTATCTTCTTATAATCCAACGATATTTCGGTGTCAAAGCCTTCGAATTCGTTTGTAGTGCCGCAATTGGGACAACAGATGTATTCCATAGTATCAATCCTTTGCGGGGGAGAGTAAATCCCCCGCGTTTCCTTTTCTTAGAATTTTGGTATTTTAATTGTGTAAGTTTTTCGTATTGTAACTTGCACTTGCTCAGGAATTTGTTTACAGACAAATCGATCATTCCTCACAAATTCCCCAATTCCTTCTTCTTGCCAACGCTGGCGCGTTCTGTCCTCAAACCGCAATGTATTGTATTTACTTAACTGCGTATGCCACAGATAAACAAATTCCCGATGCCCTGTTAATTTATGTTTATCAGTTTTGCGGTAATTTCTTGTGTGCTCAACTCTGCGCCGCGCCAAATTATTTGTTGTGCCTATCTTGAGAATAAAATCGTCATTTTCATCAAGGTAACAGCCCACATAAAGAAATTCCTTTTCATTGTTCATGCGTCTTTCTTTTTCCTCTTTTGGATTAGCGTTAGTTCATAGGCGTTGCCCTCATAATTAAAACTTAGCTGACGTTCCTCGTTTACAATTTGAAGTTCCGCAACCTTTTCGCCCAGCGCTTCTGCAAGAAATGCTATTAAATCGGCCTTTGCATCATTTTTCTTTCTTTCGCGCTTTTGGAATTTGTAATTGGTTCCGGTCTGCTTCTTATGATCACAGTTGGTCATCTTCTTAGCAACCTTTTTCTGCTCCGGTGTTAGGTCAAATTCCGTGGGCTTGCCGTGGTCTATTGCTTCATCATAGGCCATAAGTTCGCGGGCTTCTGCTTCGCTTATGTTCAGCGTTTTCATTAAGTTTTCAAGCTTCGTCTTTTCCTGCTCTTTGGTCAATCTTGTTTAACCTCCTTTGCAAAAAGGTGGAGAAGGGGGATTTCCCCCTTACTCCGCAAGTTCCTCCATGGCTTCCTCACTCAGCCTAAAGTATGCCCTGCGCTTGACTTCCTCACGAATTACAGTGCCATTGTCCTTTAGCTTCTTTACAAGCTGATTTATGCGGGAATGGGTCAAGTCAGGATTGTTAAGAGCCTTAGCTATCTCGGTAACAGTCATTCCAGCCTCAGGAGCGCGGAACAGTACGTTTACAATCTTCTCGATAAGTATATCGTTTTCCTCCTGATGCGCGGTAGGCTTGCGAGTACTGGCGTTCTTGCGAGAAAGCAGATCAATCTCATGTTCAATGCCTGCAACAAGGTCAGGACGAGCGGCAACTTCATTCAGGCTCAGCAGTTCGGTAAACATTTCCCTCTTAGTCATAGTATCAACTCACTTTCTGGTTTTTAAGTGTGTCCTTCACTTAGTAGTGATGCCCTTGGGGGTTCCTACCCCTTCGGAACGATTATAGTATACCACACGGACGCCATAAAAGCAATACCTTTTTGAAAAGTTATTTTTTTAACAATCGGGAAAATTAGTCTGTGAATTTTTTATCATGCTTTTGTGATAAAAAATTCACAAACATTGCCTCTTGACAAATTCTCGCCGCTGTGGATTGACAGCGGCGAGCTGAAAAAGTCAAGGGAAAGTTTTTTACAAACTTTCCCTTGAAAAACTGTTATTTATTTTCTTTAATCTCTGTTTTCGATTTCTTTGCATTCTTCCATCAGTTTTGCAACTTCGTCCATTATCTCATAAAATTCAGTTTCATATTGAGATTCAACGGCATAAAATGCCATTTCCGAAATTGCGTTTTTAAGAATTTCACTTGGGCTTGTATCATGTGAAATAGCATCAGGGTCATACTTTGTAAAAGTTACCACATTTTTGTTTTCATCTGTTACCATCATGGGCGCACCTGCTTCAATGCCCATTAGCTTTCGTATTTCTTTAGGAATTACAATGCGCCCCAGCTCATCAATTCGCCTTACTTCAAACATTTTTTAACCCTCCAACATTGTTATAGTCTCATCGCCGCTGGTAATTTCTGCACTTTGATAATTACCACAATCCACGTCACAGCTAAGGACATAACCATAATTTCTCCTTATGTAATCCTTTACCCGCTCGTAATCTTCTTCGGTTGCAATCCCGCTCTTGTCCCAATTTTCTTTACAATTGTCCAGCATTAGCGGCGCAATAATTGCGTAAGGAACTTCAACGTCTACATTCTCAATCTTACAAACCTGCAAAGTAACCTTCATTTTTTTAACCTCCTTTTTTCTTTTATCTGTTGGAGGATTCTCAATTCCTCCTTACATTATGTATTATACATCACAGCCCCTATAAAGTCAATACTTTTAGGAAAAAAATGTTTGTCTAAATTTTAACAGTTTTTCGTTAAAAAATTACCAGAGATTCTGTATTGACAAAATTCTCGCCGGTCTCATCTGAGAGCGGCGAGTCGAATGTCAAGGGGTAATTTTTGTAACAATTTTGTAACAATTTCGTAACAATTATAAAACTTTGCGATAAATTCTCATAGTTTTTATAAAAAAATTATAATTTTTTATAAAAAATCAATATAAATTCTCAGTTTTTTATTAAAATCGGCCTTATTTTTATAAAAAATCATAATTTTTTTAATAAAATAAGAATTATTATCAAGGTTTTCAACTCAAATTATTACAAATTCGTAACAATTCATGTAATAAATTAAATTTTTGTAATAAAAACCTCCCATTTCGGGAGGTTTTTATTATTTTCGTGGACAACTCAAAGTTATTTTATATTTTACGTTATCCAATAGGAAAGAAAATTCTCTTTCCGCGTTTGTGATTTCCAGCTTTGCCGCGCCTTTGTTCTCAAGCATTTGCGCCAATGCCGCAATTATTTCTTGCTTTGCCGCATTAGCTTTTCTTTCCTTCTGTTGGAATTTATAGCTTGTTTTTGTGCGCGTGATTGTCATTTCCTTGGCAACTTTTTTTTGTTCCGCGCTCAATTCGCCCAGCTTTTCCCCTGCATCTATGCGCCTATCATAGTCTAACACCTCTTTTGCCTCTGCTTCTGAAATTTGCAACGTTTTCATTATCTGCTGGATTTGTGGGGGGCTTGCGCTCCCCACGTTTTTGCGCTGATTCATGCTTACTGCTCAATCGGCTTACGTTCAACACCTGCGGCGAAAAAGTACGCCTTGCGCTTGACTTCTTCGCGCTCAATTGTTCCGGCGTCTTTGGCCTTCTTGATAAGCTGATTCAGCCGGGAATGACTCAAGTCTGCTATGTCCAGCATCTTGAGAATTTCTGTTACTGTGCGGCCTTCGCCATCGCTCAGAATTTCAAGAACGCGGGCAATTATTTCGTCGCCTTCTTCCTGCTTTGCCGTGGGCTTGCGCGTTGCATTCTTGCGGTTCAACAGGTCAATTTCATGTTCCAGCCCTGCTACAAAGTCGGGGCGTGCCTGTACGGTAGGCAGGTTCAGCAGTGCGGCAAAAAGTTCCTTCTTAGTCATAGTATCAACTCACTTTCCGGTTTTTTTGACTGTCCTTGTCAATTTTTATCTGAAGGGCATTTCCTGCCCTTCAACTTACGACTTATTATAACATGGGGGCGCGGTTTTGTCAATAGGTTTTTTTAACTATTGAACAACTTTTTTCGCATTTTTTTGTGCTGACGCATACAATGGACAAAGATGCGCGTTTCTATCTCGACATCTTCAAGCCCTGTATGACTTTCAATAAAGTCATTATTGCCGCTAATGTATTTATATAATACTTCTGCGGAGCATTGCGGCTGATTATTTTTAGTCAAGTAGCCATTTTCTTGGCAAAAACGCTTATAGGTTTTTTGTTTTGCAATAGTTGACCGCGCCATGCGCACGGTATCATGCCATTCTATACCTTTAGGCAGAAAATAGCGGTATTTGCTTTTTGTTATATATCTTTGCGTAGCATTGAGCGCGTCATAATCAAATTTTGCATTGTGCGCCATTACTACAGTTATACCATACTCCGCAATGACATCGGCGATAGCCTTGCGAATTTCATACAGGCTTGCGACCGTGCGTTTACCCTCAAGAATTTGCGCGTCATACATGCCCATTTTATCAGCATAATAGGCACTCTGCATAAGATTGCGTTCTGCATAGTAAATATCACGGTTGATAAAGCTAAAACGTTCATACACGTTGCCGGATTTGTCTATAACTTGCGCGCCTAAGTCATAAAAGAGCGCGTCTTTGCTTACAAGCTTATTGTTTTCATCGCGATAGGTGTTAGCCGTTTCAGTATCCAATACAAGATAATAGCGGCGGCGTTGGTCGATTTTCTTTTCCATCTCTTTTTTTCCTTCCTGCGGGAGCATTGCGCCCCCGCAAGTATTATATTATCACAAGTCGCTTTATTTGTCAACAACTTTTTGCAAAATGGGCAAGAATTTCCATTATGCGGGATTCGTCGAACGCTATACGCGTTTTGTTTTGCCATGCGTCACGGTTACGCTTTTCGTCGTCAAAAAGTATAGCATACTTGTCATTAGCATGGTTATGTTTTGGTGTACCATAGGGAACGATTGTTATTTCGTCCCATTCCACGGAGGGTAAATGTTTTTTTAGCCATGTTTTTTTAATGGTAGTTACAGCCGCGTTATAATCATTTGTGCCGCTTTTAGATAACCAGCTAATTATTCCGACTTTATAACCCTTGCGTTGCAATTGGTGGATGCGCCGCGCCAATAGGGAAAAATTGATAAGCGGTTTAGCTATGCGGTATGGTGTAGTATCAGAATTTTCGAGGTATTCAAGCCAATTTTGCACATTATACAGCCCTGCAAGCACGCCGTCCATATCAAAGTAAAAAGTCATAGGCAATAATCTCCCTTCCTTGTATGCCTATATTTTACTACTTTTGGAAAATGATTGCAATAGCTTTTTGTAGTGTTCACAATTTTGTCACAATTCAAAAAATGTATTAATTATGCCGCGATAATACACTATGTATAATTATACAATTGTTAAAAATACTACGATAATTTTTTAACAATGGGGGTTTCAGGATTGATAATTTTTTATCACAAATGATAAAAAATTATCAGAATTTTCACCAAAAAATGCTTGACACAAAGCTCGGCCTGTGCCAACCGCGCACAGGCCGCCAACAAAGTCAAGGCCATATATAAAAAATAATAGGCTGTAAATTACTTACAGTTTTTTAATTCAATTTTTGTTTTTATTTTTCAAGCTTTAGTTTTCTTCATCATTTTTTTCTTATGTTTCTTTTTTCTGCGATACTTTTTTTTTATCCAATTCAATTCTTGTATAAGGTTTAACGTTTCCCCAATTTTTTCTTATTTTTCGCAGGGTTTCAAGTTGCTGTTCTTTTGATGCCATATAGTAACACCTCACTTTTAACTGAAAAGGCGCGGGGGAGATGTTCCCCCGCTTGTTATGTCTTAGCCCTCATAAGCCTTCACAATTTCATTGGTCTTAGTATCAATTATTTTTAGCATATACTCTCTATCATCGGCCGCGCATAGCATCTGAATTAAAAATACTGAAGCTTGTGCCTGTTCAAGCGTGTCACAAAATCCGCTGGTGCTGTTATCTGTTCCATCTTCCTTAGTAATTATAGCCCTAACCTCATACCTATTTCTCATTTTCTTCAATCTCCTTTGATTTTTTGTTCCTCCCTTGGAACAATTATAGTATACTATACTTAGGCTAAAATGTCAATACCTTTTTCAAAGGTTTTTTGTTTCTGAAACAAAATACTTTGCGCCAACTGCATCAAGTATTGTTTTAGCTTTTGCGCTCTGTTCTTGAGTTGCGCAAAAACAATTGATAATAAAATACTTGTTTATGTCTATCCAATTAAAAGGGATATCTGCTAATTCCAATTGGTCGCGCAAAGCATTCAATATTTTTTCATCATGTTTTATGGTGCTTTCAATCTTCCAGAGCATTTCTTTACGCGCCTTTTCTTCCAATAGCTTAACAAGATAAACGCCTATAAAGTTTGCCGCCGCGGTGACAGCCATTTTTCCCTCAATGCTGAATGCGGCATCGCTTGTTAAAAGAATAACATAAGTATAAAAGCCATAGGTTAAAGCATTTATCAAAGCCGCCGCAAGCTTAGAACCTTTAATTGTAATAAGGCTTTTTACCGTTGAAAGAATTACATTGATTATTGTACAAATAGAAAACAATATCATTAAAAATCACCTACTTTTTTTTATATTTTTATTATACTTTTTTTTATAAAAATTGTCAAAAAGGCTTATTTCTAAGCCTTTTTGTTCCTATTAACCAAAATAATTGTATCGGTAATATCAGTCCAAGGCCAAAGTTTTATCTTTTTAATTTCGCTAATTTTTACTATGCCGCCGCAATCAGCGCAAAATATTTCATCGTGATAAGCTATACCCATGAAACAGTCTGTACCATTTTCGCGCATTGTTTTCGCGTCCTGCCAAAACATAACTTGCGTAGGTGTTTCAAAATACTTTTTCATAGCTGTTGTCCTCTTTTTCTGTTCTCTCTTGGAACAATTATAGTATAACATAGCCTACACTATTTGTCAATAGGAAAATTGTAAAAAATGGAGGAATACTTTTTTTTAAGTATTCCTCCAAAAAAGAGAGGGTTAAGAGATTGTCTTTATCATTCGCCTTACTTCCTTGCGGAGAGTCTCAGCGGTTTTTTTATCGATTCGTTCATAGGCTTTAATCAGGCCATTTATTGCCATTCTATTCCAATTTGTTGTATAATCTACTTTTCCATTCAACAATATGCAATGCCTAAACATAATCTTTATTTTATTGCGGAATTTGCGGTTAAACTTCATAATAATTCACCTTTCCTTTATTTGTCAAGGGGGATTTTTTATCCCCCACAAACTGCCGCCAGTAGAATATATAAGAGGTATAAACAGCTTGCGCCGCATATGGCCTGCATTGTGCGTATTGCGAACCATGCAATTGAACGCGGGCGAACCTTGAATTTTTTGGTTATGATATAGTCATCATCAAACATTGTTTTTTCCTCCCTTTTGTTTATACCTTATTATACTATTTATTTTATTATTTGTCAATAGGTATTTTCATAAAAAGATTGTCGAGTTTTTAACAAGGCTTGTTGCTTTAACACGTTAAAGCATTATCACTTTAATGCGCTAAAGTGACGCTCTAAAAAGAAAAGGGGGCTTATCGCCCCAGCATGTCCTTTATTACTATATAAACCAAAAAGCCAACCATACCAGCCGTAAAAGCTATAAGCGCGATGCTTAACCAAGCGGGGAGAGCGGCATTACTGTTTTCAAGCGTTACCCAAGTCATGGCATTCGGTATCATGTTATTCATTTTCTTTCCTCTCTTTCCTGTTCCCTTGGAACAATTATAGTATACATCAAGATCGCATTTCTGTCAATACTTTTTTCAAAAAAAATAAAAAAAAACTTTTTCAAAAAAAGTGTTGACAGATCCTAAGTGTTGTGTTATACTATAATTGTTCCAAGGGGAGCGCGGTCAGCAGACACCGTGCAGGGGTTCAGGCAGTAAGTCTCCAAAAGAGCAGTGAGGCCCAACGAATCGAGGCTCAAGGAATCAGTAAGTCGCTTCCCAAAGAATAAAAAAGTTGCTAATTTTAGCAACTTTTTTTTATACAAAGGTATTGACAAGCTTGCGCAAATGTGGTATACTGGAATGGGGTGCGGCTATCGCAGAATTGGCAATTTATTAACAATGTTTGCCCAGTTTCGCGCTAAGGCGCGTTAGCGCGTTAACGCTTTAATGTGCTAAAGTGATTAAGTCAAAAAAAAAGGGCTTATTGCCCTTTACATTGTCTCTACAAGTCGTATACTAAAATTCTTTTTAAGTAAAGTATCAAAGAACATTGCCTCAAAACTGTTAAGAGTAACATAATAGTTGTTTTCACTAATAAAGTTACTATATTTGTTATTTTTATACATTGATACAAGGTTTCTATACAGAGTGTATGCGTATTTTTCATTAGTCGTGCGCTCCAGTACCTTATCATGTGCTATAATCGTGTAAGTCATTGTTTCAGTCTCCAGTCTCTTTTTTTTCTTTCGCTCCCCCTTGGGAACGATTACAGTATACACTAAGCTTGATTCCTTGTCAATACCTTTTTTTCAAAATTTTTTTTTATTTTTTTTTGAAAAAAAGGTATTGACGTTTTGAACCGCGACCATTACGGACAGCCGACTTGTATGGAGTTTAGTTATTTGGATGACCACAATTTCCTTGTAGTGTATGCGTTGACCGTGGATTATGTACAAGTTTGGGGCTAAAAGCCCCATTTTTTTTATCTTATAAGTATGATAAAGTTTTAACATGTATGATAAAGTTTTAACATGTATGATAGTTATTTATCATTAGTGATAATTTTTTAACAATCGCTTGTGCTTGTGATAAAATATTAACAAGCATTGATGAATTGATAGTTAATTAACAATCTCAGTTTCCGCGGCGGAAACTCGTTTCCCAATAAGAAACCGAATACCATTCGTTATTTTTTTAACAAGCTGTAAATCATTTACAGCATTTTAACTCTGTTAAAAAATTAACAATGTTTGTCCAATTTCAGGATTGATAATGTTTTATCACAAATGATAAAAAATTATCAAAAATTTGCCAAAACAAATGCTTGACATAAGGTCGCTGCGTGCCAACCGCGCACGCAGCGCTGAACAATGTAACTATACTATTCCTTCTATACAACAATAGCACAGCTTAACAAGCCTTTGTACAAGGTTAGCAAGCTGTGCTACAGTAATAAAGTAGTGTCTATTAAGGAAGACATTGCCGCGGCGGCTTAGAGCACGCATTGCCGCAGATGTTGTATTATCAATGCTCAGTATAAGGTTGTTCGCGCAATTAATCACTTAAAGAAAGGAAATGGAAGATGAATAACTATTAAAGAACAGGAAAACGGTTTTCATTTTACTTTTTGTCTGTTGGAATAAAACCAAGAGAGAAAGAATACGGAAAGGCCTTTCTTGGTTCACGCCAAACAGAATATATTAAGCAGTGCGTTAATGCTACTGCATTACTTAGTGTCAGAACCGCAGAAGAGAGAATAGCTTTGTTTATTGCACCGAGTGCAACAAACAAACAATTGCAATTGTAATTGCTATAATCTCTTTCCCCCTACTTGTTTTAATAAAAGTCTTCCCCTCAGATTGTTGCTGCGCTCGGAGCTTGCGCTCTTCCTGCATCAACATTTATATTATTTAGTATGATTGAATGTTAATTAAATAAAGCTAAGTTATTTAATTGTGTGTATGCAAGTCTTTGCTAATAAGGTTAGCTTGCTCATATTGTGGTGCTTGCTGTGCCACATCAGAAAGGAGGTCAAGAAAAGAAAAAATATTTTTTCTTTTTTGTATTTAAAACAAAGTAATGAAAAACGTCACAAAACCAGTATTAATATTAATATTTAATTTTATATTTTTATTGTAATGTCAAAGCGAAATAAATTATTAAAAGAAAATCAAATATTAATTTAAGAAAAGAATTTAGTTTGTATAAAAAAGAGTACATTAAATAATATTTCCTTAATAGATTAATTATATTATACAGTATTTTTTTA
>ERZ857629.4806-NODE-4806-length-10188-cov-10.491069_pt1 | contig 10188 bp, 7 predicted proteins | sample MGYA00519700_ERZ857629 | MGnify/ENA primary metagenome ERZ857629 (study PRJEB31778, sample SAMEA3449351) | human gut metagenome | biome: human gut; feature: human-associated habitat; material: faeces | place: United Kingdom | collected 2010/2012 ... | reverse complement strand
CTTTTGCAGTTGATATGATTAAAGATGCTCCTATTGGTTTTAGTATGGCAACTAAGAGTCATAAAACTGAAATGGTTATTCGTAAGTGTTTTGAAAATTCAACTACTAAATTTAGAAGAACTAGAGATATTACTGGTATAGAGATATGTGGTAGTATTAAGAATGTTATGGCTATTGCTAGTGGTATGTTAGAAGGTATGGGAGTAACTGATTCAACAAGAGCATTATTTCTAACTGAAAGCATGAATGATATAAAAGAATTAATTGATGCTTTAGGTGGTAAAAAGAAGTCAATATTATCTTTTGCCGGGTTTGGAGATATTCTTATGACATGTACTAGTAAAAACTCTAGAAACTTTAGTTTTGGTTATTTAATTGGTAGTGGAGCTAGTAAAGAAGAAATAGATAAATATTTAGAAAATACTACAGTAGAAGGTATGTATACGTTAAAATCTATTCACAAATTAGTTAGACGTAAAAAAGTAAAAATGCCTATAATAAATTTAATTCATGATATTATTGAAGGCAAAAAAGATAAAGAAGAAATGTTAAGATTTTTAATAAGTAAATAAAAAAATGTAAATATTATAATTACATTTTTTTGTTTATATTACCCTTTTGATCAATATAATAGTAATTTGATTTCATTTTATTTACATATATTTTTGTTGATTTACCAAAAGGATATTTTATATCTCTATTTTCTTTATCATTATTTGATACATATATTTCTTTAGAATTTAATAATATTAATTTATATTTTAATGATCTTTTTGATAAATCATTTTCTTTTTTATTGTCAGATATTTTATAAATATTTTTAATTTTATTTTTTTCTAAGTATTTTTTAACATTTCCTTCATTATCAAGATATGCTATTTTGGCATTCCTAAATTTAAAATTTGTAAGCATTGAAAGAAGTATTAATTCTAGTTGTTTTGGATGTTTTATTATCATATGTGTTGTATGTATAATAAATCTATAAAATTTAATTAATATATTCCTTGTTATTATTAGATTATTTTTTGTTATGTAAACATAATAATTTAATAATTTGTATCTTAGATTACTTTTAGTTATTATTCTAAATTCTTTAATTCCGTAGATTGCAATTTTCTCGTTATTTACAAGAACTTTTATTTTATTTGTTTCGTCTTTTGGAATTCTAAATTCTATTGATTTTATTTCTGGTGCATAAATTTCAAAATTATTAAATTGTTGTATTTGAACTTTCTTAATATCATAATTTAGATTTCTATTATTTGTTTTTATTTGGATTTTTGATATTTTTAGTATATTTTCTGGCAATTCTAATTTAATAATGAATTCATTGTTATTATCTACGATTTCATATAGGTTTGTATATAAGTCATGTATATTACATACTTCTATATTCTTAAATAGCAATTTATTATCTTTTATTTGATAATATTCATTTGTTTTGTTATTATATTTTATATTTAATGCTTGCATTTTTTCATAAATTGATAATATTCTTTGCTCTAAGATGATGTAATCATCTATTTCTTTTAGTAATTCTTTTATTATATTATTGTTTTCTTCTTTTTCTTTTTTACTCATTTTAACATCAAATGATTTATTAATTCTTGCTTGTAAATGATACATTACAAAATATTCTGCATAAGGTATTATTTTCCCAAAAATTTCTTTGGATAAATTAATTGTAAATTTATAAACTTCATTTAGTGTTAATGTGTACCAATTTTTATTTAATGTTTGTGTTTGTATTGATGAGTTTCTTGTCTTTCTTTTTCTATATAAATATTTTGATGAAGCAATTACTCCATATTTCATTTTTTTTCTTCTAAATAATATTTCAGTCATGAATTTGGCATCTTCTGAGTATTTAAGTTTTTCATCAAATAGTATATTTTTTATTGCTTCTCTTCTAATTAATGCAGCAGCAGCACTTAATTGAAGTAATTCATGCTCTTTTGTTATATCTATTATTCTATCGCCTTTGTCAAATCTAAAATCTGTTATATGATATCCGTGTGTTGCTTCAAAAAACTTTTGTCTAAATCCAACGATATCAATTTCCGGGTGTTTATCTAGCATTTCACATCCTTTTTCAAATGCATTTTTTTCAAATTTATCATCTGAATCTATAAAATTAATATACTCTCCTGTGGCTAATTTAATTCCTTCATTTCTAGCTGAAGATACTCCACCGTTTTCTTTTTTGATATATTTTATATTATCATATTTCTTTTTATATTTTAGACATATTTCTTCTTCATTATATGGACTTCCATCATTTATTAATATTAATTCTATGTTTTCAAATCCTATTGATTGATTTATTATACTTTTTATAGTTTCTTCAATATATTTTTCTACATTATATATTGGTATTATTACACTAATTTTATATTTTGACATACTTACTCCTTTTTGATATTTCTTTTTTATTATAAAATATATATTAAAAAAAGTAAATTCAAGTTCTTTTATTTTGTTATTAATTTGTGTTATACTTTTTATGGGAGATAAAAAAATATGGATAGGTGTAGTGTAATTTCTTTAAAAGATATAAAAAAAATAAAATCGATTAATAGTGACTATGTAATTATTACTGATAAGGATTATGAGTTTAATTTTAATTTTAATAAAATAATTAATTTTATGAAGTATAACAATTATCAATTGTATGCTTTATGTCCTTATAATGGAAATCATAAATTAATAAAGAAATATGGCCTTGTCAATATAAATGATGGATATTTTAATTTTTATTTAGAATGTTTTATTATTAAGAAAAGTTTAATTGAAGAATGTAAATATGAGAATGAATATGGTATTCTTATGTATTTATATAATCATGCTACATATTATTATCAATCTTATGATAGATTAGATATTAATATTGTATATACTGATAAAAATAAGAATACTTTTTATATTGATAAAAATTGGTATTTGGATGATATGAAAACTATATGTGAACTTTCAAAAAAATGTAAAGGGAAGGGTATTAATTACCTATTTAATATGTATTTACTTAAACTTTCTTATAATATTAGACAGGTTGAAAATAGTATTATTAATGATAGTGAGTATAATGAATTTCTTAAATTATCACGTGAATTTTTAAATAATGTGGATGATATTTATATTAATACTGATAATGTAAAACTTAATATAAATATAAATAAGAATATAGTATATTACATACTTAATATTAAATATGAAAGCGTAAAGTATAAGTTAAGTGATGATTATATAAAATGTAAATATAATGTAGATAATGTTAAGTCTAATTCTATAGTGGTACATTGTATTAATTATAAGAAAGGTTATTTATATTTTGATTGCTCTTATGATAAAACATGTTTTGAATTATCAAATGTTAATATTTATGGAAATGATAAAAAAATAGATTACGATAAGACAGATATTTATATGGGAAATAAGATATTTGGTCGTGAATATTATAATGATGTTGTTTTCACTTTTAAAGTAAAATTAGAAGATAAAAATATAGTATTTAAAAATAAAGATAATGAAAAGATACATGTTTCTTTTGGAAATAATGTTTCTAGTAGACTTATCACTAATAGAAAGAATTCTTATTGGAATATAGAAAATAAATGTTTAAAGTGTAATGATAATGTAATTACAATAGGTAAAAAGAATACTTTCGTAAATGAAGTTAAATTCATTATAAGTGAGTTTAGACATAAGAAACTTAAAACTATTAAACCTTTTATAGTACGTACTTGTTATTTTTTAACTCATTCATTTTATAAGAATAAAGACATAATGGTAAGTTATGATAAACTTTATAAAGGCGGAGATTGTGGAGAATATATATTTAAATATATAAATGATAACACAAGTTCTAAAGCATATTATATTGTTAATAAAAATACTAATACTTATAATAAACTAATAAAGAATTATAAGAATATTCTAGTATATGGTAGTTTAAAATGTAAGATTATTTGCTTAAATGCTAAACATATTTTAGCAAGTGATTCACTCGCTGCTTCATTTTGTAGTTTTAATGGTTATATGAGAGATTATAATAAGAATCTATTTAATGCTGAAGTACATTGTATACAACATGGTGTTACTATGCAAAATATGTATCATAGACAAAATAGAATATTTGATAACAATAAATTATATTTTATATCATCTATTTATGAACAAAAGAACTTACTTAAAAAAGAATATGGATATAATAAAGAAAATTTAATATTTAGTGGCCTTGCTCGTTATGATGGACTTAAAAGTAATCCAAAAGGTGTAATTCTTATAATACCAACGTGGAGAGTAGATGTCGCTAGTAGTACATCAAGTGGTAAAGTAAGACCATATAATAATAACTTTAAATACACTAATTATTTTAAAGTATATAACAGTTTAATAAATAATAAACATATTATAGAAATGGCTCGTAAAAACAATTATAAGATTAAATTTTTAATACATCCAACATTAATATCTAATATTAAAGATTATGATAAGAATGATTATGTTGAAATAATACCATCAAATACAGTAGATTATGAAGATATATTAGTTGAATCTAATATTATGATAACAGATTATTCAGGAGTTCAATATGATTTTGCTTATATGAAAAAGCCAATAATTTATTATCATAATGATGATTTACCACCTTCATATGGTAATGGTGAAATGGATTATCAAAATATAGGATTTGGTGGTATAGCTAAGTGTGAAGAAGATGTTGTTAGCTTACTTATAGATATAATAAATTCTAATTGTAGATTAAATAAAAAGTATGATAAAAGAGTTAATGAATTCTTTAAATATTTAGATTACAATAATTGTAAAAGAATTTATGAAGCTATTAAGAAGTATGAAAGAGAGTGAGAAATATGCTTAAAAAAGTAATCAAATCTATTAAAGATGGTACTTTTTTTAAAAAAGTAAATAAGAAAATAAGATCAATATACTATAAAAGACTTACTAAAAAAAGTAATATCAAATTAGTTAATAATCAAGTTATGTTTATTACATTTCAAGGAGATTATACTTGTAATTCTAAAGCAATATGTGATTATATATTAAAAAATAAACTTAATTATAAAATTATATGGGTTATTCGTAGTGAAAAAGAAAATGATATAAAACAATTTCCACATGGAATTAAAGTAGTAAGTAGAGACTCAAATGAATTTTATTATGAATATGAAAGAAGTAAATTTATATTTGACAATTCTACTAATTTTGCATATATGAATTTATTCAAAAAAGAAGGTCAAATTGTTATTCAAACATGGCATGGTTCAATGGGATTCAAAAGAATAGATCCAAGCTCAGTTAGTGATAAAGACTGGTTAGAAAAAGCAATTTCTTCTGCGAATGCTGATGATTACATTATAACTAATAGTAAGTTCGAAGAAAATGTTTTTAGAGGAAGTTACTGGCCTAAAACTGAATTTTTAAAAGTAGGACATCCTAGAAATGATATTTTATTTAACAAAAATAATGAATTTTTAAATTATGATAAAAAAATAAGAAAGATGTATAATATCAAAAAAGATACTAAGATATGTTTATATGCACCTACATTTAGAAATAGTGATAGTATTAGTTGTTATGATTTAGATTATAATAGATTACATGAAGCACTAGTTAAAAGATTTAGTGGAGATTGGGTAATACTTGTAAGATATCATTTTAGACTTAAGAATACTAAAATACCTAAAAAGTATGAAAATACTGTTATTAATGTAACAAATTATCCTGATATGCAAGAATTATTATGTGTAACTGACTTTGGTATAACAGATTACTCAAGTTGGATATGTGATTATGTTATCACAAAAAGACCTGGATTCTTATATACAACTGATATTGAAAAGTATATTGATACTGAAAGAGGGTTTTATCATACATTAGATTATTATCCATTTCCAATATGTAAAAATAATGATGAATTATATAATAAGATTATTAATTTTGATGATAAAAAGTATTTAAAAGATGTAAACAGTTTTTTAAGAAAAGTAAATTGTTATGAAAAAGGTGATGCATCTAAAAAAGTTGTAGATAAGATGAATAAATTAATTAAGTAGATTTTTAATATTATATATGCTATTATAAGGTTAGGAGGTTTTTTTATATGAAAAACGTAGCGGTTATATTCGCAGGTGGAACAGGAACTCGTATGGGAGTTAAAGATGTTCCAAAGCAATTTTTAGAAGTAGGAGGAAAGCCAATTATCATTTACACACTTGAATATTTTCAAAATCATCCAGAAATTGATGAAATATATGTTGTATGTATTGAACCATGGATTGATTATTTGAAATTTCAACTTGAAAAGTATGGTATGTCAAAAGTAGTTTCAGTAGTACCTGGTGGTAAAACAGGTCAAGATTCAATTTATATTGGATTAAAAGAAGCAGAAAAGAATTGTAGTCCTGATGATGTTGTATTAATTCATGATGGCGTAAGACCATTTATTAGTCCTGAACTAATATCAAGAAATATCGCAGATACAAGACGCAATGGAAACTCTATTACATGTACTGGTTGTAATGAAACATTTATTATAAGTAAAGATACAGTTAATGTAGATTCAGTACCAGTAAGAAGAGAATCTTATAATGCTCAAGCACCTCAGGCATTTAGATTAGGTGAAATTATTGAAGCACATGAAACTATGAGAGCTAAAAATCCAGATTATATTGATGTTATTGATAGCTGTACATTGTTTAATATGCTAGGAAAGAAAACATATCTAACAGAAGGTGTTAGAGGTAATACTAAAATTACTAATCCAGTTGATTTATATATCTTTGAAGCATGGTTAGAATTTAAAAATAATGGTGGTAAAGCTAAAGGAATACCTGATTTAATTGAATATTATGAATACGAAGAAAGTAAAAAAAAAGAAGCAGGAATAACAATGAGGTTAACTAAGCATGAACAAAATAATTAAAGAAGATATGGATAATTTAGTAAATAGTTGTCCATATGAAGAAGAATTTAAAGATAAAACAATACTTATAACAGGAGCAACTGGTTTAATAGCTCGTAACTTAACATATTTCTTTTTAGAACTAAATAAGCAAAAACATACTAATACTAAAGTAGTAGCGCTTGTTAGAAATATGGATAAAGCACGTGATGCGTTTAGTGATTATTTAGAAGATTCATCACTTGAATTTATGAATCAAGATGTATGCGAAAAACTAGAATATGCTGGTAATGTTGATTATATATTCCATGCTGCTGGTAGTGCTAGTGCTACAGCTATAAAGAAAAATCCAGTTGGTATTATTAAAGCAAATACTATTGGAACTATGAATGTTCTTGAACTCGCAAGAGAAAAAGGTTCTAAAGTAATATTCCCATCTACAAGAGAAATATATGGTAAAGTTGATGGAGTAGAAAAGATAACTGAAAGTGATATGGGAATTATTGATCCACTTAATGGAAGAAATTGTTATCCTGAAAGTAAAAGACTTGCTGAAGCATTATTTAGAAGTTATTATGAACAATATGGAGTTCCATTTAATGTACTTAGAATTGCTCATACATATGGTCCAACAATGGAAATTAATAATGATGGAAGAGTAATGTCAGACTTTATTGGAGACGTTGTTAATGATAGAGATATCGTTTTAAATAGTGATGGTACAGCAATAAGAGCATTCTGTTATGTTGCAGATACAGTAACTGGTATTATTGAAGTAATGGTTAATGGAGAAAATACTGAAGCATATAATTTAGCTAATGAAACAGAACCATATATGATAAGAGATGTTGCTAAAAAATTAGTTGATTTATATCCTGAAAAAGGTCTTAAAGTAGTATTTAGTAATCCAAGCGATGAAGTTAAAAAAGGATATGTTTCATATAAAATAGTTAAACTTGATACATCTAAACTTGAATCTCTAGGATGGAGTCCTAAAGTAGAACTAGAAGAAGGTATGAAGAGAACTGTTGATTCATTTATTCTACAAAGAAAAAAATAGCTAAGGAGAAGATATTATGACATTTATTATTAAGATTATTAATTTTATTTTAAATGTAATTTATCTTCTTTTTAAATGTTTTAGAAGAAGAAAACAAATTACATTAATAAGTCGTGAATCTAACAATATAACTACAGATTTTAAATTATTAAGTGAAGAACTAAAAAAAGAATTACCTGACTATAAAATAGTTGTTTTATGTAAAAAGATGGATAATAAATTATTATATGCATTTCATATGTTAAAACAAATGTATCATATATCAAGAAGTAAAGTCGTTATACTTGATACATATTGTTATCTAATAAGTAATTTAAAACATAAAAAAGATTTAGTGGTAATACAAATATGGCATGCGATAGGTATATGTAAAAAAGCTGGCTATGCTATAGTTGGTAAAGATGAAGGAAGAAGTGAAAAAGTAAGTAAAAGTGCTAATATGCATAAAAATTATACTTATGTTTATACCACCTCAAAAGAATGTATACCATTTATGGCACAAGTATTTAACTGTGATAAATCTATAATACGTAGTGTACCACTTCCAAGAATAGACTTATTAAAAGATAAAAAATATATTAATAGTGTTAAAAATAAAATATATAAAAAATATCCTAGTTTAAAAAATAAGATTAATGTTTTATATGCACCTACATTTAGAAAAGATAATGATTTATTTGAAAAGAATATTCATGAATTAATAAATAATTTTGATTATAAAAAGTACAACTTAATTATTAAATTACATCCACTTTGTAATATTAAAATTGATAATGATAATGTATTTATATGTAAAGACTTTAGTACAAGTGAAATGATATATATATCTGATTATGTTATAAGTGATTATAGTTCTATAATATATGAAGCAGGTATTATGAATAAAAAAATGATATTTTATGCTTTTGACTTGAATGACTATAGTGGTAAGCGTGATTTCTTTATTGATTATAAGAATGAAGTCCCGGGTCCAATATGCTATAGTGCTTCTGAAGTTATTTCATTTTTAAAAAATAGTGATTACACTAAATATAAAGATAGAAACTTAATAAGTAAATATGTTGATTTAAATATAAAAAACTATACTAAAAATATGGTGAATGAAATAAAAAAGACTTTATAGTTATTTTGTGATAAAATATACTTAAGAGGTTAGAATGAATAATAAAAATAATAAGAAAAGTAATAATAAAAAGAACACTTCTAAAGGTATAAAGAATAAAAATAATAAAAAAGTAATTAAGAATAAAGAATGTAATAAATATTTTAAAACACTTTTTATGTTTTCTTCATTACTTAATTTGCTATTGATAATACTTTCTTTGATACTTATTGTCTTATATATAAAAAACAATAATAAAATTAATGATTTAAATGAAAATATTAATGATTTAAAGAAATCTATTATCAAAAAAGATAATGAAAAAGAACCTATAAAAGAAGAAGTAATTATCAAAAATAAAGCTACTAAAATACCAGTACTTTCTTATCATAGAACTGTTACTAGTGATATTAGAAATAAATATTTTAAAGATAATGCTTGGGTTAATGATTTAGAAGAAGTAAGTAAAGAGTTAGAATATTTATATAATAATGGATGGAAAACAATTGATTTAGATGAATTCTATTGCTGGTATAATAAAGAATGTGATTATGAAGAAAAAACATTTGTTATAACAATAGATGATGGAGATAGTGAAGCATATTATAATTTACTTCCATTATTTGAAAAATATAATTTTAAAGCAACAATGTTTTCAATAGGAAAAGAGATACCTGAAGTTACAGAAGAATTAAATGAACCTAAAAGATTAAAACTTGGATATGATAAAATATTAGAACTAAGAAAGAATAAATCCTTACTTCAAGTAGAAAGTCATACATATAATATGCATCATAAATGTGGTAAAAAGAAAGCAGTCGAAACATTGTCTTATAATGAATTAGTAGAAGATTTTGAAAATAATAAAAAATACAATTTTAAATATTTAGCTTATCCATATGGAATATATACTAAAGATATGTTAAAAGTAACATCTAATAGTGATATTAAACTTGCTTTTAAAATAAGAGATAATAAATATGCTACTAGGTTAGATGGTAAATACGAGATTGCTAGAATAGAGATAGATGCATTTATGAAAATGGATAAATTTAAAAAAATATTTGAATATGCTAAAGGAGAATAAAATGATAAAAAGTATAA
>ERZ857629.4804-NODE-4804-length-10190-cov-32.888703_pt1 | contig 10190 bp, 6 predicted proteins | sample MGYA00519700_ERZ857629 | MGnify/ENA primary metagenome ERZ857629 (study PRJEB31778, sample SAMEA3449351) | human gut metagenome | biome: human gut; feature: human-associated habitat; material: faeces | place: United Kingdom | collected 2010/2012 ... | reverse complement strand
AGCAGATGGGCATGCAGATGGAGCAGAACATCTTCAACCAGCTTGCCAAGGAGCATCATGATGAAATTATGAACTTCCGCCGCAACCGCGACCGCGAAGGCTTAATGAAACTACAGGATAAACTGGTGGATGAAACCAAGAAGCGCTGCAAGGAGCAGGGCTACCCAAAGTTTACCGAGGAGCAGCAGAAGGCTTACACTGAAGTAGGCGGAACACCTTTCCTCGATAACCAATACACCGTTTTCGGTGAAGTGGAGGAAGGACTTGACATCGTAGAGAAGATTCAGAACTGCGAAACATTGCGTGGTGATAGACCTAAGGAGGATATCAGCATGGATATCTCCGTTATAGAAGAATAAAAGGCATTTCTCGCAGTTCTTTCTACAAAACTGCGAGAAATCTTTATTCAGTATCTACAACTATTCATTCGTATTAAATAAAAACAAACAAATCAAAATGAAAAAGATTCATGGAAAAATGATGAAGGGCACCACGGCCAAGAGCCTGATGATGCTCCTGGCTTTGGCAGGTTCTAACTACTGCCATGCTCAGCAAGCCACTATCGTGGTAAGCAATCCTACTTCCGCATCACGCACAGAGCTTATCTCCCTCAGCATGAACGAGGTGAAGGCGAAACTGGGCAATGCTGCCCCTAAAAAGGGAGAGGCTTACATCGTGAAGAACAAACGAGGACAGCAGATTGGCTCGCAGATTACTCACGACGGCTTTCTGCTCATTGATGCAAGCATACGTCCTCACAGATCCACCACTTACTACGTATCCATCGGCAAGCCTTACCAGCAGAAGACTTGGACCACCGGTGCTCTCTATAAGATAAGAAAAGACGATATCGCATGGGAGAACGACAGATGCGCCTACCGCGTATATGGCCCTGCCCTGCAGAAGACCGGCGAGCGTTCCTTCGGTACCGACATCTGGGTGAAGAATACTCCGGATACCGTGGTTTACGAGCGATACATCAAGGATATGAACGGAAATATCAAGGGCGATAAGATTGATGCCAAGGTGAGAGCCTTGCAGAAGCAGCAGAAGGCAGAGAAGAACGCAGCAAAGGCAGCTGCTCTTGCCAAGCAAATCAAGGCTCTTCAGACTGAATCACGAGAGACGGATATCCTCACCTCCTTCCATCTCGACCATGGCAACGGATTGGATCCTTATCGTGTGGGCGCTACCCTGGGATTGGGTGCACCAAGCCTCATGGTGGGCAAGAACCAGGTTCTGCCTTATTGCTACAAGGATTACAGGATATTGGATAACGGTCCGCTCCGCTTCACCGTAGAACTGACTTACAACCCATCTGCCGTAGGCGATATGAAGAACGTGGTGGAGCACCGCATCATCTCGCTCGACAAGGGCAGCAACTTCAACCGGATGACCGTATGGTACGACGGCTTGACCACTCCTACCGATTTCGCTACCGGTTTCCCTATCCACGAGGAGGATACGGAGACGAAGACCTTCGCCAAGGATTATGTAAGTTATGCTGACCCTACGGACAATATCGAGGTAAACAACTCACAGGTTTACGTAGGCGTTCTCTTCCCTTATGGTGTTGACAATACCTACTACCAGCTCTTCGATAAGAAGCACGATGGTGCTACCGGTCATGCCCTCGGCTTGAAGCGTGGCTTGAAGAATGGGGAGAAATACAGCTACTACTTCGGTGCAGCATGGAGCAAATATGATGTAAGAAGCTATGCCGAATGGCAAATCCGCATCAAGGATTATCTGGATGCATTGAAGAATCCGCTCCTTATTGAGGTGAAATAGGAAATATATTAAACTGCAAAAGCGATAAGCCAAGATATAAAACACGAAATAAAAAGCCGCCCTCATATCATTAGAAGAGGACGGCTTTATTGTTTTTTAAATAAAGATTATATTACTTTGTCATCTCGAAACCTACTTGCATACCATCATAATTGTTGGCGATACTGCCTACGGCGCTCAATGTAGAGCTGCCCTTGAAGGCACTGAGGGCCTTGATGAGATTGAGCAGCTTCTTCTGGTCGAAGAGAAGACTGATGCCATTGGTTGTCTTGGTGGCATAGCCCGAAGCACTCAGCAGAAGGCCCTTCAGCTGGATGGCATGAGTCTTCTCATCAAAGGTATAGGTGCCATTCCATGCCTTGCCGTCAATCTTGGCAGAGAAAGTACCATCGGTATTAAAGGTGAAGTAGGTATTGGAACTGCTGAATCCAAACTTCTTGTAATAACCTTCCAGCTTATTCTCAACCTTGCTGGCAGCAATCTCGCCACCCGCCTTAGCCAGCAGGTTCTCTGAGGTGAAGGCGCACCCTGGCTTGCTGTACTTCCAGGTATGGCAGAGATCTGCCTGCTTAAATGTACCCGAACCGATTACATTGTTCAGGATTCCGTTGATTATACTTCCTGCATTACTGCTTGAGTTGCTGCCATTACCAGCATTACTACCACCCAGGATAGCGCCCAATACGCCTGCTACGGTTGCTGCTGAATTGACGGTAGCAGAAGTATTATTAGCGGTAGTAGTGGTTGCTGCAGATGCAGCAGAAGAAGAAGAAGTAGTAGGAGCTGCAGATGCTGTAGACGCAGAAGCAGTAGATTTTTTAGCTGTCGTCTTCTTGGAAGAAGTTTTTTTAGTAGTCTTCTTGGTTGACTTCTTAGTAGTCTTCTTAGTTGACTTCTTAACCGGCATCAACTCAGAATTGGAAGCATTCAGCGCAGCTTCGTTCATAGCGCTAGCATTGCTGCCAGCTGTGCATGCAAGCACAAGGGCAGCGAAAAGAAATACCTTTTTCATTTTTACTTTCTATTTATTTGTTTAAATCTAATTCTCTTATATCATTCGCTTTCTTCACTTTCATATTTCCCATCATAAATGAGGAAAAACTATTATAATAGATGAAAAACAGGAGAAAAGGTTTAATTTGTTGCATAAATGTTGCATAAAACGAACGAAATGCGACGATTTTGTGTCAACGATTGCACATTTTTTTGACATAAATCAAAAAAGAACGAAAAATAGACATATTTTATCAAAAAGTGTCCCCGAAAATGAACAGAATATCCTATCTTTGCAACGTTTTAAAAATCACAATAGGTTATGAATGATTTAATTAAGGTAAATTCAGAGAATCAGAATCAGGCAATCGACAGATGCCAGCAGATTCTTAATGAACGCCGCGAGGCGCTTGCCTCTAAGGCAAGAAGAAGAGATTAAGTCTTTTGATTTTTAGCGAACAAGAGACAAGATTCTTCTTAGAAAGAGATTATTTTCAGAATGACATTCGGTTGAGAGATTCTGCTGAATCTATTTTTCCCAACAAGGAGAAAGAATGATTCAGGGAAACAGAACCCCGAAAACTGAAAATGAGAGAGATTTTTCAGAACGACTCTTAAATTTTAAGAGGAACTGAAATTTTTGGGAAAAACAAAAGTTAAAATCCCGTTGTCGTCCATCTTGCATGGTACGTACAACGGGATTTTTTCATTTTCTATCTAATATCCAGGTAGCCAAATCAGAATTACTTGTTCTTCTCGCCCTTCATGATAACCTCTACATGATTGCCACTCTTCAAGATAACATTCTTGAGGAAGTCGGAAATCTGAGCGCCATCGATTGACTTCACGAGATTCTTATAGTTGCTGTAATCATCAACCTTGTGAAGGTCGAACATACCCAAGGTCTGAATCCAGTAACCGTTGGTCTTCTCATCCACGCCAGCCTGCTTCAAGAGAATCTCCTTTACTTTCTGCAAATCGTCAGCATCAACCTTGGCAATCACCTCGTCCATACCCTTGAAGAAGCATGGGATGGCAACATCTGCCTTCTCTGGATTCAGCTGAGCCATACCGTTGATGGTAACCTGCACCTTGTTGTCTGCGTCAAAGAAAACGCCATAGATGGCACCTGCAGAATAAGCAGCACTCAACTCCTCGCGGATGCTGCGCAGATACTTCATCTCCAGGAGGCGTGCTGCCATATCTGCCAGCACACTGCTCTTCTGGGTATAAGGCATCTTGGCAAACCACATCTCGCGAGCCTGGCTCTGAGGATTCTCCATAGCCTTAGTGAATACATTGCTTACCTTGCCTGTAGCACAAGGCATTGGCTGGTTCTTGATCTTGATCTTCATGCCCTGGTTAGGGAGAGAGGCAATATACTGCTCGATGAGTGGGAGGAGCACCTTCTCATCATAGTTGCCTACAAAGTAGAAAGTGAAATCCTTGGCATTACTGTAGAGCTGATGCCACATTTCGAGACAGGCATCATAATCGATGCTCTGGATGTCGGAAGCCTCAGGAATGCGAGCCAGTTTGCTACCCAGGTAAAGGGTGCTCTGTACTGAGTCCTGATATACAAGCCCAGGGTTATTGCTCTTGTTGGCAAGAACTGTAGTATAGGTATTCTTCATGTTGTCGAATGCCTTCTGATCCTTAGTAACATTGGTCATATTGAGATAAACCAGCTGCATCATCGTCTCTAGATCCTTAGGAGTGGTAGTACCGCTCAAACCGTGACGGAAGGTAGAGAAAGAGAAATCTACACCACATTGCTTGCCGGCAAGTGCCTTCTCCAAATCATTGCTAGAGAATTCGCCCAAACCGCTCAATCCCCATACGGCACTGGCATTCTGCGCATTGATAGGGTCATTCTGATAAGCTGCATAACCGATGTTGGCAGAAGCAGCAAACTGAATCTCATCGTCCTTGAAGTCTGTCTTCTTGATAATTACTTTGGCTCCGTTGGAGAGGGTAAGCTTCTTGAAGCCCAACTGCTTGTTCTCCTCAGTCTTCTTGATTTTGCCTGCCTTAGGTGCCTGAGCCATCAGCGGCTCCTGCTTCACATTGTCCACATAAGCCTCAAGCTTCTCGCTGCGCACCTGCTTCACGATGTCGGCAAGTTCCTGTTCGGTAGGATAAACGGCACCCTCTGCCTCGTGCATGAACACCATGCTTACAAGGTTGGTATCGGTAGTACAGATCAACTGCTTCACGGCACTGTTAACCACATCTACAGAAAGGCGTGGCACTACCATCTTATAGATCTGAGTTTCATCCTCTACAGAAGGAATTGGCTCGTTAGAGATGAAATGGTCAACATACTGAGTGGTAAACTGCTCATTCTTCATCTTGGCACGGTTCTCGTAAGTCTTGTCAACATGACTCATGAATTCGTCCTTGGCACGCTGATATTCAGAAGCCGTAAAGCCGAAATCATGCACGCGCTTAGCTTCGCGCATCAAGGCAGCATATGCCTCCTTCACCTTGCCCGGCTTAGCCACGCCTACCACTGAGAAAGCATCCTTTGTGCTGGAAACCAGATAGTTGCCAATATCACTACCTCCCTGCAGGAATGGACAATCTGCCTCACGGGCCATCTCAGAAAAACGAGCATTGAGCATAGAGGTTGCCACATTCTTCAAGTAACCCTCAAGCAGATATGGCAAAGTACCTTTCAATGAATCAGGAGTTGTCTCGTTCTTCATCATGATGTTGATGATGTCATACTGCAGCTCCTTGTCCTTATCCACTACGTAGATGGCTGTATCGTTATCAGCTACAGGAACAGGAATCACCTTAGCAGCATCCTTAGGCACCTTAATGCCTGAGAAAAGCTCCTTAATCTTGCCCTCAATATGGTTAACGTCTACATCACCAACAACGATAATAGCCTGATTATCCGGGCGATACCACTTACGATAGTAAGCACGGAGTGTTTCAGGCTTACATCCGTCGATAACGCTCATCAAACCGATAGGCAGACGATAGCCATACTTCTCGCCTTGATAGAGTTTAGGGAGAGCACGCTCCAACATGAGCTGCTGACCTACCATACGCATGCGATACTCGTTGTGAACCACATCGCGCTCATCCTCGATGGCCTTGGTGGTAAGCGAGATGCCATTGCTCCAATCCTTCAGGATGAGCATACATGAATCTACGGCAGAAACACGGGCAGTAGGCACATCGGTGAAGTAATAAACGGTCTTGTCAACACTGGTATAAGCGTTCAGATTACGGCCATACTCCACACCGATGCTCTGCAGATAGTTCTGGAGGGTATTGTCCTTGAAGTGCTCAGTACCATTGAAGGCAAGGTGCTCAAGGAGGTGAGCCAAACCGCGCTGGTCATCGTTCTCATTAATGGAACCTACTTTCTGGGCGATATAGAAGCTGGCTACATGCTCAGGATAACTGTTGTGGCGAATGTAATAGGTCAATCCATTGTCAAGATGACCAATCTTCACATTCTTATCCACTGGGATAGGTGGCATCTGCTGCGCCATCGCTGTTCCCACAGAGAGCAGCAACAGTGCTGCTGCGAAAATTTTTCTTAATCTCATTCTTCTCTGTTTATTAATAAATATGTAATTATTAGCTATTTCTGCTGCAAAATTACATAAAAATTAAAAGATTTGCAAGCATTTGGAAGATTATCTTTCCAAAAGCCTGCAATCTTAACATAAAACTAACATTGAAAGCTCTTCATCCATGAGCCACGGAAGAGGCGGATAAGAAAGAGGATGCCACGGAAGGTAAGCTCCGTAGCCATGGCTATCCAAACTCCCTCCAAGCCATAGCTCTTCGAAAGCCCGTAAGCCAGGGTAAGGCGCACCAGCCACATCGTGCTCAAGTTAATGGCAGCGGGCTTCATCGTATCGCCAGCACCCACACAAACGCTATAGGTCACGATACTAGCAGCAAAGAACGGCTCTGCAAATGCCTCGATGCGGAGGCAGACTGTACCCAGTTCCCGGATACTCTCCACCGGTGACAGCACCCCTATCATCTCCGGCGCAAAGACATACATCACTACGCCCATCAATGCCATCACTCCCATGCCCAATCCTACCGTCATATAAGCAAAATTCTTGCAGAGATCCACGCGTCCGGCACCATGCGTCTGCCCCACAAGCGTAGATGCAGCGTCGCCGATACCGTAACCCGGCATATAACAAAGGCTCTCAGCAGTGATGGCAAACGAATGGGCAGCAATGGCAATATTGCCCAATGGTGCCACAATCATGGTGCTCACTATCTGCGCACCGCTCATCAGGATATTCTGTATGGCTATCGGGATACTTATCTTGCAGGCGTGCCTTACATATTCCTCTACCCATCTGAACGGTACCCTATCCTGACGGAAATTGAGCAGACGGTTTCTGAATGCCGAAAGATAGAGATTGGGCAAAGAGATGCTGATATACGCCAAAGCCGTACCCATCGCTGCTCCCACCACACCCATCTTCATAATATAAATGAAGAGATAATTGAAAGCCACGTCACACAGGCATATCAATACAGCCATGATGCTGGGCGTATGCATATTGCCTGCCGACTTGAGCATCATCTCGGAAATATGATACAGGAACACAAACGGCAATACTAGACTGTAAATCAGGAAATAGCGAGAGGAATTGGGAGCGATGTCCTCACCTCCACCCAGCCAATAAGGCAGATGGGAATGAATGCCTACACCGATAAGCGTAACTAAGAGGCTGAAAGCCACTCCACATATCAGGGCATGACGATATACCTGGCGAGCCTTCACCAGGTCGTTGGCACCAATGAAATGAGCTACCTGCACCGAGAAACCGGTGGCTGCTGCACTCAGCAAGCTACCTATCAACCAGGTTGTTGACTCGATAATTCCTATACTTGCCGAAGCCTCAGCGCCTAGATGCCCCACCATCGAAGCATCAATAAAGAACATCAGCACGGTAGAAATCTGTGCCAGCATGGAGGGTACACTCAAACCAGCGATGAGATTCAGCTTCTCACCGCCTGTCATCGGGCGCCCTAAGCGGATAGACTCCATCAGATAATCTGTCTTATTCTTGAATAGCATTTTTTCTTCTATTTATGAATTTACACAATCTATTTATGAGTAAAACGTAAAATCTATCAATTTATGATTTAAACGTAACCTATTTATAATTTAAACGCAAAAAAGGCGACTCCAAAAAGGAATCGCCATTTTTATTTTTTTTAATACATGTTTCGTACCTTTGTTTTTCCCAAAACTTATCTCCCACCGAAGCGGGACAGTACTGTCATTAACCTAGAATAAACAACCTATTTAACCTAACAAACTAAATACCTGTCGTCCTTGAATAAACAATCTTTCTTTACCTTAACTAACACCTAATATAAAAAAACTAACAACCTTAAACCTAAAAACTAAACCTATAAAATCTATTACCTAACTAAAAACCTAAAACTTATTTTTTCTGATGCAAAGGTACAACTATTTTTTGAAACTGCAATACTTTTTCCCATAAAAAATGCATGAATCCAACATTTTTTGACGTAAATCAAAGATTTGTGTGCGAGCACAAACACTTGTTAACACATCAGAAAGGTCTATTAACACAAAAAAGAAACGTTCCTGAGAATGCCATATCATGCAATCTCAGGAACGCTCCTCTTTATTTCCCTATATAAATAATTAAGGTATGAACTCCCATATATAATAGATATGAGCCCTATATATAAATAAGGTGTAATTTATGAAATCCTTACTCAGTAATCCAAGTACCCTGCTTCTTGCCTGCTTCTACTGCTCTCGAACCAGGTACTACCTGACCAATGCGGTAGTAGCTGTCCAATACTATCTCAAAGCGAAGCATTGAATAGGCAGGAATTGTGCTACTCGAACTCTGGGTTGTGCCATAAGCCAACTGATATGGCATGTAAACCATCCAGCGGTCGCCTATATGCATATTGAGCAATGCAGTGGTAAAACCATCCACAAGGCCATTTACCGCATAAGTTGCAACCTGAGCAGTCGTCTTATCGTATGTGCCATCAAAGGTCTTATCAAATACATAACCAGCAGGATAAGTATCTGTACCCAGCATTCTACCACGATAGCTCACCTTCACTGAATCGGTATACATCGGACAGCCGCTACCCTTGCCCTTATCCAAAACATGAACAACGATATAATCAACATCCTTGTAAGTAAGAGAAACTGTATTACCGTTGGCATCCTTGTTAGGCGTCTGGTTTTGCAACGACCAGTTGAGTATCACCTTCCATTCATCGCTGCCGTTGGCTATCTGCTGACGGGCATACGCCAAAGTATCGGCAAAAGCCTTCTCGTTACGCTCCTGCCAGTTTGCATACTCATCTACGGTATTATCATCCTCGCTACATGATGACAGTGCGAATACTGCCATCATGAGCAAGAAGAGATATTTAGAAATTCTTAATTTCATTACCAAGTTTCTTTAATACGCTAGTAATACTTACGCGTTCCTCGATGATGCTGCGGAGATCAGAGATTGCAACACGCTCCTGCTCCATGGTATCACGATAACGGAGAGTTACCTTATGATCATTTGGAGTCTCGTGGTCAACGGTAATACAGAATGGAGTACCGATGGCATCCTGACGGCGATAACGCTTACCGATGGAATCCTTAGGATCGCCATAGTGAGTGTTGAAGTGGAACTTCAACTCGTCAACAATCTCATGTGCCAACTCTGGCAAACCATACTTCTTATCCAATGGGAACACAGCACACTTAACAGGTGCCAAAGCCTCTGGCAAACGCAAAACAACACGTGTCTCTCCATTCTCCAGTTTCTCCTCGCAGTAAGAGTGGCACATTACGCTGAGGAACATACGGTCTACACCGATAGATGTCTCTACATCGTAAGGCACATAGCTCTCGTTCTTCTCTGGATCGAAGTACTTGATAGAGCGGCCGCTGTACTTCTCGTGCTGAGAAAGGTCGAAATTGGTACGGCTGTGGATACCCTCCACTTCCTTGAAGCCGAATGGCATCTTGAACTCGATGTCGGTAGCAGCATTAGCATAGTGAGCCAGCTTCTCGTGATCATGATAACGGTAGTTCTCGTTACCCATGCCCAATGCCTCATGCCAAGCCAGACGAACCTTCTTCCAATACTCAAACCACTTCATCTCAGTACCAGGCTGGCAGAAGAACTGCATCTCCATCTGCTCAAACTCACGCATACGGAATACGAACTGACGGGCAACAACCTCGTTACGGAAAGCCTTACCAATCTGGCAGATACCGAATGGCAACTTCATACGACCGGTCTTCTGAACGCTCAAGTAATCTACGAAGATACCCTGAGCAGTCTCAGGACGGAGATATACCTTGCTTGTAGCATCGCTGGCAGCACCCATCTGGGTAGAGAACATCAGGTTGA